>SDBS01003319.1_pt1 | contig 15790 bp, 16 predicted proteins | sample 2277091 | NCBI WGS metagenome assembly SDBS01 (sample SAMN10404972, study PRJNA504765) | marine sediment metagenome | isolation source: marine sediment core GS10_PC15, 163 cmbsf | place: Arctic Ocean: Southern Knipovich Ridge | collected 2010 | reverse complement strand
ATGTTAATGCTATTTTCCGCATGTATGGCAAACAAGATATTTCCAAATCAAAGAAATTAAACGAAGAAAACATAAATTGCCCCTTTACAGAATTAGGCTTAATTGAAAAGATTGAGAATTCTAATTATTATACTTTTAAGGTAGGAATGAAAAAAGGTTTAACTCCTTCACTAATTGTTGCGACCTGTCTTGAATTTGCCTCTTCCATCGAAGCAGGGGCTAGGACTATGATTTTTTCGCGTTTGTTGTATGACCAAGGTAGCCCTGGTGTAATATTTAAATTGTCTGAAAACAATCTTTATGAGGCTATAGAAAAAATTGCAAGGGATTACAATGATATAGCACTTTCTGACAGCGCTGGTATCATACAACTATCTTATTTTACCGATCCTCAAAAAATAGCTCGAAAGTTATTATCTGATTATTATACACAAATAAAATAAGGATAGTATTGTCAGTACAAGGATGTTGCTATGAGCATGCTTTCAAAAACAATTTCAATCAAGCGAAGATATTCAAGGTCGATAAACCTTGAACGTGACTTACTAATGGCCGATAGTGTGCTTGGATATACACCTACTCCCAAAGCTACGGAGTGTCTCAATCGAATTTTAACAGCGATTACAAGCCTTCGATCTACAAGGGCATGGACATTGACTGGTGTCTATGGTACTGGCAAATCAAGTTTTGCTCACTTCTTGGCATCATTATGTGCCCCTCAAAATGAACCTATCTATCAAAATGCCGTTAGTATTATTGATGAAAACCCTCAATTCAGAAAACTTTTTAAACAACGTCTTACACTTCTTCCAAAATCTGGTTTAATTCGTGCTGTGGCTACGGCCCAAAGTGAGCCTATATCCCATACAATTATCAGAGCACTATCCAATGGAATATCTCAATTTACCTTTAAAGGACGACCACCTAGTTCCCTGGCTGAGATAAAAAAACTGATGAAGCAGATAGCTAAAGGGAAAAGTGTTGATAGCAGCAAGGCTTTAAAATGTTTGCGTAGTCTAGCCAAAAAATATGAGATATTATTAATAATCGATGAATTAGGCAAAAATTTAGAGTTTGCAGCTTATGGCCACTCCAATGAGGACCTTTACCTCTTACAGCAAATTGCAGAACTACCCTCTGGTCCGAATGATTCAAAAGTTGTTTTTATTGGAATCCTGCACCAGGCTTTTACTGAATATGCTAACAATTTAACTCGTGCGCAACGAAACGAGTGGGGAAAGATTCAAGGTCGTTTTGAAGATATTCCATTCGCTGATTCTATTGCTGAGATGTTTCAATTGACTGGCAAAGCTATAGACCAATCAAAAGCTAAAGCTCTTAGAACATCAATCGGTCAATGGAGTAAAAAGTGGGTCTCCATATTAAAGAAAGAAGAATACATAAATTCTAAGTATATTACAGACGGTAACGTTTCTGCGGTTTTTCCTTTGCATCCCATTAGCGCTCTTGTTCTTCCAACTCTTTGTAATAGGTATGCACAAAACGACCGTTCTCTTTTTACTTTTTTGAGTAGCAATGAGCCATATTCGTTAACATCTTTCTTAAATGAAACAGAAAGTAGCAAGAAATTAAAAACCTTAAAGTTAGACCGTTTATATGATTATTTTGTTGAGTCTACAGGATTGTTGTTATCTTCCAGGGTTCAAAATCAGCGATGGATAGAAATTCATGGACGTATCTCGGACGCAAGAAATCTGGATGCGAATTCACTTTCAGTTTTGAAAGCTATCGGTTTATTGAACTTGGTTTCACTTTCTGGCTCAATCAAGGCTACTTCCAAGTCAATTATTTATGCATTATCTGATTCTCCAGACGATAACAAAGAGATATCGAAATGGAAGAAAATCATCAAGGAACTTTGCAAAAGAGGTTTTGTGACATGGAGGAGGCAACTTGATGAACTTAGAATATGGGAAGGCTCTGATTTTGATATTGAAGAAGCAATCGAAGAAAATACACCCATAGATAAAGAAGATCTAGGTAAGTTGTTATCAGAGACTCACCCTCTAAGTCCTATTGTTATCCAGCGTCATTCGTACAAGACGGGTACACTGCGATTTTTTGAGAGGCATTATATCAGTGGGCTTGATGATATAAACAAAGTTGACATCACAAAGTCTAAGTGTGATGGTGTAATATCTCTTATGATCACAGAGGACATAATACCTGACGATGTTAGTTTTAAATTTATTAATGATCGACCTTTAGTAATTATACAGCCAACGATTGATATTAAAATGCTTAGAAAAGCTTGCCTGGAACACGCGGCATTAAATAAAATCCAAAGAAACTGTCCAGAACTTCAGTCTGATGGTGTTGCTCGCCGTGAAGTTAGGTATCGAATAGTGCAAGCTAAACAAATCCTAGACAATATCCTTCTCAAAGCTTTTGGCTTCAGTGGTCATCCTGTCAACTGCTGGATAGAAGGCCAACTTGAAGTCATTCAAAATGCCAAAGTGTTTAATTCTCATATTTCTGATGTTTGTGATCATGTTTATAAAAAAGGTTTGCGACTTTGGAACGAGCTTTTAAACAAGCAAAAGCTTAGTCCTCAAGGTACTAAAGCAAGGCGTAAACTTGTTGCTGCAATGGCTTCTAATGAAGAAGAAGAGCGACTGGGTATTCAAGGGAATGGGCCCGAATATTGCATGTATGCTTCTATACTATCCAATACCGGCATCCATTCCTTAATTGATGGTATTTGGCGTTTTATTGCTCCACAACAAAGATCTGGCGTCTTACAAGCTTGGCGAGCCATTGAAAGATTTTGCTTTTCTGCTCAAAAGAAATCTAAAGCTATTGATCAGCTTTACCAAGAATTAAGTGTTCCGCCATATGGGATTAAAGAAGGTGCTATTCCAGTATTGCTTACAGCTTTTATTCTTGCGCACAAAGATGATATTGCCCTTTATTGCGACGGCACTTTCATCCCTGTTATAAATTCATCTCACTGTGAAATACTTACCAAAAACCCAAAACGGTTTGCTGTAAAACATTTTGATTTCTCAGGTCTTAAAGCTGATGTATTCAGAGAGCTTGAAAAAGTTGTTGGCAGTACACAGGGCAACAAAATAACTAAATTACGAAATTCTACACTGCTGACTATTATAAAGCCCTTAGTAAAATTTATTTCAAGCCAACCTGCTTATACTATTAACACCAAAAACCTTAGTCAAAAGGCTCTAAAGGTCAGAGAGGCTTTACTTACGGCCCGAGAACCAGATGTGCTCCTTTTTTGGAACATACCTAAGGCCCTTGGGCTCGATCCCATTACTTACAAGACAAAAACTAACACCAAAGAAGCAAAACTATTCAGATTGCGTCTTGTAGAAGCTTTAAAAGAAATTCAAAATAGCTATAATCTTCTTCTGGAAAAATGTCATGGGCTACTCTACGAAGCCTTTTCGGCAAGAGGGGATAGAGATAATCTTCGAGAAGATCTTAGGGTTCGTGCAAGACATCTGTCAGATTGTATAGAGCAGCGATTAAGAAGATTTGTTTTAGCAGCCGTAGATGACCAGAAAGATGAAAAGGCTTGGCTCGAAGCTATTTTGATGGTTATAGCAGATAAACCAGTAAAATCCTGGACAGATATGAATGTGACAGAATTTGAGCTCAATTTAATGAGTATTGCAAGACGATTTAAGAATTTTGAGGCATTACTGAGCCGTGTAAATTCTCTTGAACTTGGTGATGGTTTTGTAGCAAAACGAATAACTGTCACGCACACCGATGGTGAAGAGATTAATGAAGTAGTCTGGATGGATCCAAAGGCTCAATCGAAAATCAATGAAATAGTAGATGAACTTTTTGATAAGTACGACATGGAAACAGATGAAGAGAAATTGCAATCAATTATCTGTGCTATTTCTGAACGGTTGTTTTTAAATAAATCTGAATCTATAAAAACAGTATTTGACCAGAAGATTACGAGGGAAACTAAGCATGCCTAAAAAGAAGGTTCGGCACATACTAGGTATTTCGGGTGGAAAAGACAGCGCTGCTCTTGCCGTATATCTTCATGACAAAATTCCGGAGATGGAATATTTCTTCTGCGACACACACAAAGAACTTCCAGAGACGTATGAGTTTCTGGAACGCCTGAAAGCCCGTTTAGGCATACAAATCAAATACTTAGAAGCTGATCGAGGTTTTGATTTTTGGTTAGAAATGTTAGGTGGTTACTTACCGAGTCCCAGGGCAAGATGGTGCACAACAAGACTAAAGATTGTTCCAATGGAACAATTCATTGGTGATGACGAAGCCATAAGTTATGTTGGCATTAGGGCAGATGAGAATCGTGGTGGTTATGTTTCGAGAAAGCCAAATATCAAAGCTGTTTTTCCCTTTAAAAAAGACGGCTTAGTAAAAAGTGATATAATTAAGATACTGGAGGATAGCGGCATAGGTATGCCTAGCTACTATAGCTGGCGATCTCGTTCGGGTTGTTACTTTTGCTTCTTCCAGCGAAAATATGAATGGTTGATGTTATCTGAAAAATATCCCGACCTTTTTCAAAAAGCTGTTGAATATGAAAACAATCACAAGGACGGAAGGACATTCACTTGGAGTGACCGGGGGAGCCTGCTTGATCTTATTGAACGCAAAGATGAGATTATTGCTAAACACAAAGAGTATATCGAACGAGAAAAAAGAAACGCGCCGGAAAAACCTTTAACGGAAGTTTTAGCTGATGTATTAGATTCGCAGGATACGGCAGAGCCGTGTTTTATTTGTCAGTTATAAGTCTTATTGTATAGATTAGCATTTTTATGTGTGGATTCTAAGTTATGCCGTCATTAGAAGGGCTATTGTCTAGGGCTGACGATCAGACCATCCAAGAGTTGCTTGGAAGAGGTTCCTTGCGATTAATACAATTGCTTAACCGCCAGGATGATATGGTTACAAGACTAAAAGATGTTTTAATTGAATTGTATACACTTGAAGGTCTATTGATTTTACCTGACAAACGAGCGCTGTTGTTAGATCTACTCCGTTCTAATGAAGCAGAAGAATTGTGTGTATCTTTGAATGTCCCTTACAATGTCGATCCATATGAATCACTTAAATCTCTCAATATTAGAAGGGGATCGCATCGGGAATCTGCCTTATTTAACTATTTCAATTTATCTCCCCCACCAATTGAAGAGCGGCAGGAACTGCCGCATAAGGAAAAAATATCTGGCTCATATGAGCTTTTTAAGCATCAGCGATTAGCTTCTCAACAAATCATTGAAAAATTATCATGTGACCCTAGAAGGGTTTTGTTGCATATGCCGACTGGAGCTGGCAAGACAAGAACTACAATGCATATAATTGTTCGCCATTTAATTGCAAGGGAAAACACCGTTGTTGTGTGGTTGGCATACAGTGAAGAGCTTTGCGAACAAGCAATGGGGGAGTTTTTAAAAGCATGGCAATCACTAGGAAACAGAAAGTTATCGGCATACCGGTTCTGGGGAAACTATGATGTAGATACTGATGATATCAAAGATGGCTTGTTAGTTGCAGGTCTTTCAAAAACATTTAGTACTATTCAACAAGGAAGGAACTTTATTGGAAGGCTAGCTAGTAAATGCACACTCATTATAATAGATGAAGCCCACCAAGCAATTGCAGAAACATATAAATTAGTATTAGATGCGTTATTTCATTACAATCAAGATACAGGCCTATTAGGCTTAACTGCTACTCCAGGGCGAACCTCATGGAACATAACAAGTGATGAGGAATTATCTGATTATTTTAATAGACAAAAAGTAACCTTAGATATTGAAGGTTACGCAAGCCCTATTGAGTATCTGGTTAAAGAAAAATATATAGCGAAAACAAATTATAGAACTCTAGATTATGAAGGCCTAGATAATTTTGATGTTGCTAGTATTGGAAGGCAATTTGAAATACCGTGGGACATCTTAACTAGATTAGCGGAAGATGAAGTGAGAAATCTCAAGATTTTATCATGTATAGAAGATTTGACCAAGCGACATAGAAGGATATTAGTTTTTGCCATTAATGTTAAACATGCTGAAATGTTCGCTGCGGTATTGCGCGCTAGGAGTTTTTTCGCAAGATCCATTACGGCTAATACCCCACGGGAAACTAGAAGATTAACAATAGATGAGTTCAAAGAAGAAAGTAATAAAATTAGAATCTTAACAAACTATGGAGTTTTGACCACCGGTTTTGACGCCCCTAAAACAAGTGCCGCAGTGATAGCACGTCCAACTAAATCATTGGTTTTATTTAGTCAGATGGTTGGAAGGGTTACTAGGGGTGTTAAGGCTGGTGGCAATGAGGAAGCTGAAGTTGTAACAGTAGTTGATATGGGCCTGCCAGGCTTCGGTAGTATGGTTGAAGCGTTTAATAATTGGGAAGATGTTTGGAAATGAGGTGAAAGTATGTCACATGAAATAGTTCCTGCCCACCTTGCGGTTCAGGCAATGAGAGACAATGGGTACAAAAATGCTGCGTATGCTATTGCAGAATTAATTGACAATTCTATTCAGGCTGGCGCTTCTGAAGTGGAAATGCTATGTGGCGAGAAAAGAATCCAACGAGGAACGAGATCTTATCATGCTATAGATAAGATTGCAATTTTGGACAATGGGCGTGGAATGAAAAAAGATACATTGAGGGCGGCTTTACAGTTTGGTAATGGCATGTATTTAGACCCACATAAACATACTGGTATTGGCAGGTATGGAATGGGGTTGCCTAGTTCGTCTATTTCCCAATGCCAGAGAGTTGATGTATGGTCATGGGCTGATGGTGTAAAGAATGCAACCCATACATATTTAGATATAGAAGAGATTAAAAGTGGAATATTAAAAGAAGTCCCTGCCCCTGAAAAGAAAGAATTGCCCTCACTTTGGAAAAATATAAGTAAAAACATTGATAACACTGGAACCTTAGTTGTCTGGTCAGATATTGATCGCTGCATATGGAGAACGTCATTAGCAATTATACGTAATTCAGAATTTCTTGTTGGGCGAATGTATAGAAAATTTATTTATGACAAGTCATTATCTATAAGAATGGTTTCTTTTGATGTTGATAATTTGAGTACAGCTTCTGAAAAATATGCGATGCCTAATGATCCTATTTATTTAATGGAGAACACTTCTTGTCCAAGACCGTTTAGCAAGGAAGCTATGTTTCAGGCTCATGGCGATGGAAATGAACATAGGTATCCTATTAAGTATAACGGCAAAGTTAGTGAAGTTATAATTAAATATACTTATGCAAAACCAGAAGCAAGGCAAGGAGCTGCTCCTGGCAACAAACCTCATGGTAAACACGCTTCAAGAAATCTAGGTATTTCCATCGTGAGAGCAGGACGCGAACTCGATATGGATGTATCTATAGTGAATAGCTATAGTCCAACAGAGAGGTGGTGGGGAATTGAAGTAGAGTTTCCACCGGCCCTTGATGAGGTCTTTGGTGTTACCAACAATAAACAGTCCGCAAGATATTTTTCAGATGTTCTAAAGTTAGATTTTGAAGAGTATTGCCAAAGAGAAGGCACTAGTTCTACGGAAATGTTGGTGCAAATGCAGGAAGACGGTGATCCCCATGCGCATTTAATAACAATTGTTAAGCAAATGAAGTCACGTTTAGGTGTGATAAGGAGATTATTAGATGCGCAAAGATCGGGAACAAGATCGCAATTACGAACTAATAAAGATAATGCCGAAAGTATTGCAACTGAAGTTACAAGAGAGCGACAGAAGGAGGGGCATATTGGTCTGAGCGATGAAGGCGAGAAAGCTCCTGAAGAGCAAAGGAGAGAAGAAATAAAAGAAGTGTTAGAAGGAATGGGCGCAGCGCCTGAAAACATAGATTCGATTTTAGATGAAACATTGCCAAGAGGGATAAAATACATCTTCAACTATGCTGATTTTGAGTCTCCCGCTTTTTTTGGTGTTAAACCTGCAAGTGGAGAACTTATTATATCTCTTAATGTTAATCATCCTGCATACGATAAGTTATTTGAGATTATAGATGAGGACCCTAGTCAAGTGGATGTTGAAGCCCTCCGAAAGCGTTTATTAAAGGCAAGAGAAGGGCTTAAACTGCTATTAATGGCATGGGCAAGATATGAGGACGAACAATCGGATGGCTTGCCGAGAAACCGTGCACAACAGACGCGATATGACTGGGGTACAATGTCACGACTTTTCTTAGAAGGTGAATAATTTGCAAAAAGCGAGGCGATAATGCGTGAGAGTGAAATCTTAAAACTACCGGAACCACTCGATGAAATCACAAAGAAATTAATAGAAAGGTCATATATTAGGGCCATAGAAGATATACATGAGGAGGAGTTTTTGTATATTGAAAGAAGTATCACTTATAAACTCAAAATCACAAGACATACGGATATAGATTGGGTAATGCGTTTAACCGATATTTGTGAGTGTGTTTTTGGTGTGATCAGAGAGTGTAGAGAGAAAAAATTGACAATAACAGAAGAAACTTGTAAGTATATCGGGGCAGCCCTCTTTTACTTCATTAACCCATATGATATCATACCAGATCACGAACCAAAAATAGGCTACCTCGATGACTATTATGTTATTGTGTTGTGCTTGAAATCAATCTGCACTAAAGACCGCAAGCTAATTCTAAGTAAATTAGCACTACTAAAATAATAATTTAGTAATCTTTCTATTAACTATAGTCGCCTATATTTTATACAATTATTAGAATGTAAGCAGAGAGGATATAACATAGGATTATTGTGATATTTGAAAACATACATCAGATATTTTGTGATTTTATAAAAAAGTCAAGTACTGATGTGGTGATTTTTTGCCCATACATTAAACTATCAACTCTAAAGTTTATATTAAAAGAATTTAATGCAAAATCGCTATCAATAGTTACAACTTGGAAAACATTAGATATTTTAAGGGGTATATCAGATTTAAAAATCTACCCTTTTTGCAAGGACATTGGGGCTTTTCTATATATAAATCAGAACATACACCTCAAGGTAATAGTCGATTCATTCGTAAGAGCAATTGTAGGCTCTGCCAACATAACTGACAAAGGATTAGGAATTGCATCAAAACCAAATGATGAGTGTGTTGTAATTTGCGAAAATCTGACTTTTCATCAACAAGCTAGTTTAAAATCTATCCTTCAACGCTCTCACTTAGTATGCGATGAAGATTATCACAACATCAAAACTCTCATTGATGACTACAAGCAAAGTTTTGATGGCATTAGTAAATATAATGACATTGATTTCAAAGCAACTACTAAAGAAGCATTTCTAATATCAGCATTGCCAATGAGCAAAGATATTGACACTTTCTTCCAATATTATTCTGGCATAAAAACTCGTAACCAGGATCCGGTGGATTACAACTGCGCTATCCATGATACTGCTTTATACAATATTCAAATCAATTTAAATCAAAATGAATTTGACGCTCATATAAAACAATCTTTTTTTGAACATCCTTTTATAAAAAAACTCAAAGAATTTATTGAAGATGAGAAATATTTTGGACAAATCAAAGAATGGGTTCAACATACCTGTGTGGATGTTCCAGTTCCTAGTAGGCGAGACCTCAGCGGTAATGTGCAAGTCTTATATGAGTGGTTTGCCAAGCTAGGTCAGGATGAATATGGAACTGATAGACCTAGTCATTCTCAGCGTATTTTTAGGAAAGATTTAAGAGGCGACAAAACGTGAAATTCTTTATTGCATCACATTCACAAATTGAGGCCAAGAAACTCCGAGCTAAGCTGATCGAAGCAGGCCACGAAGTTACCTCTAGATGGATTATCGAAGATACTAAATTTCACAAAAGCATAGATGCTTATACTGATGAAGAAAGAACTCATATATCGCAACTGGATGAGGAAGATGTCAGGAAAGCTGAAGATGGATTGGTTTTAATCGCAGAGAAAGAAGGTAGATGTGTTCCAGGAGGCAAACACGTCGAAACAGGGATAGCACTAGGTTTAGAGCGTTCTATTTATGTTATTGGCCGCAAAGAAAATATATTTCATTGGCATCCAAAAGTAAAAACCTTTCAGGATGTGAATGAGTTTCTTGATTATTTTGGTGTTTCCTGATTTGACGATGTCCCATCCATAGTTGGAGGTTGAATATATTGCTGTTCATTTTTTTGAACGGCCGAAACATCAGCCGTTTTTTCAGTAAAAATATTTGGGTTTATCAGTAATATAGTTGCAAAAATAATACCTGCTAAAAAACCTAGTGCTGCAGTGCCCTCAATAGCTCGTAACCAACACTTTGTCTTAGTTAGCATATGTCCCGTGTTCAAATTTACGTGCCCTGATTTCTTATGGTCTGGTTCAATTCGAGCAAGGCCGAGTTGTTTTCCTTTGATTTCTGACGGTTTTTCATGTAAGAAACCATCTTTAAATAATTCTTGTCTTTCTAATGTTTCTAAGACTTTTAAGGCCCTTTCGACAAATGCTAGCATACGTATATCGAAGAATATAAAACCAATCGAAGCGATTAGTCCAAAAAAACAAACAAATATCGCAACGGGATATAAATTTTCTTTCAGAGCGAAACCGTACGCGCTAGCTAAGATGCCGACAGCAATAAGAAAATAATTGAGAAAGAGCATTCTTTGTCTTGCGGCGGATTCGAAATACTTCCAAGTGTAATCAAGTCTTAGCTCTATTAATTTAATGGCGTCATCTTCAAGGTTTTTGCACATATTAACTCCTATGTTAAATTATACTTTTGCATTAAGTAAAATCGAGCTTAGCAAAGTTAATTAGCGTAGAAAACCGTATGGCCCATATCACTCAAGGCTAATGTTCGAGTGGTTGTGATTGTAATCCCTTTGCTTACGATATGCAACAGGTGAATGTGAAAAGAGCAGTTGCGATTTAAACTCCATTTTCTGTATGTGAACACCACACAGAATCTCTAAAACCCCGGTAAAATGAGGGGTTTGAGACCGTAGAATCGCCGATCTATCCTTGGAGAGTGTCATACAGCCTATTATTATAATTTGGCCTTAAAATTTGCTAAAACACCCAAAATAAGCACCCCAAATCATTTCTCTTTATATCAACTCACAATTCGGCTAAAATCAACAAGCTTAAGTTGTATGGAAAATAAACAAATTCTCGCTGCAGTTGGCCAATAAAATAAACAGAAGAAATTATGTTTGTTAAAAGTACTTTTTATGTTCAAGACCATTAAATCCCGGGTATGGGCATTTGATGCAGAATGGATACCTGATCCTCATGCAGGAAGATTGTTATATGATTTATCTGATGACTTGCCAGATGCTGATGTTCTAAAGCATATGTGGAAAGAAGGAGGAGCCAGTGAGGAAGATCCTACCCCGTATTTGAAAACAGTGGTCTGCAGGATAGTTTCCGTTGCTGCGATAGACAGATTAGTGTCAGAGGGCAATACTAAATTACATTTACTATCTCTGCCTCGTGATTTGAATGATCCTGGACAAATCTCGGAAAAAAGTGTCGTCAGTACTTTTTTAGATAAGGTTGGCCAATATAAACCACAATTGGTTGGCTTTAACTCCGCTTCTGCTGACTTGAAAGCATTTGTTCAAAGAGCCGTAGTCTTAGGCATTCAGGCCAAGGGGTTCTGTAGTCGTCCAAACAAACCATGGGAAGGAGATGACTATTTTGACAGTCGAAACAGTGAAGCGAGTGTTGATATAAAAGATGTTGTTGGAGGCTGGGGCAAAGCTACGCCTTCATTGAATGAAATTGCTACTCTATCAGGTATCCCGGGGAAGATGGATGTTAAAGGAGATAAGGTTGCATTTCTATGGTTAGATGGCAAGTTAGATGAGATCGTGGCTTACAATGAATTTGATGCTTTGACTACATACTTAGTGTGGTTGAGAGTGGCACATTTTGGTGGGCACTTTACACATGAGGAGTATGAAGTTGAGCAACAATTGGTCAGAGAATTGATTTTATCAGAAATTGAAAATGGCAAAATACATCTGAATAAATATCTCGAAGAGTGGAATCGCTTGAAATCAAGAATTTAATAAATTTACGTGGTCATCGGTCCACAGCGGCTGGCCAATAAAATAGTTCTTGGTTGTATCAAGCGGCGGACGGCTGTGAGGAATTGAAAAAATATGTCAAAAATCGCCGAACACAATTCGTATAGTATCGATGATTTAGTTAGTGTTTGGGAATCAGGTTGGCAGCATTTACCGAAATTTGCCAACTTACAATACCCGCATAAACTCAAAGATTCTGGCGATGAAACAAAATCCCCTTTGCAGCGAATTCATTTAGCTGTTAAGGATGTATTGACTCCCTATGGAGGTATAGGCAAATACCTAAACATGCCCAAAACCCTTCCTGATGACACTGTGATACTTAATCTCGCGGCATCAAGCAATAGAGCAGTTTATAAGCCTGTTAAACACACAAGTCTATTAGGTGGATACCCACTTGGTTCTTGGGCAAAAGACAAAGTCAAATTACATAAGAGTCTGCAAAAAGTTACGAGCGCTTTTGCAACAAGTGATAATTATGAGCAAGCTTTTTCCAAAATAGCAACCAGAAATAATGTCAAAAGATTTAAAGAACACTGGTCTCAGCAAGATTGTCGATGGGCCAAAGGTGAATATCTTTCCGTTAGGATTGAGCCACGTTTGAAGAAAATTATGTATTGGCTGGGATACGGATTAGGCAGTAAAACGAAATGTCGGGAAGCTTGGTGGAATTGTTTGTGGCTGTTTATGGAACCTACTATTTTGACAATGCTTGATATAAGGAAGCGAATCAATGCCGATACTCCACTTTATCAAGAACAAATAAGAACACTTAACTACTACATTTCTCACGGGTATCCTGATATAGATTTTCTGGTAGAAGATGGTGGCAAGCTCAAACTTGAGGTAATACTCAAACCACATACCCTTGGAATGATTTTTAATAGTCCTTTTGAAGTAATGTCTGTTGTGCTTTTGGTTCAGCCTGCTTTTGATTTAGCACAGCAACTTCAAAACAATTGTTCTAAGCCACGATTCATTCAAAAATGTCATGCTCCCTCTTGTGACAAATCCTTCTATACGCAACGCAAACATCAGCTTGTTTGTGGAGGAAGCCAGGGGAACATAAAGACAAGGTGCGCCCTTGAATGGCAGCAATACCGGAATTGGCTAAAAATCTTGGGCAAAACACCTGAGCGGGATTGGAATAATCCGACACGCATGGTGGAGTTTCTAAGCCGTAGCAGTTAGAATCGCTGACATACCTTCAAACAAGCATTTCACACAAACAATTAACGCGTGCGGATAATTAGCGCATGCGGATTTTCCGCACCAAATGAACTTCCGAACGTTTTTTGAGCTGTCTTGACTTTGTGATATTTTGTGACCTGAGTAATGACAAGGGTTGCCATTGCAAAGAAAAATTATTTTAAGGAACAAAAAAATGACAGATTCAAAAACAACAGAAAAACTACTAACCACGAGGGCAGTAGCTAACATCCTCAGCCTAAGCCCACGAACGGTACATCGGCTGAACTCATCGGCTTTGATAATTAAACCGCAAAAAATTTCCGGAAGTGTCAGATATTTGGAATCTGAACTAATGGCTTGGATTCAGGCCGGAATGCCCAGCCGTTCGGAATGGGAAGCTCACAAACAAGCAGGGTAAGAATAATGGCCAACCGAAAAAGGACAGTTGGCCTGACCGGAAAATATATTGGTACGATTTAATTTCGAAATGCCCTAAATATGAGGATGTTCTGGAGACAGAAATCTGTTCCCAGAATTTATTTAGTAATGACAAAAGGATTTACTCACGAATCAACTTATAACGAAAGCCAGGAGTGGTACACGCCCCGCAGGATATTTGACGCTTTAGGATTGGAGTTTGACCTTGATCCTTGCAGTCCGGGGGAAGATATAGTGCCTTGGATACCAGCAAGACGACATCTTACATATCTTGACGATGGCTTAAATGCCCATTGGGAAGGTCGTATTTGGATGAATCCACCCTATGGTATGGATACCCCGAAATGGTTAAAACATCTTTCAATGGTAGGCAATGGTATTGCGCTCGTATTTGCCCGGCCCGATACTCGATGGTTTCACGAATATATTCCAAAGGCTGATGCAATATGCTTTGTAAAGGGCAGAGTACATTTTATAGCCGCTGACAAAGCAGAACAATACGCAGAAGGTATTTATAAGTCGAAAGTTGGATGTGGGGCCGCCTCGATGTTGATAGCTTACGGCAGGAATAATGCCGATGCACTATTCCGCTGCGGTTTAGGTTTAGCCCTGCCTGTCGGTAGGAACACGGAGAAGTTCAGGACAGGAAAACGGTTCGTGGGTGATAAGATTGGTGCGCAACATTCGACCGCCTGTCCCAATGAGAACCCACCCCGTCTCTCTGAAAACAGGCAGGGTGCTTTATTCGGAGGTAAATAGGATGGATATGACAGATTTCACAATCGAAAAATACGAAAATGATCCTGATTTTATCGAATGGCTTGAAAAGCAATGGGTTAAAAGTTTTCCAGAACATAGCGTAAGGGATGCTGCAAGAAAACTATTTGGTGATTGTAATACAGCAGTAGAAGAATACGAAAATCAGCCGGGTAAAGAATGAAAAAGTACTACCCCCGATTTGGATCGTACCTCCCAATCAAAGAACTCAGGGCAGGAGGCATCAGAATAGGGTATGGCCCAAAAAGACAAAATATTCGATGGTAAAGTCGAGCAGGCGATTCAGCGGGCTTTGCCGACTCCTGACGATGTAATCCATATCGGCAATGAGCCAGTCTTCAGGTTGTGTGTGGAATTGCAGAGGTTTCTGCCGAAAGATACGGACATTGCGCGAAGGCCGATTCTTGAGAGATTCTACGAGTTGTCGGACGGTTCACTGGTGGACCAGGAGCAGGAACCGCTGACGCTTGAGGATGCTTGGGACCAGTTCCTGGACGCTTGGCCAAAAGTCTCATACCCAGGAATATTGCAACAGGCAAAGCAAAAAGCCCAAAGACATATCAAGCCGAGGCGGGAGCTTTCACACCTTGACCCGCAACGGCGCTACTTGGCGACGGTTTGTTACGAGATGCAGCAAATCGTGGGCGACAGTAGGAATATTTACCTATCATCCTATGATGCAGCGATAATCTTAGGTATTAAAGACCACAAGAAGGCTCTTCGGGCCTTGAAGCGGTTTTGTGCCGAAGGTATTTTGCATTTTGTCAAGCAGGGCAATTTCAGACGCCGTGAAGCTAACGAATATCAATACGTCGGCCATAAAAGAGAGAAACTAAAGCCAGAGGAAATCAAAGCACGTGCGAAAGCTCAGATAGAAAGACTAAGAAGATAGATACCCTACAGACCTACAGAGCTACAGAACTACAAGAACTACTGACTTATAGAACTAAAGAACTAAAGAGTTATAGAAATAAGAGAACTAAAGAATTAAAGAACTGAAAGAACTAAAAAGAAATATATGAGGCATTTTTCTTGTTTTTTTACTTACTGAACCGCAAGAATATCGCAGAGAAGGATTGTTTCCGGCGGCGCGAGCTGGTGGTTGCGGCGGTGCTGGCAGGTGCGGCTGGCGAGAAAAAAACTAAAAAAATATAAAAAAACTTAGAAAAATCAAACTTAACACTTGTTAAGCCGATAGTATGTGTTATAATAGTATGAATGAAGGATATAGAAAAGCAGCTAAAACAGGCTTTGATTGATTCGGGCATGAGCCGTGCTGAGATAGTACGAAAATCAAAAAAACAACTTTCAGAGGC
>SDBS01003318.1_pt1 | contig 15791 bp, 7 predicted proteins | sample 2277091 | NCBI WGS metagenome assembly SDBS01 (sample SAMN10404972, study PRJNA504765) | marine sediment metagenome | isolation source: marine sediment core GS10_PC15, 163 cmbsf | place: Arctic Ocean: Southern Knipovich Ridge | collected 2010 | reverse complement strand
CTGGGGTCTCGGTTTCCGGGTGCCGTGGGGCGAGCGAAAGTTGTCGGCGGACTATGCGCGCCAGGACCTGGGTGTGCTGGGTGGCGTCGACCGCTTCACCTTCAGTCTGTCGTTCTAAAATGTGGACCATTCGGTGAGAAGGCCGACCGATTGATTCTGTGAAATGAAAAAATAGAGTTTATTAAGTCATAAGTAACGAGAGGAGATTTCAGGATGTACCGAAAACTCAAAACGGTCTTGTTGTTGGGCGTGATTGCCGGTCTTTTGTTGGCGGCATGCGGCGAATTATCCCATACCGGTTCGCCTCCGCTTAACAATCCGCCGCAAGTGTTTTTCGCCAATATCCCGGTTGACGGAACGACGTTCTCGATTAACCCGGTGCTGTATTGGTACGGGACCGACAACGACGGTACCGTCGAGCAGTATCAGTACTCGGTAAAACGCGCGCATGAGATTGGCGGCCCCGAAACGTTTATTGACACGGCGGGCGATGAGGCTTTTGACTGGATTACCATCTGGGTTGATTCGGTGCTCACCTCCACTCGCGGTCAGATTCGTCTGTTTGCATCCTTCGATACCAATTACGTGCGGCTCTGTGATACTTGTCCGGACCTGATTGACTGCGATATCGACTCAGTTGATTTCTACGTCATCGACGACGACACCGTTATTGTCTATGATACACTCAATTGCATTTCGGAATCGATTCAGCAGTATATGTTCATCCGGGCAATTGACGATGACAACGCGCCATCGACGATCAAGTATCGTCAGTATCTCCGCAACAATCACTGGCCTCAAACCCAGTTGGAAAACGTCACGAGTATCACGGGAATCACACACATCAGCATCCCGCGTCCGACGGCGCCGTATGCCGGAATATCCATATCCTGGAGCGGTTCGGATTCGACCGACTATCCACGCAATCAACCGGATTTTGAGTTCTGGTGGCAGTTGTTCGGGCCGTTCGATAGTCCCGAGGCAGTAGACGCCACGGCCGACAATCTGGTCATGGATTCCGGAGATTCGCTGTCCGCTGACGGCTGGGTGCGCCGGCCCGAGGGGATTTGGACCGACTCCAAATCCACGCTCTTAAATGATCTGTGGCGGCAGCAGGGAAACTCGGACACCACGCGGAGCGGATATTTCTTATTCGAAGTCCGGGCGCGTGACGATGCATTCGCTGCGGACCCGACACCCTCGTCCGCCGTCTTTCTTGCCGTCGATGCGAGACTCGAGCGGCGGTTACTTTTCGTCGATGATGTCGATTACATGGAGACACACGGACCATTGGTGGCAATGGGCTCCGGCGCCATTAGCGACGGTTCGACAGACCCAGACCTTTTGACGAATCGCATGTTCTCGATTCTCAGGGATGCCACCGATGGCGCGATGGCTTTCGATCAAGAATCGGTGGATTTCTACCGCCGTGGCTCCAACAATTTACCGATTGAGCGATTGGCCAGTTATGCCCTCGTGTTGATTCTCGACGATGATGACGTGACGATTATTCCCGGCGCGGTCCAAAAATCACTTGCCCGGTATATGAACATCGGCGGAAATGTTTGGATCTTCGGCCGCAACTCATTCCTGGCCGGTGAGAAAAACCCCAACCAGATTGTTGAACCTACGGTTTATCCCGCCGGGACAATCGCCGGGGCTTATTTTGATGTCGACGATATCTATTTGGCGGCATGGACCGCAACCAGTATTATCCCGGTTACGGAGACGAGGTTCGATTTCGTCGAGGGGAACGATGATTTTATCGGTGCACAACCCACCGCGGACGTAGCCGGTTTCCCGGCGTTGCATGTCGATACCGGTCTGACAAAACACTATTTCATCCACCCGGCGGTGCGCACCCTGGCGGGTATTGACGATTTTCGGTTTGAAACCATTCCGGATGCGAATTTCCTCGTCCGGGGGACGGCCTCCACGCCAATCTACAAGTATGTCAGTCGTTATGCCGGCACGGCGTATCCGCATAAAAAGGTGTGCGCGGTGCGGTATATCGGACCCAGTGTATTCAATCCCGTTTTCAAGACCGCATATTTCTCGTTCTCCCCATATGCAATCAACTATGACGAGATGGTGCAGGTCTTTGATCTAATGCTTGAATGGTTCGAGGAAGGCAGTTCCTGATTGAACGACGAATTCGGTGGATAAACCAGGGGCCCCAACCGGGGCCCCTTTTCTTTTTCGCCGCGGCCCGCTTGCCGTTTTTCGATATGTCACCGGGAACGGAAAAGCCGGAGTGTCACTACAGCCGGTACCTATTTGCCGGTGCTCCGGGGATAATAAATTGCCGATTGGACAGTTGAGACCGAACGGGGTAAACGAGCGGTATTATGGCGACTTACCTTCCCGCAGAGCCCGCAGCTTTCTGGCGGCGGAATTGAAATTGCGGTCAAGTTCCAGCGACCGTTCGAATTCCCTGATCGCCGCCGTGGTATCGCCCAGGTTCAACCAGGCGATGCCGACGTTGTACACGTACCCCGCGTTGGTGGAGTCGATTTCAACCGCCCGCCGGAAATGGGCCATTGCGCTGTCCGGCAGACCGCGGTCAATGAACGCCGCGCCGATATTGGCGTGCGCCTCATCAAAGTCCGGCAATATTATAATCGCCTGCTGAAAGTACTCCAGCGCCCGGGATTCGTTACCCTGCATGGCTGACATCCAGCCCAGGTTGTAGTTCGCACGGGCCTGATGTTCCTTTAATTTATCATATCCTAGTTCTTCCTTGTAGGCCAGTTGGTCGATTCCTTGCAGTTTCGTCGGATCGAGTTGCACCTCACCATCGGCCAGTGGGCGGAGGACTTCCTCGGTTTCGGCGAACCGGTTCATTTTCAGGTACGTACCGCCGAGGGCATCGCGGCCGGCGGGAGAGTTTTTTAACTCGTCGGAAGCGGTCTCCAGGATACTCAATGCCCGCTGAGGTTTGTTCAACGACCACCAGATTTTGCTGAGGTTAAGAATGGCCGTCGAATTTTCGGGATCAAGCCGCAATGCGGCTTCCCCGGCCTGCGCGGCATCCATGTACCGGTTTTGCAGCCCCAGGACGGAGCTAAGGTTCGCATATGCTTTGGCGGATTCAGGATAGGCGGCGATCTCGGCCCTAAACTCTTTAATTGCCTGTGGGAGTTCGCCCCGGCGAAGATGGACTACGCCAAGGTTCAAGTGTCCGGTTTCATAATGTGGGTCAATCGCCAGCGTCTGGCGATAATGCTCGGCCGCTTCGTCCAGTTTGCCCGCCCGAAGGGCGGCATTGCCCAGTTGAAATACAGATTGCGCGTCGGTCGCCGGCGCTGCCTGGTACCAGGGCCCGAATGAGAAAACCGCTAATAGTAACGCCGGGATCGCCAGGGTCGTCATTCGACGTTTGTTTCGTTCTTTATAACCGGTGATCATTTCAAAAATAAACACGCCGCAGCCGATGAACAAAAACGGCAAAAGAGGTAATCGAAGGCGCGCCGGCACGAAAAACGCGATTACCGAAAGAGCGTAAATAAGCATAATCCACAACATAAGTTTGGCCAGTGCATTGCGGCGGGCCGCAATAAAAAGTCCCGTCAAACCGAGGGGTGCCAGCAAGCCGAACGGCAAGGGGAGATAATTCACCACCGGGGCGTACGATTGCCAAAAATGACGGATGTTTTGGTTGTTGGCGACCTCGGAGTTCGTAAAAAGCATAACTGCTTTCTTGAAGGTCAGTTTCAACGCTGCCCCGGGTTGTGTGGTCCACCAGCGGAGACCCTCACGCAACCAGTAATTCGACACTTCCGAGGGCTTCAATTCGCGCCCCCTTTGCTTTTCAGCGTGCTTATGCACATCAGTCAGTTTCCAGGTGCGTCCCCAGGGAGCGGGCATGGACGCCGACAGGCCGTCGGCTTCCGCATTATTGCCGATGTAGAAATTGATGCCGCCCTGCGATGATATTAGCACAAAATCATCGCCGACGGTAGCATTCCGCACGGTGATCGGCAGAATTGGCAGCAGGGTGCCCACGGCAAGCAGGGCGATGTTCCTGGCCCGCCGCCCGGTCCCCAGGTCTGCACGGCTCCAGCGCCAGACCGCGAAAACGATTATCGGCCAACACACCAGGATATTCGGACGAGTAATCGCAAATAGGCCGATGGCCAGGCCGGCGATGAGGGCCCAACGACAATCCCCGGTCCGTCGGAACCGGTACATGGCATAAAATAAGCCGAGCATCCAGGGAAGCAAAAGAAAATCAAGCAGCAATTCGCTTTCAAAATATATCGTCGTCGCATATACCGCGGCGGCCAGGCCGGCGATCTTCGCTGCGGTTTCCGTCGTAACCCCTCGCGCCAGACGGTAAACGCCCCAGACAGTGATAACTCCGATCAAATGCTGGATGATGCGTACCACAAACAGGTCGCCGCCGGTGACGGCGTGGAATAATGCCAGGAGATACGGGTATAATGGAGCGCGGAAAAAGACATCAGTCCCCAGGAAATTGCCTTGCAGTATACTTCGCGCCCAGTTCAGATGAAAACCGGCGTCCAGCGTCGGTTCGTAGAAAAACGGGTTGCCACTGACCTGGGCCAGATATATCCATCTTATCCCCAAAGCCAGTACAAGAAGCCCGATCTCAAAAAGATACGATGGCCTGTTCCACCAGCCCGAGATCCCGGTTTTCGGCAGGGTGTCGGTCTGCTGTTGTTTTTTCCTCCGGCGTTTGCCCATGACAACCTCACAAAACTATTACTATTATAACATTTTCGGCCTATTAGGTCGAGAACTGGATTCAAAGCTTCTGACATCAATTTGGCTCCGGACATTATCTTGAGGTTTCCAGATCAGGTTTTTCCATCCAAGGGCTGGAGGAAACTCACAGTTACCGGGCCGAATGGCTCCGCATTTTATTTTTGTACTAATTGGATTTTTGACATTTGGGGGAGCACCGCCGCAGCAATTATGCAGCCCGTTGCAAATGCTTTCCTGCCGCCCAATTATCCAGACAATTGCGACCATCCCTTTGGCTGCGCCGACAACCTGTTTTCGTACAGGAGGTTGGCGGATTTGTGGTATGCCGGGGACGTTCTAACCCCCCCTCCTGAGTCTTGGGCATGTCACTTGCACAACCAGGGGGCGACTAAACGTGTCCCGAAGATAAGGGGGTTACAAAATGAAGTATTGCCTGTTGCTTGTTGGATTGCTGATGGTCGCGGCGCCGGTGGCCGCCTTGGATCTCAATTATGCCGCGAAGGTCCCGGCACCTTCGGTCTATCGACCGCCGGTCTCGCCTGAATTAAGTTTGGCTATCACGGCCGGAGAAACACAATTGGCCTACGATACCGAGCCGGAATATTTCTTCCCCATGATGGACTCCCTTGGCGCCGAGTGGGCCGTACGATTTACCCCACCCCAGGCCTGTTCTTTGGCCTATTTCGAGTTGACTACATATAATGAACCCATGGTGAGCGGGGCGGTGGCGGTGACGATCTACGATGGTGACAGTGCCTCCGGGCCGGCCACGGCGTTGACTTCAACCATAAGCTTTACCGCCAGCGGGGACGCCAGTCGCCAACAGATCGAGTTTGAGTTCCCCTTGGACATCGGCGCCGGCGACTTTTTCATCAGTATCAAAGTAGTCGATATTTATGGACCACATATTACTGGCGACGGTGACGGCGGCACCGGCCGTACCTGGTATCGCGGACCGACACAGGACTGGGACTGGGTGGAGGACGTGGATATGAATATCCGCGCCTACGTCATTCTCTATGGCGAGGATGTCTCCGCGCCGATGATCATCCATTATCCCGACAACTCCGCTTTTGCCGAGGACGGCCAAACGGCGATTACGGCGGCGGTTAACGATGCCAGCGGGTTGCAGTCGGTCAAGCTGTATTATTCGACCGACATGGGAGCTTCGTATAATGACATTCCCATGGCCTTGATTAATGGATTGTATCGCGCCACAATTCCAACTCAGTTACCCCTGACTTCGGTGAAATATTATATTGAAGGAACCGACAATGCGGCGGCGCATAACCGGTCGACCGATCCCGCGAGCGGTCCGGCCGCGCCCCATCAGTATACGACTCTGCCGGGCCGGCAGTTAAAATATGACGATGGCTGGCCGGCCAATTTCCTGATCGTTTCCGATATCGCCGGGAATGACAATGCGTTCGCCGTGTTGTTTACGCCGACTACCTACCCGGTGACGATCAGCAAATTACGGGTATATGTGAATGATACATCGCCGTTTAATCTCTCGATCACCACCGCCGGAATGGGGCAACCCGGATTGGTGATTGCCGGGCCGTTCACGGTGAATTCAGTTTTCGCTCCGGGCTGGGCCGAAGTATCCATCCCCGAAAATTCTCAGCCGGTCATCACGGCTGGACATTTCTTCGTCCTGCTTGAATGGATGTCATCAACGCCGGGGAGTCCGGGGGTTGCTGCGGACACGATGAACGTCGATGGCCGTTCAATGTGGTACGACAACTCACAGGGTTGGACATCATGGCCCTATGCCGATTGGATGATCCGCGCCGTGTCTAACAGTTCCGTTGCCATCGTGGAAGCCGAGGACGGCGCCCACCCCGACAAGTTTGCATTGGCGCAGAATTATCCCAATCCTTTCAACCCCCAAACGACGATTGAATATACCATGCCTCAAACCGGCAAGGTCTCGCTGTCGATATATGACGCTCTGGGCCGCAAGGTATGCAATTTCAATTTGGGTATCCAGGGGGTCGGACAGCACCAGGTTATCTGGGACGGCAGCGACGACCGTGGCTTGCCGGTACCTAGTGGTGTTTATTTCTATCGCCTGACAACCGGCGATCGAACCCAAAGCCGCAAGATGTTGTTGTTGAAATAAAAATCGTGCCTTACCTCATAATATTGCCCGGTCGCGTATCTTCCGGCGACCGGGCCTTTTTTTTGCCTATTAAGTTCCAGAAGCGTCGGTGTTTTCCCAAAGCCGGCCGGAATTGCGCCCTCTAACTAATTGTACATCATAAACTTACGGCACGCTTACTTGTATTTGAGGCGCCGTGCCGGAGTCGCCGCACTTGTGTTTTACGGCATAATTCATTATTTTTGACATGTGGAAACTAGAGCTATTGCTGCGAGTCGAAACTGCTGCATACACGGGCAAACGATGGATGGGCGATGGTGTTAACTTGAGGGAATATGTCTGATGTGCAACTCAATGCACATTTGGGTTTTTGTTGCCAAAGGGGATGCAGGGATTTGCAACCGGTCGGGAAAACCCCGGAGCATGGAGGAATGAGCCGGTTGGTGTACTCGATGAATTCGGCATCGGGGCCGTGATGCTAACCTGTTATCATGGTATTAGTTGCGCACACCTTCGCGGGTGCATTGGCCCGGCGGTACAGGCAATTTTATTTTAAGAATGTTGCCCAATCGGCGGCATCTCTTTTGCGCAAAAGACCTCCCAAAGGGAGGCAAGAGATTATGAAACTTAAAGATACCTTACTCTCAGTTGTAATTGCTCTGATCTTGGGATGGTCGGGGTCAACCGTTATGGCCGAGATGGTGAAAATCGATTCACATCTACTGACGGCAATTGATTCCGCCAATGAAGAAGATTTCATCGATGTTTTACTGATTGTCGCCGACGGCGGCCGGATCAGCATGGAAACCGCCCGGCTTGCCCGCAAGCGCCCCGAACTTACCGAGCGGTATCGGGCGGTATATCATCAGTTACGGGAAAAGACGGCCACCTCACAATCCGACTTGATTAACCTGTTGCGGGACAAAACCGCGAGTGGTTCCGTGGCCGAGTTCAAATCGTACTGGATTGCCAATGTGATTTATCTCCGTGCCCAGCCGGCAGAAATCATGCGCCTTGCTTCCCGTGACGACGTGGAACAGATTATCAGCGATTTTGCCGTTGGACTAATCGAACCGGTAGCGAAATCCGCCGCCGCGGCCGCTCAGACAGGCGCCGCCGATAATCTCGTGGCCGTTGGCGTCCGGGCTTTGTGGGATCGTGGGCTTACCGGGGCAGGACGGCTTATTTGTAGTTTCGATACCGGGGTCAAGGGAGACCACCCGGCCTTGGCCGCGAAATGGCGCGGCAACTACACGGCCGATACGGCCGCGTGCTGGTTCGACCCTTTTGGCGCGACATTTCCCAATGATGCGAGCGGACACGGGACCCATGTGATGGGGATCATGGTCGGTCATGACGGCGCCGATACGATTGGCCTGGCTCCCGACGCCCAGTGGATCAGCGCCGGCGTCATCGACCGGGGCAAGGCGCTCCCGCAGACCATGAGCGACATTCTTAATGCATTTCAATGGGCGGCCAATCCCGATGGTGACCCCGAGACTTTTGATGATGTGCCGGATGTCGTTTGTAATTCCTGGGGTATTCCCAGTGGATTCATGAAACCCTGTGACCAGAAATTCTGGGAGGCCATCGACAACCTGGAATCACTGGGCATCGTTTGCATCTTTGCGGCGGGGAATGAGGGACCGAATTCGGAGACCATGCGCAATCCCGCCTCGCGGTCCAGTTCACCGACTAACACGTTCGCCGTGGGCGCGGTCGATGCCTCCGACCCGGCCCTGCCAGTCGCCGGATTTTCTTCGCGGGGGCCCTCCAGTTGCGATTTTTCCAAAAAGAAACCGGAAGTCGTCGCTCCCGGCGTGGGCATTCGTTCTTCGTATAAAGACGGCAGTTATAAGCTCATTAACGGGACGTCGATGGCCGCGCCTCATGTTGCCGCCGCCGTGGCCTTGTTCCGCCAGTACAACCCGAACCTGACCCCCGAACAAATCAAATCGGCGATTCTGCTCTCGGCAATCGACGTCGAGGACCCTGGTGAAGATAACGAATCAGGCATGGGGTTTATTGATCTGGCCGCGGCGTTCGAGTTGTTACCGGCGCCGGCAGTTTCCGCGCCCCGCGTTGAAGATGTCGTTTTCGCCGATGGCGAAAATAAACTTCTTGACCCTGGTGAGGCGGGTAACCTGGTCATTACCTTACATAATGAAGCTTCCGCTGCCGAAAACCTCGTGGGGTATTTGTTCACGGTCACGCCCGGTGTACAAATCGACAAGGGTACGGCCTGGTTCGGCGCAATCCCTTTCAACGAAATGGGGGATAATGCCGGGGACCCGTTTATCATCTCGACGGCGCCATCATTTGAACTCGGCGATACGATCAATTTCACGCTGACGCTTTTGGGCGACGGCATCTTGGGTCACCTGGAACGGGAATTTTCCCTCCTGTTCGGTGTACCATTTAACGGAGAGTGGAGCACGCTGGATTTTGGCGCCGTGGCAATGACCGTCTCAAATTTCGGAGTACTCGGCTTACATAATGACTCGTACGCGCCGCTCGGCGGGCGCGGTTATGATATTCCCGCTGATGGCGGCAATCATCTGTATGAGGCGGGATTGGTGCTCACCGCCGCCGATAAAGTATCTGATGAAATCCGTAATGTCAGCGCGGGCAAATATAACGGCGATTTCAAACCCTCGACGGCTGCGGGAATGGCGCCGTTCATTCCGGGGACAATCGGCGATCAGGAACTGGAGACCACGTTCACCGATGCCGGCGCCGCAGATCCGCTCGGGATCACGGTCCGCCAGCGGGCCGCCGCTTTCGGCGCCGCTCCGGGTGATCGCTGCATTCTGCTTGAGTATGTACTGACCAATACCAGCGGTATGGATATTGCCGGTCTCCGGGTCGGGCTGTTCTCCGATTGGGACATCCCCGGAGACTACCTCGCCGAACAGGTTGTTGTTGATGTCGAAGAAGCCCTTTTCTATCAGCACGGTGATGATCGCGGGCCGGTGGTGGGCGTGGTAACGCTCAATGCCCGGATGACCGCGGCACGGTTTTTTAATAACGGCCCGGGCAAACGGGGATTTTCCGATGCGGAAAAAATAGCGGCTTTACGCGGGACGGTTGAACCGCCCGATGAAAACGAGGTTGCCGATTGGTGCGGGTTTATCGCCGCGGGGCCGTACGATCTCGGGATCGGTGATTCGATTACCGTCGCCTTTGCCCTCTGTTCCGGTGAATCCGTCGCCGATTTCTACGCCGCCGCGGCCGCAGCGCGCAATAAATATTCGATGGTAACCGGCATCGCCGAGGATGAAAACGACCCGCCCCAGGATTACGAGTTGGTCTTATATCAGAATTATCCCAACCCGTTCAACCCGGTAACGCAAATCGATTTTATGGTTGCCGTCGATGGCTGGATTGAGGTTGCGGTATTTGATGTTCTCGGGCGCAAAATATCCACGCTGCAAAACGGGCATTGCCCGGCGGGCACTTATTCGGTTACTTGGGACGGTACTGATGATAACGGCCGGCCGGTTGCCTCCGGTATCTATCTGACCCGCGTGTCTTCGCGGACGCAATCGGCGGCCCGAAAAATGGTATTGCTCAAATGATCGACGGCATGAGGATTGATTGGATGACACAGCTACGCTGGTTGAAAGTATTCGGCATATGTGTGTTGGTTTTGTCCCTCTCGGTTTCCTTCGCCCGGGCTGTTGACTTACACCCTGAGACCAAACAACGGCTCATCGAAAGCGGACGCTGGGAGCAGTATAAGCAAACCGTCCTCACCGCGCGGGCCGCCGGGATGAATCAACCCCGTCCCCGCCCAAAGCTAGCCAAACTGGCCGCCTCCGCCACCACGGCATTCGGTAGCCGTATCCCCTGTATTCTCGTTGAATTCTCCGATAATCTCTGGGCGGACGGCGCGACCAATACATCACCGGGGCTTGTCGACAGCATGCTCTTTTCCGAGGGGGAATACGCCACCGGCAGTTTTCGGGAGTACTATTTGGAAAATTCCTATGGCGCTTTCGCGGCTACCGGGGAGGTCGTCGTCGATCTGCTGGGAAAACCGCTGATGATGCCCCAGACATACTTATATTACGTCGGGGCTAATCGGGGTATCGGGAGTCCTGATTCTAACTCGCAAACTCTGGCGCGTGACGCCATTCTGGCCGCCGACCCCTTTATCGATTTTTCACAATACGATACCGACGGCGATCTTGAGGTCGATGGGGTAATGATTATCTTTGCTGGTTTCGGCTTTGAGGAAGCTGCCGATGAGGAATCCCAGACCATGCAATCCCACCAGTGGGTCATGCTCCCTGGGCTTAACCTTGATGGGGTTAGCATCAAGGAATACACGGTACAGCCCGAGGAACACGGACGGGCCTCCGGTATTGATGGGACCAACGGGATCGGGGTCTGGTGCCATGAGTGGAGCCATATCCTGAATTTGCCGGATCTCTATGACCTGGATTTTTCATCCTGGGGTATCGGTCGCTGGTCAATTATGGGCAACGGCAACTACTTGAACAAATCAAATACACCCTCGCATTTCGACCCATGGTGCAAGATGCAATTAGGTTGGGTCAGTGTGGTTAACCTGCAGGAAAATCGGGTCGACCAAGCCATTCCGACCTATGCGGATTCGCCGACGGTTTATCGCCTTTGGATGCCGGGACTTACCGGTCAAGAGTATTTTCTGGTTTGCAACCGCCACCAAACCGGGTTTGATGCCGCACTCCCGGGCTCGGGTTTGTTGATTCTGCATTGTGATGATAATAAACATAGCAACATGAGCGAATACATCCCGGGTCCGGGCTCCCTCCCCACGTCCCATTATATGGTGGCGGTGGTCCAGGCCGACGGCAATTACGACCTGGAGCGGTATGAAGGCGGCAATCCCGGTGACGCCGGTGACTTGTATACCGATAAGACGGTGGAATTTGACGATTTGACCACCCCTAGTTCTCGGGGGTATAGCGGGATTAAAACCCAGGTTGCTGTCTGGAATATCTCACCAACCGGGCCGACAATGACCGCCAACCTCGATGTCACATATTCCCGCCCGCTGATCATTTATGTCAACCACTATTTTGAGGACTCGGGCGGCGATGACGATGGCGCCCCGGACCCGGGCGAAACGGTGGAAATGTACATCTACAGCACTAATTTGTGGAAGACAACCACGGAAGTATATCTCACGGTTAGTTGTTCCAATCCTCAGGTCATCTTTAACAACGACACGTCATACATTGACGAGATTAACTCGGGTGACATCCATCTTAATTATGATGACCCGATCAGTTTTTCAATTCCCGCCACCCTGCAGCCAACAATAGCCGACTTCTATATTAATTACTCCGCCGAGGGCGGCGCATTCACCTTTGCCGAAACCCTGAGCGTCGACCTGGGGCCGAAGCAAGTGCTGATTGTTGACGATGATGCAAAGTATCTCGATACCGATTACGATCATTATTATACCGACGCGCTGGAAACCTTGCGGATTCCCTACGAGGTTCATCATAAAGACACTCAGGGTTCTCCATCCGCAGCAATTTTGGGTAGTTACCCGATGGTTTGTTGGTATACGGGCTATACCGATGCGGGTCGATCCGATCCGTTGTTGGCATATGCAGATGTGGTGGCCTTGCAGGAGTATCTTGATGACGGCGGGCGACTCTTTCTGACCGGACAGAATATCGCCCAAAACATGGATGATGACTCGACTTTTATAATCGACTACCTCGGTGTTCGATACGCTCCCGGTATGCCGATGATCATGGCGAATGGAGTGGCTGATGATCCAATCAGCGATGGCCATGTTCTTCCCCTGGGCGGACCGGGTGGAGCTGCCAATCAAAATTCGCCGGACATTCTCGAACTGACAGATGGTCTGGCTGTTCCCGCTTACACGTATTATGGATCGTCCGATATCGCGGGGGTTCATGTTGATGCCGGCCATTATCGTGCGGTATTTTTGGGGTTCGGAGTCGAGGCCATTGCCGATGGCTTACCGGGGTATACCAAGCGCCGGGAACTCATTTCCAGTGTCATCTACTGGCTGATCGGCCTGAGTACCGGTATTTTGGAAGAAGATGAAACGGAGTTTGGCGAATTTGCCGAACAGGCGGTCCCGACGAAATATACGCTTTTCCAGAACTATCCCAATCCCTTCAATGGCCGGACCATCATTGAATATTCCGTGGCCCCGGGACAGTCGGGGGATATCTCAATCGATATTATCGATATCCTTGGGCGCAGAGTGACCACAATTTTTAGGGGTATCGCGATACCGGGTATCCATCGCGTGGAATGGGACGGCCGGGATAACAGTGGACGTAACGTCTCCTCCGGCGTGTATTTTTATCGAATTTTAGACCGCGACGGGACCGGACAATCCCGTCGGATGGTTTATCTGAAATAAGATTTCGGCTGGGTTTTGGGGGTGTGTAACGGCGCGGAAACGCGCCGTTTTTTTTATCGCGATCCATCGCGGGCATGGATATGTTCGACCACTCCGCTGACCTGATATGTCGTATCGTGGCAACGCATTATCCCTTGGACGCCGAAAATCCCGAACCCCGTGAAATAAAAGAAATGCCCGATATCGTCGTACTCCGCCTGCCATTTTCCGCCTTCGACCGTCGTTACCCACCGGGAGGGAAGGGGCTTGCCCGGATATAGGGTATCATCTACTGCCGGCCAGCGCGTAGCCAATGAATCGAAAATGATCTCGGCGCCGCCATCGACCAGGTAACAAGCCGCGAAATTGGCCTGCACCCGGTTATCCGGATCGCGGGCGGAAACCGGATCAGTGGACAGGACAAACACTGAACCATCCGACGCCGTCAGGACCGCCAGTTCATATTTGCCGGGGAAATAGCCATAAGTATTCCCGGCCAGCCGGTTATAGCCGGTGAAATCGATATCACGGCAAAGGATTGTCCCGGCAATTGTATCGGTATCGAGCCCGAGTCTCCCTATTCCGACGCGGTAGATTAGCCGGTAATCCGCATCGGTGGTATCACCGTGGAGATAATCAAGGCGGTCAACCACCAGCCGAACCGGGTGCATGCGTTTTTTGAAGTCAACCGAAAAAATGGGCGGATTCGCCGCCTGGCTGACCGCAAAACCAGGCCCGGAGGGAATAACTGCCAGGGTCGTTTCCGGCGCTGGATATCCGCCCGGGCCGATATGTAGCCATCGGCCCCGCCGGAAAAGATGCCCGGTGCATTCGGCCGCATAGGCATGGCCATCCCGTTCGGAGGTCCCCCGACTGAAAGTTAAGACCAAAAATACCGGTTGATCCTCAAGTTCCCCGATAAATATCAACTTATTTTCGGCGTACCTGTCCGGCGGTTGCTCGGGAGACCCCACAACAGTCGCCGTCACCCCAATGAATATCGAGAGCGAACAAGAAATGCCGCAAATCAAAAACGCTGATGTCAATGAAAACCACCGACGCATTCCCCATCCCCCGGATCAGTTCATCCGATAGGTAATAAACCTCATCGTCGAAATCAAGGTCGAGTGATGCATCCATGGCCAATAACCGCGGGCATTTAGCGTATGGGATTATATATAATATGGTGCCGAATTGCCGTGACCCGGAATGTGTATTGACAAAAATAAAATTCATTGTGTTTTAAATGCGGGTCGGCCTTTTTGGGGCCGTATATTTGGCGTCACACCGGCCGGAGCCGGATGATGAAAGCGAGAAAAATGATCTGGTGGTGGATGATTGTCGGGTTGGTGTTGGCGGGGGCGCTCCAGCTTTGGGTGTTGTGGGCGCAGAAGCGCATGAGTTTCTGGCCCAACCCGCAACGGCAGGAATTGGCGGGCGCGGAGTCAATGGGATTCAGCGAAATCAGGATCCGCTCCACCGATAATCTGGAGCTGGTCGCCTGGTGGCGCCCGCCGGATGAGGGAAAGGCCGTTCTCCTTTTTTTCGGCGGAAATGCCGGCACGATAGGTGATCGGCGGATCTTCCTGGAGGCATTGGCCGGGAGCGGGTATGGGATTTTGGGGGTCAACTACCGGGGCTACGGCGGGTCAGAGGGTTCGCCCTCGGAAAAAGGAATATACATTGACGGGCTTTCCGCGTACGATTTCCTGTGCCGCGAACAGGCGATCTCGCCGCGGCGGGTGGTGGTTTATGGCCAGTCTATCGGCGGCACGGTCGCGGCGCAAATCGCCCATCGACGGGACGTTGCCGGATTGGTCGTCGAATCGAGTTTCACCTCGGCGGCAAGTATGGCTAAACAGGTTATTCCCTACCTACCGCTATGGATTTTAATGACTTACCGGTTTGACAATATCGGCACCATGCCCAAAATCGGTTGCCCCAAGCTCATTGTGCATGGCCGCCGCGATGAAACCGTTCCTTTCTCTCACGGCGAAGCGCTGTACGCCGCGGCGAAGGAACCCAAGCGGTTTTATGCTATCGAGGGGGCAATGCACAACGATATCCTGGAAACCGGTGGGGTGGAGTACTTAAATTATCTGCAGGAATTTCTCGATTCCTGCGCGCAGGGCGCGCTGCCTCCCGATGTAAGTAATGAGGGTAATTAACTAGGGTCGCCGAAATCCGATAATAAAGGCAAGTGCCGGGGAGCAAAAAATAGGCACAATTTGTAATTGTATCCTTGACTTTTGGTAAAATTTACATTAATTACGAAATTTGCCTCCGGCGGAGGGCCGGGGAATATGTGTGACAAGGGCAGCGTCCCGGTCCCGGAAGGAAAAACAATGAAGACGGTGATCCCGAAAAAAGATGAAATCGAACGCCGCTGGTACCTTGTAGACGTGGAAGGCCAGGTCCTGGGACGCGCAGCCACAAAGATTGCGCGTATCCTTCGTGGAAAAGACAAACCAATCTTTACCCCCCATATGGATACCGGCGATTTCGTGATTGTAATCAACGCCGCAAAGGTAAAAGTCACCGGCGTGAAGGAAGACCAGAAAACATATTTTCGCTATACCGGCT
>SDBS01003315.1_pt1 | contig 15795 bp, 34 predicted proteins | sample 2277091 | NCBI WGS metagenome assembly SDBS01 (sample SAMN10404972, study PRJNA504765) | marine sediment metagenome | isolation source: marine sediment core GS10_PC15, 163 cmbsf | place: Arctic Ocean: Southern Knipovich Ridge | collected 2010 | reverse complement strand
AAAGATTCAGCTTGAAGGACATACCACGATTAAGGTTTTTAGAAAAGAAGTCAAATTGCTTGAAATGGCAGGTGTAAACGTTAATGAAACTGTCCAAGAGTTTTTAGTTGAACTACTAAAAGCGGCTTTGTGTAAGTAATGCCTGAAAACAATGATTACTTACACAGGAAAACTAATACTTACACAGAATTCATAAGGAAAAAGGTGTTTTTGCCTGCACGGGTTCTGAAGCATTTGTGTTACTTAAAGACGCTGATGGAATTATTTTTTAGCCCGCACCGCTTCCTTTTTGTCTTCTTTTTTTATTACTTTTGAGAATTTGTTAAGTGTTGTTGTATCCAGATTGTGAATATTTATGAAAAGGTCACAATACTTTTTCATGTCCATAGCAGCTTTTGAGTCAGAGAATAGCAACACTTTTGTTCCTTCATTTTTAACCAGTTTTATAGATTCAATTAAATCTGAATCTCCACTGCAAACAACTGCAACGTCATAGTTTTCGGAAAAGCAATTATAAACTAAATCTACTGCCAATTGCACATCAACGCCTTTTTGTTGAAGCCTTCCTTTAATAAATTTAAGTGGTTTTGCTCTTAATTCAACGAAATCAAATTTTTCCATTTCATTAAATTCTGCTCGTTGCAGTTCTTTATTTTCTTTTGCAATTTTAATTATAGACTCTAAATGATTTATTTTTGCTTTCTTTTCTTCTTCATTTAAATCAGTTCGTTTCTTTGTTCGTGTTAATTTGCTTTTTAAATTACCCATAAGAGATTTGGTATATTCGCCAGTATAAATATAAGTTCTAATTAATCTCGGGGTATATTTTTTCCAACCAATTGTATTTTCTAAATACTCCATTATAAAATTTCCAAATGTGTTAGGATTATATATACGGGGTTTTTCTTGTGCATCAAGACATTTTTTTAAGTTCTCGTGGTCAATAAAAACCATTACTCTCATGAGAAACTTTGGATAGAATCAGATTTTAAATATAGGAGGCTCAAGGGATTGTCCTTTCAGACAATCGCCTCCTTTCTTACAAGCTACAAATAGTATCGTATAGACATATTTAAATATTCCCCTTGGGAGCTTCATAGCCCTTAAACATTGTAAAGGGGTTTAAGGTCGTTTCCTTTACTTTTTCCAGTGTTTTAGGATTTTGCAATTACTTTTTTTAGCGTACTGCTGACATTGCCTTTTTGTTAAACCCTGATTCTTTGACTTTTTCCAAGAACCGCTTTTGAATAACTTTGTCTTGAAATAGCTCTAACAAAAACTCATCCGCCCTAAACCCTGTTGCAAATAAAACGGATATCATAGCTTTGTTTCTTTGATTTTTGCTAAACGAAAGCATTTTTTCAAAAATTAGCTGTTATTCCTAATTCGTTTGTTTCGTGTATTACTTGCACTATGTTAAAGCACAAGACTTTCAATAGTAATTCATTTTTTTGTGCAGTAAAGGTCTTTGATTTTAACGAGTCGTTAAACTTTGCCTTTAATGCTCCAAAGGTGCTTTCCACGTTGCTTCTTGCGTGATAGTGTTCCATGAACTCTTCTTGGTTGTATTGGAAGTAGTGGAACATTTTTTTCCATAAATATGTTTTTCCTCTTGGCTTTCCAGTGGCATTACTGCGATATGGAATATAAGCCATGCTACCAAGTTTAGCAATAGCTCCAATATTGTCCCTGCTTGAATACGCCATGTCTGCACTGAACTCTTTAATGTCAAAGCCAGCGTTAGCAGTTTGAATTACCAATGGTTGCAAGTGAGGGCAGTCGGCTGTTCCTTTTCCCATGCTTTGCGTTACCTCACAGGCAGTTATTATGTTTGTTTTGCACCCGACAACTGCGTGCAATTTCAAGTATTCCTGTTGTTTGCTTTGCCCATGCTTTTCTTGACAGTAAGGAGAAAAGTGCTTTATCCTAAAACCAGTGCTGTCAATGCTGAACTGTGAATCGAATGTTTTTAGTATGCTTGCGGATTTTTCAATGAGCTTTTTTATTTGTGGAGTAAGGCTTTCTTTTTGAATGAAATGCCCAACTGATGCAAAGCAAGGCTTTCTTTCAACAAAACCTTTTTGTTTAGCCTCATTTAAATCAGACATGAACCGCCTTAAAGAAAACTGCGAATACACTTTAAGAGCAGAAGCAAAAAACAAGTCATGCTCATTTATCTTTGGCTGTCCTCTACCTCGCTTTTCTTGTTTAACTGGCTCTTCAATTAAATCATTCAATAATTCCAAGAAGCGAGCCTTTTCAGTTTCTTGGCTTTTGTTGTAAGCACTCCAAACCTGCGGATAGGTCAAACGCTTGGTTTCAATTTTAACGCCTTGCTTTGTTGTCGTTATCTTCTGCAAGTAATACTGAACCGCAAAAGCGTGCTTGCAGGTTGTTTGCCTGTTTTCAAAATCAGGGCAACTGCATTTCTCGGCTTCATCAACAAAATAAAACCTTTTACCGTTCTGTGATTGAACCGCAAAGCCATCTTTCAATTTCTTAATTTGCCTTGTTAAGGCAATTTGTTTTCCTTTGATTTTTCTTGTTTCCATTTCAAAAACACTAAGATAATTAGGCGCCTAACAGTTTATAAAGCTTTAGGCGCCTAAAAAAGAGATATGTTTAAATACAGTAGGCGCCTAATAAGCTTTATGAAATTACAAAAAAGACTCTCAAGAAAAGTAGGCGACAAAGAATATGACAAATGGATAATTACAATACCCCCCTCTAAAGTAAAAGAACTAGGTTGGAAAGAAGGAGACAACATAGACCTAAAAATAGAAAAAGCTCAAGCCATTCTAAGTAAAAAAAGACTACAAGTCAAATAAGTCCTTTTTTTTTCTTCTTTTTTTAGTTCCAAAAAAATCTACAAAATCTTTTTGAAAGCTAACTCCACTAGGGAAATAAATTTCAAGTGGGTCTCTTTTCTTTCTAGGCATAAAAATCTTCCTCAAATTTTTTCAAACATTCATACTGTTTCCAATTTTCCTTTTCTTTTTCAAATATTTTTTTTAATTCCTCGGATTCATTTTTTAGGCTATAACTTGCGCCTTCCGAATTTAATATTCCAAAATCAGTTACAGTCCCCACACCAATTGCAACTTCGGAATTTTTTTTCGCTTTGAATACATTATAAATTGCTTCCTTCAAATTTGTTCCTTCATAATGCTTTGAAAACATAAAAGTGTTTATTGCTTGTAATTGTCCTTCTCCAATAGCACAATAACCCATCTCTGTTTCTGGAGAGATTCCAAGTTCTGAAATAACAAATAATTTTGGGTCTATCCCATCAAATCCAGCTAAAATTAATTGAACACCCAATCTTTCTTCTGCAATTTTGCTATATAAAACTTCTACTACTGCATTTACTTTCTCGGCTTTAATTAATTCTTTAAAATCTTCCCATTTTAAGTCAAAATTTGACAAAATTCTGTCTTCTACCTGTTTACGCCTTAAATTTTTTAATTTCTCATGTAAAAGTGTGGCTTGTTCAGAACAGGTTTTGCCTTTTTGAAGTGTATTTCTAATCTCTTGAAAATGATTAGGAACACCAGCAATCATTACAACACAATTTTCAAAAATATAGTGCTTTCTAAATTGGGATTCAAATTCTCCTAGCGAGGGTCTTGTTATCATTCTATCCGTAGCAAAAACTATGTGTTTTCCATTATCATTTGTACCTACTGCTGCAATACAACTTGTCATGAAATCTTTCCTTATTGGTAGATTGTTTTTTAACATTTTCGGCGCCTACATATCAATAGGCGTTTTGTCTAGGTTTTGTCAGAAACCCAGATTGTCGTTATTTAAAAATTATTAATCCAATTTATTAGGCGCCGAAATTAATATAAACAATTACTTACTTAAACTGCTTAATGGCTAAAAACACTAAAACAAAAAACCATTCAGAAAAAGAAAAAGCTAGACTTAGACACCATATTCAAGTAGGTTTTGCTTATTATCTATCTGAGCTTGGAAAAAGATCGGGAGTAATAATTGCAATTATGGCTTTTTTGGGTGCAGTAGTTGGGTCATTATTTAGTGTTCATTATGCTTACTTTGTAAAAAACTGGTGTTGTAATTTACATTTCTTTGCAAGTTCATTTTACTCGTTTATTCTGGGAATTGCTCTAGGAGTTTTAATAATGTTTTTTTTTCTGTATAGTAGAACAGCTAATTCACGTAGAAAGTCAGTTTCAGTCAATGAAGACAAATTAGAAGAAATGGAATAAGCTTGTAAAGTAATTGAGTCTTTAGACTTTCTCTATTTGTTGAAGTAGGCTTCCTATTTCTTGGCCTTTGTTTGTGAGTTGGTAGGCAAAGAATTTTCGTCTTTTTTCTTTGACTACTATTGATTCAATTAGTTTGAGTTCTTCTAGTTCTTGTATTCTGACTGAAAGAGTGGCCTCTCTTGAAACCACTTTTTTCAGGTCTTTGAACCTTCGAGGCTCTTTTCCTAAAAGCGATAAAAGCAATTTGCCAGTGTTTTTTCTTTCAAGAACCTTTAAATCCATATAATTATTGTAAGTGTTTTACCCATAATAGGTTTAACTGCCAAAATACAGTGTTTCTTTCATATTAAGTAAGCATTTAAACTCTTTTTAACTACACATAATTAAGATGAAAACTGTTTTACTGGTTCTAGTAGTCATGACTATAACGCTTAGTGGTTGCACTCAAACACCGCTCACAGGCCAAGTGGTTTTAGAGCCACAAGAAGAACCAGAAATAAAACAATTGCCAGTTATAGAAATAATCGAAGAAGAAATAACAGAGTACGAGCCAATAAAATCCATTGAACCAGTTGAAATTCCAGAACTTAAACCAATAGAACTAGTTTATGTTTCAAAAGACAAATGCTTACACACTTGGAACTTGTCAGTTCCTGAAAGAGAGTACAAAGAATGCTACAACGAAAACTATATTCTCAAAGTAAAAGCAATTACAACTATTGAATTTTGTGATGAAATCGAAGACCCCAGCTTTTTAAGTAAATGCTACAGACATTTGGCATGGAAACAAAGAGACCCTTCAATTTGTGAAAACGGAAAATACTTATTCATTGAAGTTCGTGGAGTCGTTAAAAACTATGAAGTATCCGTTTCAGACAACTGTTATTATGAATACGAGTTATTCCATGGGCCTACAATGGACGATGAAGAAAGAGACCAACTCTGTGAAAACATCCAAGAAAAACAAACCAAAACCCTCTGCATAAAAAACATAATAAGAGGCAAAAAAAACGAATAAACAAAACTAAGACTTTTTACACAGGCAAACTTACTTTATATGTAAAAATCGAATACTTACACAGCTTCCTGAATACTTACACAAAAACAATTACTTACACAAAGCCACTAAAAGCCGTTGAAACAAAAGAAATAGAAAAACAAAAGCAGGAGAAAGAGTTACCATGAAAAATATAGCAATACTTTTAATTGGGATTTTGGTTTTAAGTGGTTGTGCTAGTTTGCCAGAAAAAGAATTGACAATAAATCTTAAAACTGGTGAAATACAGAAATATACTTATAGCCCAGTTTTTGACGAAACAATAAAATGCAAAAAGATAAAAGCAAATATTGACAGCTATCACCTTGCCGATTGCAATAATGGAAAAGATTATTTTTTAGACGAAATGATTAAACAACCAGTGCCATTCAAGCAGGAGCAGACGTAAATGGATTGGAATAAAATTGATAATTGGATTAAGTTTAAGTTGCTTGGTATTCCAAGAAAACCAAGAGTAAAGTTTTTTGAAGGTGGGAGAACAGTAAAATATTTTGAACCAAAGCAGGAGTTTGAGAAGTAATGAGTGAAGGGAGGGTAGGAGACCAAGTTTACTTGATAGCATCTATTATTTTATTTCTTTGCTTTGTTGGGTCTGCTCTTATTGTTATTTTTCTTCTAGGGTTTTAGAAATGATTATCTGGAAAGTTATATTGTTTGAGTATTTTTTAGCAATGGTTCTGACAGCAGTGAGGTTTGCATATGTTTAAGCAGAGGTTTGAGAAGTGATGAGTGAAGGAGTTGTTGGCGACAAAGTTTACTTGACAATAGGGCTTGCTTTATTTTTTTCTTTTTTAGCAGTTTTTTTTATTGTGACTGGGCTTTTAGGGGTTTGGAAATGAAAGTAAAAGCAATAGTTTTACAGGAGTTTGAGAAGTGATGGATTTTTTTCTTAGGTTGTATGTTTTTTTGGTTCCTAGAAAATTAAGAATGCAGTTTTAGTATTTTTGCAAAAATTGTTTGAAGGCTTAAAAATTACGGTGGGTTTGAATGAATAGAAATCATTTGCTTTTAATTTTGTTATTTAGTGCTATTCCGATTTTTTTTCATTTTTTAACTGTTGTTCCGGTTGGGACTGATTCTTCTTTTTTTTATTTGTTCTCTTGTTCTAATCAAAATATTCCTACGACTGTTGATATTCCTATTTTTTCAAGGCTTTTTTTTGAGTTTCTTCCATGTAATTTGTTTTTGTTTAAAGGAATTTCACTAATTGTTCTTTTTCTATCTTCGCTAATAGTTGCAAAAACGGGTGAGCTATTTGACAAAAAGTATGGTTGGACTGCGGGAGTGCTTGTTTTTCTATCAACTGCATGGATTCATTTTCACCTTCAGGTAGAAGATGATATTTTAGCGTATCCTATCTTGTTTTTAGCTAACTATTTTTTTCTTAGAGGACAGCTATACAAGAACAACAGCTTGAAAGTCCTGGCCGTTGTCCTTGTACTATTTGTTGGGATATTCATTTGGAAAGGGGCTTTGCTCTACTTGGTTTCTTACTCGTTCTTTTTTCTCATTGCTTTAATAGCATTAGTCGGTTCTTTTTTATATATTGGTTTTGGTGCGATTAAAGGATTGGCTGGAAACACGCTTATAAGCGAAAATCTTAATGTTGTTAACTTATTTTTATCTCCTAATTCTGGTATTTCACAGTTAAGCTTTGGTCATGGCCTTGGTTTTCTTGGAATTTATCTTTACACTAGGAAAATATGGCTTTTTCTTCCTTTTTTTGTAGCAATGCTGATAAACATTAAATGGACAATTCACTTGGCTCCCTTTTTTGGAGTTGGATTAATGTTGTTGGTGGTTGATGCGAATAATTATAGGATAAAAAAAGGCATTGTTTTCAAGGAATGGTGGGCTAATAACCTTTTTGTTGAAATTTTTGTTGGGCTTTCTCTTTTTTTCACTGTTGCTTTGTCAGTAATGCTTTTGTTTCAGGTCCCGTACTCTGCTCAAATTGAGGCAGTAGAGTTTGCAGTTCAAGAAGCCAATGGTGAAACTTTGTCAAATGATTGGAGTTATGGTTACTGGATTTTCTTTTTTGGAGGCGACACTAATACTTTTGGTGGTGGTTGGCCTTCTTACACTGAGGACTGGTCTAGTAGGATTCTTTTAACTGAGAACCCAGAGGGAAATAGTGATTGCACTCTTTTAAGGAAATGGGATAAGGCTGGCTTTTATGGTGCTGATATTCAAGTGTATAATTGTGAGAAATAATCCAAAGTTCTTTTGTTAAAAAAATAGTCTTTTAGTTCCCCGAAGGGATGGCATGAAGTTTAAAACTTCACGCCCTTATTTTTTTTCTTGTTCGGTAAAACAAGTGACTTTTAGGTGAAAGTCAATTACATTATGTCTTTGTCCTTTTTATAATTATCGGCGGTTTTTTAGACGATTGTCTAAGTTTTCTTTATTTTTCCGACCACAAAAACCACAAAGACCACAAAGTATTTAAAGTAGTTAAGGTATACTTGGTGTGGTGAAAAAAAGATGGTCTTTGAAAAAGATGAAAGGAAAACACTTGCTGTGAGTAAAATCTTCTGGGACTTCATTGAAAAGAAAAGAAATAAATCAGAGAACCTGGAAGACTGCCTTAGACGGCTCACCAACTTCAAGCCACGCAAGAGGAATAAAAGTAAGCTTGAAAGAAGCTTGGTGAAAAAGAAATGAGGATTGTGTTGAAGAAAAGCAGTCAGAGTTTGAGGAAGAACTGGAGGCGTTAGAGTGAGTTTTTTTGTTGATAAAATAGGGGCTTGGTTGGAAGACGACTCTTCAATGTTTGGTTTTGTTTCTTCCTTTAGTCTTGCATTGTTGTCTGCTTTGTTTCTTTTCAATTCATTGGATCTAGGGGATAGTCTTTCTCTGCTGCCTGTTTTTGGATTTGTATTTGGACTATTGTGGCTGATCCTTCTTGTTTCTGTGGGCGGGGCCAATTATTCTTATAATGAAAGAAAAGGAATTGTGGTTGGTGGGCCTGTTGGGTTTTTGCTGGGCTTTGGTTTGACTATTGCTTTTTTGCCTATTTTTTGGCTTGGTTTATTAGTTCTTGTTTTTGGAGAGATTTTGTTTTGGTTTGATAAAAAGAAACTGCGTTTTGGAAAGTCCAAGTTTTGGTTTACTGTTGAAAGAAAAGTTTTAGCAATTTTAGAAGCTCTTGGAATTATTTCCATTATTAAAGCGTTGTCTGTTGGAACCCCCTTTGCATTTCAAGGAGTTCTTGAGCTTTATGAGAAAAACACAGAGGCAGTAAAGGAAATAATTGGTTTTGTTGGTGTTGGCTTTGTTGTTTTGATAGTCTTGCTCCTTTTGGTTTATATAAATAGCTTAAAGTATGGTGAGCCAGAAAAGCCAAAGAAAAAAAAGAAGAGGGGAAAAAAGAAATGACTCTTAACCCAAAAGGAGGTTTGAATAATGAATGTGTACGAGAGATGGGCTTTCGAGAGAAGGACAGACCAACCTTTGTTCAGAAAAGCCTCAGAAAACAAATAAAGGATATTAGGGATGAACTGGTTGCAAGACTTGCCGAGTGGCGTTTATCGCTTTCAAGCTGGCAGGCTCTACAAAAACCAGGAGTGAATTTTGCCAAGAACAACGGTGGGGGTTTTATTTCACAAAAAGAAAGGGAGGGTTTATTGAATGAATGAAAAAGGACAAGAGGCATTTGAAGTCGTACTTCTAATGGGTGGAGGAATACTAGTAGCAGTGATAGTAATTAGTATACTAACAGCAACATCTTCAACTCAAGATACTGACGAAGAACACAATGCGAAATTCTTTTGTGAATCACATGGACTTGAACTAATAGACTTTGAAGATGACTTTGGAAAGTTAGAAGAAGTAAAATGCTTTAAGGAAAACGAAAACCTGAAAGTTTTCAAAAAAAAGGTTGAATGAAATGCAAGCAGATAATTCACTTGTTGAAGTAACCTGTATTAAATGTGGAGAAGAAACAGAAATGTTTCCAAGAGGCCACGAGCCACCAAGATTCATTTGTGGAATCTGCCAGTTGGCTTACGAAAAAACACAAGTCGAAGATGATACGGCTTGGTTTGAAGCCAAAAAAGATGGGGAAATAATCAAGGTGAAAAAGTGATTAACGAGGATGCAGTAAACCTTTGGCTGAACACGGTTCCAATGGAAAAGCTATGGAAAGGATTCATTAAAGCGGTGGAAGAATGAAGTTACTATTTTTTGGATTACTCGCAATAGTTTTTCTTTCCGGTTGCTTACCTGCAAACATTGAGTATGTAACTACCACAACCTTTTGTGAAAAAAGTTTTAGTGAATGCGAAGACCAAATTTTATTCTCAATGTTTGAGTTTTGCACTCAAAACGTGGTGCAAGAACTACAAATAGATTGTATTGCTCTTGCAGGTAACACAAAAATAACGCACTTGCAAAACAATTTTTATAAGGTTGAAATACCAAAAGAGTTTGAAGAACTAAAATCGTAGGTTAAAAAATGAAGTGTTCTAAATGCAAGTTGACAATTCGCCAAAAGCCAGTGGTATGTTATGATTGTTTTTATGAGGAAACAAAAAAGCAATTGAATGATTTGGTGGAATAAAATGGTTACAATTATTGATCCAGAAGTGCGATGCCACAAGTGCGGTTTTCAGGATTCAACTCCAATTGACCCGTTGTTTTTCATTCATAAAAACTGTGTTAAAGAAATTGAAAGTGCTTTTAGTAGAGAAAAAGAAGTTGTAAAACTTGCAAGAGAACAAATGCTCTTGCTTTTTGGAAAAGAAGAACAAGTCATTTGGAGGGCAAGACTTAACGATACTTTTGACCAAGAGCAAACAGCGTTTCTAACAGATTGGCTTAAAAGAATGAGAAAGGAAATTGGAGAGTTTAAGGTTTGAGGAGAAAGTAAAATGAAATGTAAAAATTGTGCATTTGGATGTCCAAGTACATTTCACACTAGCAGTAGTGATAAACCAAGACATTCTCCAAGCGGAAAAAATGTTTATTGTATGGATTTAGTAAAAAAATGTCCGCATTGTGGTTGTGTCAATCCAGAACAAAAGCAGGAAGAAGAGAAGGTGGTAAAAATTGGAAGTTCTTGCAGGAGGGAAAAAAATGAGTGATGGAAATTTGAGGTCTTTTGTAAAAAGTGCAAGGCATCTTGGAGGGATGGCTACTGTTAGGATTCCTGCAAGTCTGGCAAATGAGTTAAGGGATTTGAATGTTGATTTGCATGGAACGGCAGAGGGTTTTTTTGAAGAATTGTTAAAAGAGTTAAAAAGTAAAAGTAAAGAAGTTAAAGAAAAAAAGAAGAAAGAGGGGTAAAAATATGGTTCAGGTTCAGTTGTCTAAGGGGAATGCGGAGGTTTTTGTTGGAGAGGCTTCGATTACTTTTGTTTTAGGGGTTGCACCAAATAAGCGTTGTTTGTTTATTGATGTGGAGGCTGATAGGATTTATTTGGATGGGCTAAGAATTTTGACTACTAGGCCGGAGTTTAATTATAATAAGGGTCTTATGTTTGAAAAAAACAAGAGGGCTGAGAAGAAGAGGTTGCGGACTTTGAAGTTTTGTGGGAAAGTGTTTTGTCTTGATGTCGGGCATGATGGCAGGCTTTTTATGATATTGTTTTCGAGAGATGCTTATGAGAAGTTTCGGGGTGCTCCAATTATTACTTATTCGTATCATCATTCTCGCAGAGAGGGTTTGAAAAAGTTTTATGCTGGTGATCTTTCTAATCCGGTGAAGGTTTGGCCTGTGGAATATAAGGGTGTTGTGAATTGAATTTGTTTTCTCATGTGAAATTGTTTGGTGGTTCTAAAGACTTTGTTGGAACTGGTTTTTTTAGTTGTGAGTTTGGTTTTTTTAAGTGTGCTGTGTGTGGTGTGAAGTTAGAGGATATTACTAGGCTTACTTGTTCTGTGGGTTGCATTGAAAAGTATAGAAGCATAATGAAATCAAATCTTAATTTTTATAGGACTTGTGAGGATGCCAAGCTTAGAGAATTAAATCGAGAGGAATTTGTTTTGTTCATGCAGGAAAAGTATTGTGTGAAGAATTGATTTTTGGTTTGTTTTTCTAACTCTTAATTGTTATTAACTTTGAACTCGTTATTTTTTGCATGGGTTCTAGGGGTTTACAAAATGGGCTTACAGTTAAGCCTATTTCACTAGAAGCTTTGCAAGTTCTTAGGCTTTTGGCAACCATGAATTATACTCCTAGGCGAATGGCTAAACACTTGAAGAAGAGTCGGCAAACTGTTTATAAGCATCTTAGGGTTTTAAAAAAAAGGGGTTTGATTGATGAGAATTTTGAAGTGAAAAGTGGGGCTTACAATCTCTTGCACTATGGTCAACGCTCAAACGAATACCGGATTAATGGGGTGATTGTTTTTTTTGATTTGCCTGGTTTTGTGGATAAGGAGAAGTGGAAAAAGAATCGGGGCCGAGTTTTGTCTTTGAAGAAGTTTTCTCATGAGCCGATTATTTTAAAGAATAAGGCTGGGGTGACTGATCGTGCTCCTCAGTTTTTTTTGAGTGATAGGGTGAGGGTGCGTTGTCATGCTACGGGCATTATGGTTTATGTTCCGAACATTTTTGCTTCTAATGGTTTGAATGCTGAACTAAAACTTCTTGATTTCATTGAGAATGTGGGTTTGGATTTGAATAAGATTTTTAAGGTTGAGTTTTTTCGGGATAATAAGTTGTGTGTGCGTATTTTGCGTTATGAGTTGGCTCATTTAAATGATGGGGTGGCTAGGGAATTTCGTAAGGAGAACCGAAAGTTGTTTGTTAGTATTGATGGGGTGTTGCGTTTTCAGATTGATTATTCTCATTCTATTGATGAGGCTGAGTCTATGACACCCGATCATGGTTTAGTTGACCAGGAGAATTTTCAGAATTATATTAAGGAGATTTTAAAGAATGAGAAGGTGTTGTTGCCATCACAGGTTTTGGGTTTGTTTCAAAAGCAGGTTAAGATTAATGCACAGCGTTCTGATGCTGAACTTCTTTTGGCTAAGAATATTGAGGCTCATGTTTCTTTGGTGAAGGGGATTGGTGAGAGTGTATTTGAGTTGAAGAGGGTTGTTAAAAACTTGGGGAAGGGTTCTGTTGTTTTGAAGAAGAGGGTTTTTTTTGTTGAGCCGAGTCAAACGAAACTTGGTGGTTTAAATTAAGTCAATTGTCTGATTTTTCAAAAATGGGGGTAGGTTTAAATAGATTGATGTCATTTATAATGTCATGGAACTACTTAAAAGGAAAGATAGAACTCACGAAATTAGAATAAGGGAATTAAAGTCTAATGTTTCCAAAAGTTTTTCAATTAAAACAAAGGAGAGTCTTAAAACATTATACAGGTTCATTAAACAAAAATTAGAGGGTAAAAAATAAGGGGTTGTTTTGTTGGTTTACGGTAGTTATCAGCATAGGGATTTTACGAGGTGTTCGGCTTGTAACAAGCCTTTTGGTTTTCGTAGTGACTCTACTTTTTGTAATGTTGAGTGTCAGACTAAGAGTGTTGATCGGTTGGATGGGAAACGGTATGGGAGTTTTTCTCAGAAGAGGCATAATGTTGAGAGTGAGTATGGAAAATATGCTGGGGTTTTGAAATGACTGAATTTCGTAGCGGAATGAAAAAGCGAAGGAAAAAGTGGTAAAATGGAATGTAAGAATTGTGAACATGGAATTGAATTAGTTGTAGTAGGAAGCAAAAAAGAATATTGGCACTCTGATAATTTACTAGAATCTGGGGCAAGCATGAATGATTGTAAATGTCGTTGTTCAAAGCCAGTTCCAAAGCAGGAGCAGACGCATGAAAAATAAAAAAGTTTCTTTACAAAAAGCAACACTAAAGTTTGCCAAAAGTATTAGGCAGAGAACAGCAGAAAAGATTTTTGAGGAGCAGCTAGAATATGTTGAGAAAGAGTTAAGGCTTGTTCATAAAAAGCAAAAAATGGAAAGGGATAATATTATTTGGAAACAAGATGAGGGAAATTTAAGAGAGTGGAAAAGTTTTATAGAAAAACAAAAGTCTAAATTTTTGCAGGAGGGAGTGCATGACTCTAACAAATGAACTAAAAAAGGCAAGTGTTGAAGTAAAAGAACCAACGCTTATAGGTGGAACAACACACAAGCCAAAAAGAATGATGCCAGATAAATATATTTCTTTATCTGCATTGAAAAAGATTTGCAGTGCAAACGAATTGGATAATTGGACATTAGAAGATGCAATTTCTGAATTAGAAAAGCAGGAAACCACGAAGGGAACACCATGAAACCAGACATAATTCACAAGCAACCATGCGATTGCCCTTATTGTGTACTTGGATCGGAGTGGCAGAGATTATGAAAGTTATAGATTTATTTTGCGGAGCTGGAGGATTCTCAGAGGGCTTCAAGCAAGAAGGCTTTGAAATAATCCTTGGAGTGGATAATGAAAAGACGGCCTGCAATACATTCAAGAAGAATTTTCCAAAGGCCGAGGTGTGGCAGAAGGACATTAGGGATGTTAAGCAGCTTCCGGAAGCTGATGTAATAATTGGTTCTCCTCCATGCCAGGGCTTTTCACTGGCAAGTTCTGATCGTGATGAGAACCCTGAACTGATTTATTATTTCTTTTATCTTGTTGCAAGGCACAAGCCAAAGTATTTTGTAATGGAAGAGGTTGCAAGAGTTAAGAACTATCTTCCTAGAAATGTTTCTTTTTCTCTGCTGACATTCAACTCGTTTGGAGGAAAGGATAAAAGAAAAAGATTGTTTGCCGGAAACTTTCCAAAATTTCTTGTTGATGGCATAGGTGATGTAAAGCATAATCCGGTATTGGCCTCTGAATGGAAAGGCCGTCCTGGAAAGAACTACAAGAGCAGAAACTATACTTGTGATTTTCTTGATGCGAGAAACTTGCAGCGTTCAACAATTCCAAAAGAGTTAAGGCCAGAGTTTTTGAAGGAAACAAAACAGGCAATGGGCTATCCGCAGAGCTTCATTTTTGAGGGCAGTTTCAGAGAACAGTGTATTTTGATTGGCAATTCTGTTTGTCCTCCGGTTTCAAAAAGGATAGCAAAAAGCATTGCGGATGTGCAGGGGAGAACGTAAATGCGTTGTAGAAAACATGATTGGCAATTAGTGAGAGTGGATAATTCTTATAAGCCAAAGTCAGCAGACTTTGCTTGTCATTGTGGAGCATTTAAAACAGTAAGATTAAGAAACAGAAAATTGTAGGAAGTGTTGCGAAAGATGCCAAAAGAAAGTAAAGGAATTGTTGAAGTTTTAAAAAAAATAACAAGGAATTTAGAAAAACAAGAGAAAATTAATTTGCTTTTTGATGCAAGAATTAAGAAATTAGAAAAGCAGGAGTTGATGAAAGACAAATGAAACAGTCTGAATTTTTTTGGAAAAAGCACAAGGATTTAAAAAGTTCGTGGAGTGGTGAGAGCCGACTAACGCAAAGAATAATGATTACAATGTTAGAGGAATTAGAAACACTAAATGAAAAAATAGAACAGAAAAATTCTAAAATTAAAATAAAGAGAAAGCCTTCTGAATGGTCGCTGTTTGCAGGACAATATTTGAAAGAAGGAAAAACAATGCAAGACGCTTCAAAAGCATGGAAACAAAAGCAGGAAAGAACGAAAGGAGCTGGTAAAGAATGAAAATGGATTTTAATAATCCTCAAGAAATTTTAACAAACCATTTTGGTTTTGTTTGGTATTTGGGTTTTTTCATAATGTTCGGTGCATTATTTCTTCCTCTTTTAGTTTGGCCTTCTTCTGTTTTTCTAAATCTTGATTTGCCAATTAATGATTTGAGGGTTGTATTAACGGCTTTGATTGGCAGTCTTATTTTTGCAACAGGTGTGGTTACTGAATCCTTACGTTGGATGGATGCTGAACCAGAATTGCGGAAGAAGGTGAAGGAAAAATGAAATGGCTTAATACAAATCAAATTGAAGGAGAAATGTCTGATTCAGATTTTTCCAAGAAAATAGAAACAGAAAAAAAAACAAGGAACATAGCGGTTTATGGCAGGGATGGGCATTTTGTAATTTTTGAAAAAAAGTTTTGCCACAGAGGCTTGTCTTATTTTATTAGAGTCAATCGCTATTATCAAATTGGCATTCCGTTAAAAGAGATTTCGGGAATGAACAAAATTGGAAAGTGGGCTATTCTTGAATACGACAAGTCAATAAAAGATATAGCTGATTTTATTAGCCAACATCAAGATTTCTTTGAGTATTATGAGTTTCTTTGGGTTGACACCTTACACATTCACAATGAAAACCAAACCTTAAAACAGATGTTTGAGGAAATGAAAAAGCAAGCAGAAAAAGACATTGATTGGTTTTTTGATGAAGCTGACAAACAGTTTGATAAAAAGTTTAAAGAAATTCAAGCATTGCAAATAAAAATAAAACAATTGCAGGAAAAGGTGAAGTAGAAATGATGGAAGAAGATTTTTTGGCTAAAACAATTAAGTGGCAATCAGCAGAAAAGATTCAGCTTGAAGGACATACCACGATTAAGGTTTTTAGAAAAGAAGTCAAATTGC
>SDBS01003314.1_pt1 | contig 15795 bp, 12 predicted proteins | sample 2277091 | NCBI WGS metagenome assembly SDBS01 (sample SAMN10404972, study PRJNA504765) | marine sediment metagenome | isolation source: marine sediment core GS10_PC15, 163 cmbsf | place: Arctic Ocean: Southern Knipovich Ridge | collected 2010 | reverse complement strand
CTGCCATCCTAGCTGCATTATCTAAATTTCCAAATCTATTTTTAATTAAAGAACCACCACAGAGTATTTTTTTTCGACTAAAATCATTTATTTGTACCTTATATAAAGGACCATATTTTTTATTTAATTTTCGTAATGTATCAATAATTCGTTTATTAGTCCAATAATGATTATGATACTCTATATTAGCTTCTTTTACTGCTGCTGTAAATATTCCAAAAAATTTATATATTCCACCACGTATATCAGAATTTGTATCTTTATTTATATTTTCAATTAATGCTGTTGGTGAAACTTTTCCAAACTTTTTAAACCCATCTTGTAAAATTTTAATAATTCCTTTTTTTGTATATTTAGTATTACATTCTACTATACGATTCATTTTTTCTTTTCCGTATAATGCATCACATCTAACACCTGCTTCTTTACAAGCATTTTTAATTGAACCAAATCTGCCAACAATTGTATGATAGCTACATATATATTTTTGTTTTGAATATTCTGTAAGAGTTTTTCTATTAATAAGTTTATTTTTTGGTAATGCTTGTAACATCTCAATAATTGATTTTTTTGTTATATAATCACTTCTATGTTCAGTTAAATCTATTGCTATCATTTTATATTATTTTGTTACTACTGTTCAGCGACGCCCGAGCAATCTTTTGAAAAACCCAGATTTCACTTGATTTCCTCCACTTATTTCACTTATCTGCCTTTGTTCACTAAACTGTGATTGTAACATTATACGTTCATTTTTAATATTACCGCCGTTCATTCCCATTGCCCTATCAAGTTTAGTTTCCATTACATTTCTCATTATACCAAACTCTAACTCTTTCTCAAATGTATAATCATAATATGGTATACTATTCAATATATCAATTTTTGTTATATCAAAACTAAGAAGTTTTGCATCTTTTCTTTCTTTGTCTAAGAATGTTAATACATTATCTTTATGAAAAACAAACCAATACTTTTCTTTAATGTGTGCAGGAACCTCATTATCATTTAATAAATTTTCAGCTATTCCACCACCATAATTTATTGGAGCATCTGGAATAGGTAAATTTTGATATTGTTCAGTCATAAATGGATTTTCACTTTGTGGAATCATCGAACCAGGTGCAGGCGGAGCTCTTTGTATTTCTGGTAAATATTCACCACTCAATTGTTTATCTATCATATTTTGTTGAATAGCTTCAACTTTTTTATCATATTTAAATTGTTTTATATCTTGTATACTTGGCATTTCGTTCATAAATAATCACCTTTATTAAGTACATTCAGAACCATCTTGTATAACTTTCCATCCAGTTGTTTTACAAACACACATATTGTCTTCACTTATATCATAATAAATCCCACCTAAACTTGTTGCACTACACACTGTTGGTGCAGTATCAACAGGATTTAATTTCATATAATCATCTTGTAATAACATTAACATTCCCCCACCTGAAACTTCAATTAATCCTTCAGTTGGTGGTACTACAATGTTATTTCTTGTTCTTTGTATAGCAATATACGCATATTCATTAGTATCTGCAAACGGCGTTAAGTCAATTTCTGTATTACATATTCCTCTATCAGTAGGATTAATAAAATGCAATGTTCCACTTGTCTTCATTCCATTTGTTGTATCTGTCACTCCTGGCAATATTACCCAATTACCAATATTATTACAATAATAATATATTCCAACAATATTAGAAGAACTTACAATACTTAAAGAAATACCGACAGTTGTAAAATTAACACTACTGCCTATATAAATAATAGAATCATCTGCTTCAAAAATTGGAACATTTATTCCTGTATTATCAAATGCTGTTGTTACATCAACTGTGGTTGTTGTATCATCATAATAAGCTCGGTCTAATATATCACCTATACCAGATTTAATTATATTATCAAAATCCCCAATTAAATGTATAAAATCTATCTCATTATTAATATTTTCACCAAAATGTACAGCACCAATAAATGTTAAACCTGAATCATTTATGTTTGTAGTATCCATTTCTAATAACATTGTATGATAATCATTATTTATAGTAGGTATACTTGTAAAAGAAAATATATTTTGTCCTATTATTCCTGAATTATTATTTATATTTTGGTCTAACCTAAATCCTTCGTGTTGGTTTGCCCCTGCTTTATCATCAACATAAAACCCAGTAAATCCTACCCCATTTTTTGTTTTAATTTTAAATTGGCTTTGTTCATAATTGCCAACATAATATTCAAAAAATCCACCAGTTTGTAAAATCATGTTTGGAGAAGTTTTTTCAATCCATATTACTGGTCCAAAATTATCATTCCAACTTGGATTATTTTTTAGTTCCACACAAGTAGAATTTACAATTACATTAATATCTCCATACGCTTGGTTATAATCACTGGCTTCATCCACAATAATTATCCAACCACCTAATGTAAAATTCGCACTAACATCACAAAAAAATCCTGTTAATGTTGTATAAAAACCAGTTGTACCATTAGATATTTTTCCACCATTTGTTTCTGCTACTAAATAAGCACCGTGTTCTGAACTATACGCTCTTAATCCTTCATCAGCATATATTATTCCTTTTGCTTCAATATCATCTGTTACACCAAAGTCTGCACCAGTTGTTGCAGTATTACAATCTATGTAACTAAATCCCCAACTACTACATAAATTATTTTGACTTAAATTAAGTAAAGTATTATTCTGATTTACAATCATAAAACTTCTTGCAATAAAACTTGCTTGACTTGGGCCTCCATCTTGTATCTGAAATTGTGGTGTTCCACGAGTATCACTTATAACCTGAAATAAACTATTTGAATTAGATAAACTAGAATCTGTTTTTTGAGTATATAAACTTCCTTCAAAATTACCTGTAGTATATTTATCTATATATCCACCAGATATTTCTCCGTCAACAATTAAATCTTGGTCTATTTGTAAATCGGTTCCTGCTAACCACCATGGGTCTCCTCTCATTTCTAATAAACCAACAATTCCTCTTAAATAATTTGCTGATATAGTATATCCTAATGCGTTTATATCTCCACCAACCGATACATTACCACTAACATTTAATTCAGATAAAAAAGCACCCGAACCATAAAAATAATCTGCAGTTACATTATCATCAACTATTAAATTATTATAAATTCTAACTCTACCATTATCTCTTCCAATCTCAAATAAAATATCACCGTCATTATTTCGTACTACCCATCTATTTGTTCCACTACCATCATAACAAAAATTAAATCCTAAGGTATCTGTCTCCTGTAAAATTAAACAAGCATCAGAATTAGTCTCCGAATCTAAAAGTAATTGTACATCACCAGGAGTTACTCTAATTGATAAATTGCCAGTCATTGTATCTCCAGTTATATTAACCCAAAATGGATTACTAACTTCTGTTGCATTTACATATCTATATGTAGTATTTACAATTAAACTATTATACATAATTGAATCATATAATACTGCATTATATAATGTATGATTTTGAAAATCAACATTACCAATAATATCACATCCAAGTGGTGTACATAAAACTCCTGGTGCATCTGGTGGAGAATTAGGACCAAAAAAAGAACCAATATCACCTAAAACAAAAGGCAATAAAATTAAAAATATTAATAATTCTTTTTTCATAGTCCTTCATTTCCTTTTTTTAATAAATTTGTTCCATACTTATCAAACACATCAAATAATCCTAATAATAATGCTAATGAAAAAAATAACATATTTATACCCATTAAATATGGATAACTATTAGAAATTAATACAGATTGATATGCACCTAATGTTACATTAAATTTATAAACAAAAGTTTGAATATTAAAACTGCTAACCATTAAAACTCCAGAAATAAGAGCAGTTATTGCCCATAATAATTCTTGCTTTGTAAAAAAGGCGCCTAAAAATAAACAAATTGTTACAATCTCAAAAAAAATATATATCTCTAATAACATTCAAAATCGCCTCTTTTCATTTAGATGTTTATTTAATACTTTTGAAAGTTCAGGACCAACTAAAACTTTATTTATTTTACACATTCCTGTAAATTTTCTCCATATATCCTCATCAACATTTTTAACTAATTTTACGGCCATATAGATTAATATATACTACTCATATATAAATGTTATGTTCAAAAAGAAAATAACTTAAAGAAAAAAATAAAAATTTACTGAAATATATTTATTAATGCAAAAGCTGCAAGTACAATTATACCAACTGCTATTAATCCAAATCCTGCAAATATTGTTGCTTGTGTTCCATTTATACCTGAAACAAATGATGCACTATCACAAGTTACAGTTGCTGATGTATTATCAGTAATTGGTCCACAATTAACTGCTGTTGTATTACAATATGTTGTATCACTTAAATTTTGATTCAAACAAGGATTTGTATAAGTCACTTGTGGTGTTGGTAATGAGTTTCTAACTTGAGCTATTACAAGATATCCAACCATCAGTACAATTCCTATACCAATTGCACCTATCGCGATTTCCATATACATTGTTTTTTCACCTCAAGCATTTAGTTGTTGCTAAAATAAAAAATAAAAAATTAGCCTACTAACACCCTTATTTAAAGATGTTAATTAACCCAAATGCTGCAAGTACTATAATACCTACTGCAATCAATCCGAATCCTGCGAACACTGTAGCTTGGGTACTATCCATACCAGTTACAACGCTCTCATTAAGACCGCTCGTTGGGAGTGCTGCTCTAACTTGTGCAATCACAAGATATCCTACCATTAGTACGATACCAATGCCGATTGCTCCTATTGCAATTTGCATAAACATTTTTTCATCACCTATCGTTTGTAAACCATTACCCCTTTATATATATATTTTTTTCTTTAAATTAGTAATTGGTTCCGTTATTAGTGTTAAAGTACCTACTCATTTATATATATATTTTTTTTGACTAACCAAAACTATTATAAAAATGTAGAATCACTTCCTTCTTTGCATATATATATTAAAATTTAATGGGTTCATTTTTTTAACTAAAATATATTTTCCAAGCTGTTCCATATCTAAAACCTTCATACCACTGTTAATATTTTTTAAGATTCGTTTAACTTGAACTTGTTTTACATCTTTCAACACTACCTCTGGTGAAAAATTTAACATATTAAACTTTTGGTATATTTCCCTATTGTTTGTAATAATTATTTTTTTCTTTCTTACCATTTTCATTTAAATATCCACATATATAAAATTGCTGCTAACTCAAACACTAATATTAAAAATATTATTTGAATACTCATATCTTTAACAAAAACACTAGCTGCATATAATGCTGCAAAAAATAACCCAGTAATCCAACATAATGTTGTATTCTTAGTTTTCATATATAACATAAATTGATAAACAATAAATAATATAGCAATAGCCCAATTAAACAATGCAGCATTATACATATAATATGCTGCTTCAGGTAATTTTCCATCTATTAAAAATCTCCATCCACATACTTCTGTTGCTGTTTCGTTCACACATTCCATTTTAATTTATCCTGAAAAAGCTTTTCCTGTCCATAATTCAAATGCTCCATATATATATGCTATTGTAGTTGCTACATAAAATATGCCAAGTGGTGCATCAAACAAAAAATCTCTTAATGTTTGATTGTCCACTGCAATATATCCACCAACAAGTATATCTAATAAATGTACAAAACCAAATAAATAATTTTTAATTGTATTTAATGCTCGCTCAATAAATCCAATAATAGTCAAATCTAAAACTCTATAAATCTGGTCACCAGCATTTTCTAATTCACCAGATGGCGTAATAATTTTTTGCATATCTGTTGTAAATTCATTTGATTGATTTGGCTGATAAAATAATCCACCAGTATTTCCTGGATTAAAAATTTCAGGTAATGCAGTTGTCATTATACCAACTGATATATTAAATATAAACATAAATGCAATAACTTTGAATGCTGGACTTAAATTTGCCATATTATTTAGAGCCCTCCTTTAATATTGAAACCAATGAAACAAGTGCGGAAAGTGCTAATATACTACTACTTATTGTAAACCAATCAAATATTACAAATAATGATGCTAATCCAACAAGTACCATACTAAGCATATTGCCAGTTCTTATTGAACCAAATATTGCTAATCCACCCAATAAAATTAAAAAGAACCATGATAAAAAACCAGCTGAAATATGAGCAAACGCATCTGGCAAAATCCGTGTAACTTCATTTATTAATTTAGATGAAATTGCTTGCCCTAATGTATGGTCTATAGTAATTCCACCATATAATGTATCATTCTCATATGCTGTTATATTTAATTCATATATAACACCTAATGATAAGTCAGTAGTAATTGTATCAGAAGCAATAAGTGTTCCATTATAACTATCTTTCCATAAATAAAATGTTACACTATTTGTTAAATCTGCTGTATCTTTATAATAACCAACAAATGTTTGTGTTCCACTTTGATTTTGTTTTGTCAAACCAAATGAAACATCATTACTAAAACTATCACTTGTTGCATCAATATTAATATCATATAACCTTAAACTTTTATCTCCATTTTGCGATGCTATATATGCTCCCATTACTCTTATAGGCTGATTTGCACTATGTACTTCAATTATATATTCATCATTCTCAATTAAATATGCTCCAATTTTATTATTAATATCAACAAAATCTGCTGTTATCTCAGCAGTTTCACCTGGTATTCGTTTTTTAACCCAAATACTTACATTTATATATTCACCAAGCAAATCATCAATTGTAAAGGTATTAAATACATAACTTGTATCAGTCATATCAATTAAATATACACTATAATTTAATCCTGCAACTGGCTCTATTAATAATGTTCTATAATAATTAAACGGCCCATCTACTAAAGTATAATATAAAATAAATCTAGCATATAAATAATCACAAGTAAATGGAATTTCAGTAATTGTTTCATTTATTATATATTGTATTGTTTCATTAGGACAAAACAATTTAAACTTAATCTCATCAGTTTTACTAATATTAAATGCATCAAGTGTTCTTTCATCAGTTAATATAAATGTAGCAACAAAATACATTGCAACGGTTACAGTTTTGTTTTCTTTATAAGTTACATCAACATTTCCTGATAAATCAATATATGCTATTTTTTCATATAAATATGTATAATTTGTTGAATCTACATAAAATGTAACAACTGTTTCATTTCCACTTGCCAAAGTATCTGTTTGATTGGTTATTGCATTAACTATTGTAACATTAAAATTATCAAGTATTTCACTACTTCTAAAATTTATCGCTCTAAAATTTAATATTGACTGATATGTTGTATAGTTTATACTTTGTGAATTATTTTCAACAGTTACATTATATAAAAAACTATAATAATGTGGATGATTTAATATAAATGTATAAGTTCCATTGCTCAAATTTTCTACCCAGTAACTATCAACAGCACCTACTTGTATAGTCCCGTTAAACCCTGGAAAACTGTTTACTGTTGTAATATTTATTGTAAAATTAATAAATGTACTGCTATTATAAACATTAAAGCTTGACACTGTTATGGCACTCCCAATGTAAAACACATACGTTGAATTTACTACATTTGTACCACCAATAGATTCAAACTGTAATAAACTAATTCCATATTCTGCAAGTAATTCATTATAATTTTCAATATATTTATCATCATATTCATATAATAAAAATGTTCCATTATTTTTATCTAATAACTCTTGTCCTTTTTCTGTTAAAATAATTTGACTTTCAGGTATATCTGCTTCAATAATTACTTCATACTTATTTTTATTTTGCTTTTCTACAATATAATTATATGATATTCCACCACTAACTGCAAAATCAATCCACTGTCCTGTTTTTGCTTCATTATCCCAAATAACTGCATGCCCAGGATATCTATCATCATTAACCATATATAATTCTTTATCAGTTTGTACTTCAAATGCTCGAGTTAATGTTAAATCAGTAAATTCAAAATCAATTCTAACTCTATCTTCTTCTTTTGTTGTTTTAACTTCTTTTACATTTCCATCTTTTGATTTAATTTTAATATTAATATTTCTATCAGTATCAAATTCAATACCATCAAGTATTGTTGTTTCAATGTAGTTTCCTATTTCTTCATCTGTATGGTCATCACTTACACTAATAAATACTTCACATTTCTGTAATGGCAACCCAGTCATATCAACTGTGTCTGATAGTGTAAAATTTGTTGCATTTAAATTAAGTTCCTCAAAACTATAAATTGAGCCATTAAATTCACAAGTAATATTTACTAATATCTGAAATAAGTTATAATCCCAAAATTGTAAATTAATTGTTCCATTTCTTCTATGGTTGCTTATAACACTTCTATTATCTTCACTAAAAAAATTGCCTGGTAAAAATACTATAATTGGATTTGTTGTATCTACAACCTCAAATGATTGTATTGAACTATTTGCTATATTTCCTACACTATCATTACATTCAACAAACCAACCAGTATTGCTATTGTTTGCTTGTGAAATAGGTTGTATTGTATAGTTCATTGATAAATTAGATGTTGTTGGAGTATTAATCTCAATTGTTTGTTTTACTTCATATATAGTTGTATCGTTTATCCATAATTTACAACTATCAATAGTAAACAAATCAGTTATAGTTGCAGTAAGTTGTATTGTATCACCAATTTCAGGGAAAGCTGGTGTACTATCATCACCAAAATTACTTGCTACTGGTGCTGTTGTGTCATATCTATATATATAATTGCTACTATACAAACTGTCTGGCTCACCATTTGCTGTACAACTAACATTCCAATCATATGTTCCATCATCTGTAAAATTATATTGTATGCTTGTATTAGTACCTGATACCACACTATAAAAAATACTATCTGATTGATAATACATACTTATGTTTAATACCTCATATATTCTCTCATATTGTCCACCTGGTGCATTAATAACAAAAAAATAAATATTAATTGTTGTTTTATTATAATTTAAACATCCATTATTTGTTATATTAATAGAAATATTTTTTGTATCATCAAAACTAAAATCAGTTGGTGTCACACCAACAACTGTAAAACCACTTCCATCATAACATGAAAAAGTAAGCTGTCCATCTGAACCAACACCATTATCTTCTATTAAAACAGACATACTAATAATTGTACTTGTTAAATTTGTTGATGGAACAGATTTTATAAAATTAAACACACCATCTGCAGTTACTTCACCATCTGATGATGCATAAGTTGCAAGGTTTCCATCATATGCATTTGATAAATCAATAAATTCATCAAATGAAACTGGTGAATATGAAGTTGCATTAACTGGATACCAATCTATAGCATTAGTTATATAATTTTCTTTTACACTAAATCTACATTGAATACCTTCATCTTTATCAATTACACTAAAATCTGCTATTAATTGTTCATTACTTATAGTATTATTTTCTGGTTCATATACAGTTAAATTTTCAAGTGGATAAATACTCACAACATTAGTGCTATTATCTCTTACATAAATTGGTGTTTGTTCTACTTCAAAAATTTCATATATTCTTGCTCCACCAGCACTTGCAGTATAAAATGATATTGGTACAAACCCATCATATATATCTAAACATCCACTGGCTTCAGTTATATTAAAAGTTACATTAACCCTTCCAAGATTTCCATCAAGTGTACCTAAACTATAATAATCAGTTACAGGGTCTGGCCCATCTATACAATATGCTGTAGTAATAAATCCTGAATCTATTGTGTGCATATCAACAGTAACTTCTACTTTACTTGGGTCTAAATAATTATCTTGATACGATAAATTATAATACATCCAATCACCAGCATTAAAAACTGCATAAGTTGATGTATCATTATCATATGCATATTCAGGATTAGTAACAGTTGGTACTATAACTAATCCTTCACTAATATCAATATAATTTATACTACTACTATTATCAGAAACTACTATACTACATTTCCAATTGGTATAGTTTGTAATTGGTGTTGCTACGCTTCCTGTTCCAACAGTTGTTGTTACCAAAGTGTTTCTAGTAACCCCACTATATCCATAATTATATGTTGGAACATTTACAAATAAACCATCATCGTTTGCTCTAAACCATGTAACATTTACTATTAATGTTTCACTTAAATCTATATCTGTTACATTAAAATTACAATGTATTGCATCATCTGAATTTGCATATTGTGGTGTTGCATATATACTATTAATTATTGGCGGTATACTTTGTACAGTTGTAATAGCGCTATTTATAGCTACTGAACTTGTTGTTGTATTTGTACCAGTTACTGTACAATTAACAATAATTCCTAAACTAAAAAATTCACTTCCTAATGTTGATGTTGTTTCTCCACCAATTAAAACACTATTATTATACCAAGCGTATGCAAGCGTATCTGCATAATTTTGTACAACATTGCATGTTGCTGTATCATTTTTTGTTAATGGGTCTGGAGTAATATAAACACTTGATATTTCTACAACTGGAGCTATTTCAATATTTCTTGTTGTACTTTGACCAGTTGAAGTTCCATCAGTACAGTTTATATACCATTCTTGCCAACCAATTCCTAAATTGCCTGATGGTATTAAAGTAGTTATGCCTCCATCTAAAGCAGTTGCATTATTTGCAACAATTGTATCATTTACTAATAAATCACAACCAAGTGTTCCTATTAAATCTACTGATGCATTAAAAATAAATTCTGGAGTTCTATCAATTGTTATATTATTATCATCTGGAACAATTAAAGTTATTGTTAAATTTGTTGCTATTATTTCAATATTTCTTGTTGTACTTTGACCAGTTGAAGTTCCATCTGTACAATTTATATACCATTGGTGTACTCCAATTTCTAAATTACCACCAGGTATTAAAGTAGTTATGCCTCCATCAAGTGCTGTTGCATTATTTGCAACAATAGTATCATTTACTAATAAATCACAACCAAGTGTTCCTGTTAAATTTTGAGAAGCATTAAAAATAAATTCTGGAGTTCTATCAATTGTTATATTATTATCATCTGGAGTAATTAATGTTATTATTACATTTGATGATTGTATAGTAGTATTAATATAAACCGTCCGAAGGAATGAATCTGTAGCATTATTATTACCACAAGTTACATTTACTAGGTAACTTTCACTAATATTTTCTGATGGTATACCATAAGTATTAGCAAGAGAAATATTAACTACACTAACATTAAAAATTTCTGTGGTATTAAGTTTCATTGAACAATAAAAATTTGAATCAAGTGTATTATTTACTACACCTGTAACATTGAAAAGTAAATGTGTTTCATTAAATGCTGTACTGTTATCAATAGTAGTATACTTGCCATTCTTAAGTGTTGTTGATAAAGTCAAATTAGATATACCAAGAATTGCTAACCCACAATCGTCGCCACTTGTCAAAGGGTTACAAATATCACCATCATTCCAGATAGCTAATATCTGTTCATTTGTTAAATCTGTATATACTCCAAATTCATCAATAAGTCCATCCCAGTCCTGAGTATCGTCTGCGCCACCTATCATTAATGCTGGGGTTTGGTCAGGATTTCCACAAACACCCGTTGAAGTACTTCCATTTAATACATTTATTCCATCAATCCAAAATCTAGGATAGATACCATTATTACATTGAATCACATAGAAGTGCCAATCAGTATCTTTAGTCATTACATAATCTATTTGTTGAGCGGTTCCTCCTTGTTTAGAACCTGCTCTTTGAATACAAAGAGTTGGGTTGGCATTATTTAGCCATGTATGAATTAATGAAATATCAAAATTCTTAAAATAAAAAGATGCTTGTCCCCCACCTGCTGTATCAATATCTTCAATCTTCGCTAAAAAGGTAACTGTTTTATCACCATCCCATAATGGAGAGTCAGCTATACCAGTAAACTGATATCCTCCACTACTTTCATAATCACACGCTCCCGATACATTACCTGAAGCAGTCCATGTTCCAGTTGTTGTATTAGCATTTCTATCATTAATCCAATCGTCAGCAGTACAATTATTATCAAAAGAATAATATGCAATTGAAGTATCTGTAATTAAAGCGCTTACACTAAAAGAAAGTACCAATAACATAAATAATATAATAAATTTTTTCATATTTTAATCAAATGCCATTAAGTGCTTGCTCCATAACTATTTTCTATATTTTGTATATGGCTTTCGTAAATATCGAACTGGTCGACCACTTTTTTGACTATATACCATACCTGATTCATCTTCTCGTCTTTGTTGTGGTTGTTGATATGTTGGTTGTTGTGGTTGAACCTGCACTTGTTGAGGCTGTGGTATTTGAACTTGTTGCGGACGAGTTTGTTCAGTTGAAGCCCATTCTTTTAATTTTTCACCACTTCCAAACCATGAATCAACTTTAACATCTAAAGGAGGACCACGTTGTGCACCAACTGCAGTTAAAACACTAAATGGACTGCCACCAACACCCATTAATCTAGCAGTATCATATGTTGCTCGTCCTGGGAATGCTGCACCAAAACCAAATCTCATTGTTTGAGTTGTTTGTCCTAATATTTGTCCTGGTAATCCTGCAATTTGTCCTAATCTATCTGTATGACCAATTATGCCTGACCTTTTATTTTTTCCTAATACTTCTCGTTCATATTGTTTTCTCCAAAACTTATCATATTGTTCTTCTGGAGATTTTCCTTTATATTGTTTTACTTTTGCAGCTTTATTAAATTGTTGTAGTGCCATTTGTTTAAGTTTTTCTTCTTGTAAATACTCTAATCCTGCAACTCTACCTGCTTGTTTTGCTACATTAATTTCTGCTTTTTGTTGTTGGTGTGTTCTGTATTTATCAGCTATTGCTGACCCTACTACTCCTGCTCCTCTCCTTCCAAGCCCAAAAACAGCAGACGGTACAGTTGCAAGCCGTTCAATTGCTTGAGGAATTTGAATCTGCGGCACAACTGTTTCTTTTTTTCCTTGGTCTAAAGCATTATATAATTTTACACCTGGAGGTTGTGGTTCACTATATGTTTGTAAATTACCAACAGGAGTTTTTAAAACATCACTTGTTTCTCTAAATCCTTTACCTGTTGCCCAATTACCAAGCTTATTTATTACACCTTGTGCATTTGGGTCTCGTGGGTCACAATCTAACATATTCATAAGTTTGTCACCATCAAAATCACCAGTTGGACTTAAAAACTGTTGTTTTTTTAATCTTCCCCAAGCACCTTTTTCTGTTTTACTACCTAAAACATTAAATAAATTATTCCTTGCATTTTTCTCAGTATGTCCAAAAGTTTGTGGCATATATGAATTTACAATATTATTATAATTATTTTTTTTAGAGCTACTACCAAATCCATATTCTTTTACTTTTGAAGCCATAGATTTATTTTTAGGAGACCGTGCCATTAACAAATTAGCTTTATTACTTTTAAGTTGTTTTAAATTTCCCATATTTAATTTTGATTTCATATTAAAGCTTGGCATTTTTTTCATCCCCATTATTTTTTTATTTTTAAATAAATTTTTTATTTTTGTTTCTCCTTCAAAAGTTTTATTATTATCAATAGTAAAATCATTACCTGGAATCTCACGACCAAAAAACCCTGTATCATCACCGGTCCATCCCATACCTTGTTTAACATTTTGTACTATTTTATCTTCAGTTTCATCTAAATGTGTATCAGTTAATTTAATTGGGGCTCTTAATCCAGGAATTTTTCCACCAAAAATCTCATTCATCATAAAAATTCACTCTCAGTTTCTTTTCTAATTGCTGCAACAATCATAAATATAACTACTACAAAAAATAATATATATGGCATTAAATGAAAATAATCCATATATTTATCAATATTTGTAAATACTTCAATAACAGTAGCTTCTGGTACATTTGAAGTATTTGTTGCATCTTTAATGGTTGGAACTAAATAAACAGTAAGTACTTGGTTGAAAACTATATACAAAACGCCCAAGCCAAATAAACTCACCAAAGAAAATATCCAAGAGAATCCAGTACTAATTCCACGCTTATTATTCATTTTATAATATGCTCCTTATTTTTTTAGTAAAATCAATACCACTGCCACCAAATGTTGCAGTTAATGAACTTTCTTTTTTTGGTGTTATCCAACTCTTTTTTTGTGCTATTTGTGATTTCATCCATTCACCACCAAAATCTTTAATTTTATTTTCAATTGTCCACTCTCTTACTCCTCGTTTTATACCTGGTGCTCGATATCCACGCCTTAAAAATCCAAGTGGTAACATTCCCATTAATGGAAATTTACTAGCACGTATTATGCCAGCTCCTGCACCTACTGCTCCCATACCAGTTAATTGTGCAAATGGTTGTTGATATAAACTTATTTGAGCTGTTTCAGTTGATACTTTTTGAGGTTGAGTTTGAGTAACATCAACAATTGGTTCTTGCCCAACATATTGAGCTATTTTTTGAGCAAAATCAACATCAGCTACTTCAAATTGTTGCTGTTTAATTAATGATTCTTGTTTTTGTTCTTGTGCAGTTTTAACAACTGGAGTATAAAATCTATATGCTTGAAACTGTTTTGTTTGTTGTGTTAAAGTTGATGGTCTCAATGTTGTACCAATTCCAGGCATTGTAGATAAAATACTTGTACTTGGAAATAATGGCTTTCCTGCTTTTGATACACCAGGCCGTTGTATTGTTGTTGCTTTATATGATGGAACACTATATTCATATCCAGTTCGCATACCACTAATACTATATGGGTCTACACCTTTAATTTGTCCAGCTATTTTTTGTCCTTGTACGGATGATGAATATTTGATTAATTTTTCAAAATCAGTTTCTTGTATTTTTTTTTCACCTGATGAAGTTATATGTTTTTTTCCTTTTACACGTGAAATTTTAACTGGCCCTTTTATTTTTGGTGTTTTTTCATATGTAGTTCCACGCACTAATTTAGCTAAAACATCTGCATCAATAATATCTTCTACTTTTGTTGTTGTTTTAATAATTTCTGTAAGCTTTGTTTGTGTTGTTGGACTTATACCTTTTATTTGTAAAACAATATTTCCTACTTTATCAGTATATACATTATCTAAAACCTTTAAATTAAGGTCTATTATATTTTCAGGTGTTAAATCTGACTCTATTGGGTCAATACCATATCGTTTTGTAGGTGTCCGTTTTAATGCCCACTGTTTTGGGTCAATTTCCATCCATTGTTTATTATAATTTAAAACATATGGTTTATTATTTACAACTTTTAATGGCCGAGTAACACCTGGACTTTCTAAACTAACTACTTCAATAATTTCTCCAGTTAATCTTGTTTGTGTTGTTATATCTGCTCTTGCTGGCCCAACATATCCTGGGTCACCTGTAAGTTTAAATGGCCTAAGCGGGTCTAAATCAAGTTTAAAAATATCTCCTTCTTTTGATATATATCCTTTTTCAATTTGTTGTTTTCCGCCAATACCACCTTCAAATGGTTTTTCTGCAAACAACTTTTTCAAGTCTTTATTTAAATCTTGTAAACCGTCATCAATTTTTTGTATTTCAGTAGTTATTTTTTGAGTTTGTTTAAAACCAGGTTTTTGATTTAATAAAGATTGCAATTGGTCCTTTTTTGATATAAGAGTTGATTGTTTTACTCTTATATTTTGTATTCCAACATCATAACCAGTTGCTTTTGTTCCAAATAAAGTTTTTTGTCCAAAAGTTGATTCATACATACC
>SDBS01003310.1_pt1 | contig 15803 bp, 12 predicted proteins | sample 2277091 | NCBI WGS metagenome assembly SDBS01 (sample SAMN10404972, study PRJNA504765) | marine sediment metagenome | isolation source: marine sediment core GS10_PC15, 163 cmbsf | place: Arctic Ocean: Southern Knipovich Ridge | collected 2010 | reverse complement strand
GAAGGATTTTCATATGGAGAACCTCATAAAGATTTTCCTTCAGATGCTAAAATTGTTTTCTTTAAATCTGAGAAAGATTTAATAAAAGAAACTTTTCGGCTTATGTGGGAATATCCTATAATTCTTACATTTAATGGAGATAATTTTGATCTGACTTATTTATACCATCGAGCAAATGATAGATTAAAAATTGACAAAGATCTAAATCCCATCCAAGTAAAGAAAGGTTTCGGTATTTTATCTAATGCAGAGTGCGATTTAAGAAAGGGAATTCATATTGATATATTTAATCTATTTTTTAACAGAAGTATTTCTGGTTATGCATTTGGAGGAGTTTATGAAAGTGCCTCCCTAAATGCTATAAGTGCCGCATTATTAGGAGAAGGAAAATATCAACATGAAGAAGAAATCCATAATATGGAATATAATATTCTGGCTTGGTACAATCTTAAAGATTCTCTATTAACTCTGGAATTAACAAGATTTAACAATTCTTTAGTTTGGAATTTGATCATTTTATTATGTCGGATAACGAAAATGGGTATTCATGATATGATTAGAAGACAAATTTCAACATGGATACAAAACATTTTCTTTTTTGAGCATCGTAGAAAGAATTTACTAATTCCACGCCGCTCTGAAATAAAAGAATTAAAAAAAGGAGGAAAGTTAATGTCAAAATCGAATGGTGAGAAATTCCAAGGTGCTTATGTTATACCTCCTGTCCCAGGAATTCATTATGATGTAGTTGTTATGGATTTCTCGTCTCTATATCCTTCAATTATAAAAGAATATAATCTTTCATATGAGACTGTTCTATGTCCTCATAAAGATGATGAAGATAATCTTGTAAAAGGAACACCATATTATATTTGCACTCATAAAATGGGTATCTTTGCTTATGTTGTTGGTTTTTTTAGAGATATAAGAGTAAAATTCTTTAAACCAAAATCAAGTGACAAAAATTTAACAGAAAAAGATCGTAATTATTATCAAACTATTCAACAAGCACTTAAAGTGTTTATTAATGCTGCCTACGGCGTTTTTGGTTCCCAGAATTTTCCACTTTTTTGTCTCCCTGTAGCAGAAAGTACTACTTCAATAGGACAATATTCGATAAAGCAAACAATTAAGAAATCAGAAGAATTAGGTGTAAAAGTTTTATATGGAGATACAGATTCAATTTTTCTATTAAATCCAACAGAAGAACAAATGAAAAAAATATCTGATTGGAGCAGATTAGAGTTAGATTTAGATTTAGAAGAAGAAAAAACATATCAGTTCTTAGCCCTCTCAGAAAGGAAAAAAAATTATCTTGGTATCTATAAAGATACTAAATATGTTGACAAAAAAGGTTTAGTTGCTAAAAAGAAAAACACACCAGAATTTATTAGAACTGCTTTTGACGAGCTTATTGAAATCTTAAAGAATATCACAAATAATGAAGAATTTATAAACGCTAAAGATAAAATTATTGCAATTGTAAAAGATAATTTAAAGAAAATTGGAAAACCAGATACATTTCCTTTAGCTGACTATGCGATAAATATTAGTATGCGAAAAGCTCTTAAAAATTATAATAAAGTTATCCCACAACATGTTAGAGCTATTAAAGAATTACAAGAGATAACTGGAAGAGAATTTCAAAAAGGTGAGACTATAAGTTTTATTAAAAGTAAAGGTGTTATTGGTGCAAAAGCAATTGAGCTAGCTAAACTCCAAGATATAGATACCAAGAAATATCAAGAATTACTAAAATCCGCTTTAGAACAAGTTTTAGATGCATTAGGTATTACATTTGATGAAATTCGAGGTATTAAAAAAATGGATGCTTTTTTTTAATTTAATTTATAGAAGAAAATATAAAATTCACATAACTGCTGCGCAGAGTATCGGATTTAATATATTATAATCAATATTTAAATTTAATAAATCAATTATTAAAAAGATAATCGCTCCACTAAATGCAATTATTAAAATTTTATGTATTCCTAAATTAAATTCGAATAAAATTAACATAAGAATACTAATTCCAAAAGAGGTAAAAAATCCAGCTATATATCCAATCAACGTTTTATCTGAAGTCTTAAGAATATGAATTTTTCCAAATCGGAGGCCAAACAATGACGCTGCTCCATCCCCTATTGTCGCTATTAAAGCTGCTGCTGCAAATACACCAAAAGGAAAGAAAAAAATTATAGCAAAAGATAATGTCAAAATAACTGGTTTGATGAATTCAAAATTTTCTTTATGTTTCATAGATTTTCTTAACAAATTTAAAACATTATCTGGCAACAGATGATAAACATTTCGATTTTCAAAGATAAATGACAACCTAACAAAATCTAAAGAACCAAAAACTAGAATACCTGAATATCCCACAGTTAAAATTAAAAATCTTCCAAAATATTTACCGCTAATTCCCCAAATTTCGTTAACCCTCCATAAATCTTCCCAAATATAAACTGCAAACACCCATAGTATAATTATAACCCCTGCTGCAAATAAATGTAAAGCTTTTCGATGAAGATCAGTTTTTAAATCATAAGATCTTAAATTATTCATTCTGTTTTGTTTTTCATCTAAGTCTTTAAGAAAATTTTCTAAACTTCTCCTGGTTTTAATATCTGGATTTCTCTTTATTACAAATCTATATTGGTAGAATAATATAAGAAATATCAAACTAGGAGTAAAAATACAAATAAAAAACATAGATATTGCTAAAAACCATGTTATATTTGGATTATTAGTCCAAAAATAGAGTGGATAAACGAATCCAGCTAATATCCATAAAATGAAGGTCAAAATACTATTAATAAAGTTATGCTCCTCAGGAAATTTATCTCGCAATTTGATGGCATAAAATAATAAACCTACCCCACAAAAAATAAAAATAATCGTAACGGGCAAGGTAATTACATGATATCCCATGATAAAAATAAGGAAAACTCTATTTCAAAAATACTTTTTGAAAGCTAATAAAGTTATTGAAAAATAATAAAAAATCTGTTATAGATATCTTTGTTTTTTCTTAATTTTAATTACAATACCCAACGTAAATTATATAGGAAAATTTAGAAGTCAATAATGTAAATCCATCTTTCAGAAAATTTGAAGATGTCTATCGCTTTAAAAACTTATTAAATCCTAAATAAAGCTCATTTTTAATTTTCTAAAGAGATAAAGCTTAGATTTGATAAAATAGTGAAGAAATACTATAAATCTAGCACTTCTTTAACATTTTATTCCATATCCTAATTAAAGCGATAATTACATTTAGGATATTTTACTTGTTGTTTATCTAATTCACTTAAATTAACTTTACATCTCGGGCACCTTTCTGGAATTATAAATGGTTCTAAGTTTTGGAGATCATAATCTTGAATTACCTCCCAATCTTCAATTCGCGTCCACCAATCAGAGTTTAGTGGTTTTACTCTAACAATTTGATTTCTAATATTAATAAATTTACTTGGATTACTATTTGACTTGTAACGAATGTAATAAAGAATATAAATAAGAATGATTACTAAAATGCCACCAAAAATTAGAAGAATTATATCAACATTTTTTGGTCGTAGAGGTGGATTTTGGAATAACATTTGGACCTGCCAAGTTAAATATATCCCATACAAAATAAAATAAATTGTAAATAAAATTGTCGTGGATATTTGGAGAGTTTTCCATCTGGTAAAAAGTTTATAACATCGAGAACAAACAGGTACATTTCCAGATCCTCCAGTTCCTAGATATGTAGTAGTTTTATAATAGTGTTTGCTAATTCTTTTTGTTGTAGTCTTATCTGGTATTTCGTGATGATATTTTTGTAAGTTTTCTTCCGAGTGACATCTAATACATCCAGAAAGCTTAACTATTAATCCCTCTACTCACATTTTTTTTTAAAAAATAGTGTTAATTTATCGCATAAACGAGGATTAATTGAGCGATACTATTAATTATCTGTTTATTATTTAAAAGGTTGTTTTCATTTTCTCTAAACCAAGAATTTTGTTTAAATTAGTTATAATATTGTTTGAACAAGATGGATGTTTATCTTCTTGCTCATTTATCATATTTGAAACATTCTCTGAAGAAAACCATCAAAATGAGAATCAAAGCTAACGATATACTCTATTTGATGATGATTACATAGGATAATAGAACTGATATCTGTATAACTCATTGGTTTTTTTTCTTTCAAATCAGTTGTATTAACTTTCTTGAATAATTCCCATGTATCAAGTTCAGAATTTAAATCAAAAGGAAGAATATTTGCGATTTTCTCACTCCCCCATAATAATTTTTCCAGATGATTGAACACCTTGATATTATTTTTAGATCTAATGGCAGCTAATGTAGTCACCTCATTTATAATAAAATAGGATGTATATAGAACTCCATAATTCCCTATAGCTAATTCTTTTAATATCTTTTCGCTTAGTTCCGCATATTTATCTTTTGGGTGACAAAGTCCAAGATAAAAACCAGTATCTAGAAATGCGCCCATATGAAACACCAATTATAAGTTATAAATATCTTCGTCATTTTCCGAATCAAAATGCGCGTTAAAGTTATAGGGAATATCACCTAAGCTGTTTCTTTCATCAATAATTTTTTGAGCTCTTTTGGGATTTAATATGGGAAGATGCATTGCTATTTGAATAATTTCTTCAAATTTTTGATTCGCTAAAATTAGACAATAATCAAGAGTTTCTTGCTGTGTTAGTTTTCGACCTAATCTCAGGGTCAACTTAGCTTGAAGTTGTTCCAAACCCTTTTTATTTTTAATTTTTACAATTGACATAATAGTTTACCAAAGTAAATTTGTATACCAAACTATTTAAGTTTTAGTTTTTCATTTATCAATTAATGAAAATCTAAATAGTGCTGATAATAATTTTTTAGTTAAGGATAAGTTGATAATATAAACCTCTTTCTTTTGTTTTTATCAAATAAAAAAAATATTTTGTACATTCGTTTTTGTTTTACGTAAGAATAAAAAAAGGCAATCTATTATTAATCCAAATATAAGAAAAAACATCCTAAGAAGTCTAAAAATGATTATTTATAAGTATAAGGTATTAATAGTAGGGTCTCCGGCAGTTGGAAAAACGAGTCTATTGCATAGATTTGTGGAGGAAGAGTTCAAGGTAGATTATCGTGCTACAATTGGAGCCAAATTCTTAATAAAAGAAATAAAAATTAGTGAAGATAAGATTGATAACAACACAGCACAGCTTTCTTTATGGGATATTGGAGGGCAACCAAGATTCATAGACTTACGAACAACTTTTTATAGAGGGGCTAATGGCGCCCTGATAGTTTTTGATTTAATTCGAGAAAATACTTTTGATGATGTAGAAGTTTGGCACTCAGAAATGAGCGGAACTCTAAATAAAGACATACCTTTTATATTAATTGGAAATAAATCTGATCTAATTAAAACAGAAGGAAGAAAAGTAAATATTAATGATGCTAAGAAGTTTGCTAAAGACAGAAATAGCATTTATATTGAGACTTCGGCTAAGACAGGTATGAATGTTGAAAAAGCTTTCAGAGAACTTACTCGGATTATAGCTGAAAAAGAAGGGGGAGTGGATGTTGATTTAAAGAAAGCGAGGACAGAAGCCTTTTTTATTAAGAGTAAAGTACGAGATTACCTTAAATCCGAAGGATATCAAACGAGTAGTGACCTTATAGATGGTAACGTTCTAAATGAAATAATAATTGAACTTCTTGATAAAGCAATCGCGATAACTAAAGCTAATGGGAGAAAAACGATTCAACCAAAAGATATCCAAAATTTTTAGATATACTGGTTTTAAAATATCAGATCTTTTCACAATTTCTATCGCTATTTCAAATAAAATAGAAGAATAAAAAATCTTATAGATTGATTGAGTGTATTAAAGAAATTCAAAATTGCAATACTTAACTATTAAAAATATTATCCACAAGATTCAATTATATGAAAAAAATTAATTTCAAATGCACACTATGTGGTTATAAAGTAAGCTATAACAAAAATATGCAAACGCTTACTACCATTACTTGTTCTAATTGTAATGCTGAATATGACGAAAGCATTTTTAAATCATCTAAGAAGCGAAGTTCCAGAATTTATTTTAAAAAATTTGGCTTCTTATTCGCAATCTTAGGTGCTTTATACCTAATTTCTCTAGTTTATAGGATTTTGATTCGTTAAATTATCATGTATTATCCCCTATTTTATTTGATCGATACATATTTGAAGTATTTGGGGAAATTCAAGCTGTAGGTAAATGTTAGGTAAAAATAAAAACATTGTAAAAACTGTAAAAAATAAGAAATTTAGAGGCCCTGTTAATAAAATACCATCAATGACCTTCTAAACTTTCTTTTTATTATTACTTTTTAATATTAAATTTCTATCTCTCTCTAAAATTGATAAAAAATTAAATTATTCCTTTTTAGTAATATCAATTTGTGGGATAATTCCGTGAGTAAGGCAATAATATCCTGGACAGCGTTTTTTAGCGATTTCATTAATTGAAAGAAGCTTTTCCATAGTCTCATCACTTTCAATTAATAATTCAATCCGTAAATCATTTATGGGCGGGTTTTCAGAAAGACCTAAAGCTGCTGACAGATCCATTTTAGCTGTGCCTCTGATTTTAAAATCCTTCAATACAATTCCTTCCATTGACGCCCATTTAACAAATGTAGCGGAATAGCAAGCAAGCAACCCACCAATGCAATATTGGACTGGATTTGGTGCTGTTCCTCCGCCACCTAGTATGATTGTTTCATCCGATTGAACAAGAATTTCTCCTGCTTTTTCAGTTTTCAATTTTGTTTCAAATTGAGGCCCTTCCTGTTCGTCTAACTTCCAAGTACCTTCAATTTCTAAATTTTTTAAGCTACTTGAAGGTTCTTTTTTAGCTTTTTCAATGGTTCCTTTAAATACATCTATATTTAACCTATTAATCATCTTCTTATCACATCAATACTTTTAATTTCATGTTGAGAATGACTTGAATGATGAAAATTTTATATTTAATACTTTTGATAATAAATTATTAAAAATTTTTCCCAGAGAGAGAAGAAATCTCAGGATCAAATGCTGGATGCTAAGTTTTACTTTCCAATTTAATGTGTTAAAAATTTATTTAATTTGTAGTTTCATTCCAATCATCATCTAAAGTTACACGTCCTTGTTGCTTTCTAACTTCAGAGTTTTTTTTTTTTAGTTTTTGCTTTTTTAATCCTTTTTTTATTTTTTCTAAACAATTTCATAAATTCTCTATATTAATATTATCTTTAAATTTTAATTGAAGTACATTATAGCAAATTTGATTGAATTAAGTTTTATCAAATTTCATGTCATTTTTATTTATAATACCCAACACTTGAATTTTAATGACAAATGTACAAAAAAAATATAATAAAAATAAAAAAGATAAATTAAAGACCAAATAGTAGAATATTATCAATGACTTTATGGATTTTCTTTAAATTATCTTCGCCTAATGACTTATCGATTTCGAGTTTGAGGTTTAGAAGACTACCAAAACCAGATACTAACGTATTTTGAAAAAAGTTGTTGAAATTGCTCTTTTCTGCGTTCTTGTTTTTGAATTCTTCAATCCGAGAGAGCATGACATCTTCATACTCTTTCGCTGTGTTCGTTCTCAGCTCTACTAATTTGCGGATCTTCACACCATCCTTATCCTTGACTAATTCTTCAGGCATCTAAGCTTCACGCTCCTTCTTAATTCCGCCATTACGAGCTACTTCTGGGATAATTTCTATACTTTTTTGACCAGTAGTCGTATCAAATTCTTTTCGTACTTTTGCCGAGATACCCTTCGCGACTTGTTTTTCAATCATTGGACGATGTATAGAATTCATTGTACAAAAAGAAATTTCTTTCACTGTGTTATCAGGCATTGCTATTCCGAAGTGAACGATGCATCTTTTAGCTCTTTCAAGATCCATGTTATAAGCATCTTGGAAATGCATGCTTGAGAGTAATAGGGCGCCATAGCTGAAAGAACTTATACTTTCCCAATCTCCATTCATCAAGAGTCGGCTAAATAGTTCCATTATCTTCCCTGGCTTCTTCATATATTGTAAAATACCAAGTAAGAATCGCGCTTTAAGCTGTGTTTTATCCAGATAGTTTAAACCTTTATCGAGCGTTTTGCCGAAATCTCCTAATAAACCTTCAAATAGTTTTATCGGCTGCTTTTCTTTGTCTTTAATTTTTGCCCAAAAGCGATTTGCGAAATCGATTAACTTCAGTGGATCGAAATATTCCATAATTGGAACCATTTCTCCGTCTCCCGATATCATCATGTAAGAAGCGAATCCACAATCTGGATGGCAGGTAAATTCAATCGGTTCGACATCAGCCAAGTAGGATATAACTCTGCCCATCTCCACAATGGTCGAAAGAGGATACCACGAATTTTCCATGCTGATCCTCCCTCCAGTTTGATTCTCGATTTCTTTTAGAATGTCGGCATTAGTAATCCTTAACTCTGATCTCTCCTCAAAGGCGATACGTCCACAGAGAGAAACGGGCTGAAATGTTATTCCTCGAACCGTATCTACATTATCTATGGCGTATTGAATAATATTACCAACTTCAAGATCACTAACTCCCTTAGCAATTGTTGCAACCAAAACAATTGAATTAACTCCAGCTATACGGCAATTGTCGATCACCCTTTGCTTATAACTCATCAAGTTTTTAATGCCTCTGGTTTTTTCGTATGTTGCATCGTTAATGCCATCAAATTGGAAGTATAAAGTATCCAAACCCATTTCTTTAACCTTTTTAGTCCACTCAAGCCCTCCATTTTTACGTTGAAATCCATAACCATTAGTAGCAACAATAACCTCTTTAAATCCGTTATCTTTTGCCATTTTACAAATTTCAGGAAAATCTTTTCTAACTGTAGGTTCTCCACCTGTAAACATGATTGCCACTGCGGGAATCGGCTTACTTCTGAAGTGTTTCATTATTCTATCGATTTCTTCTAATGTTGGCTCTACAAGATAACCACTCTTCTGAATATTGGCGTAACAGAAGTTACAGTTAAAATTACAACGATTTGTTAAATCGATTAATGCTAATGAACAGGTCGAAATATGTTCAGAGCATAATCCACAATTATATGGACAACCTCGTGGATCGTCTCCCTCAAAATCGGGAGGATTTGATTCACCATCTTTATCAAATTTCCAAACTACCTTTCCATTTTCATCTTTCCAAGCAAAATGAGTCCACTTATAATATTTAGCTGAACTACTAATTAGATCCTTGAAGTCTCCATGGTCTTGGCATGTTTTTCTCATCCAAATTTGTTCTTCTTCTTCATAGACTTCTGCTCCGATTGGTTGTAAGCATTCTGGACAAATACTATTTGTTTTTCGATAATACGGTGTGTTAATATACTCTGTATCGTCTAAATGGTACATTTTTTGTTTACTCTAAATTTTATTCTATTTATTAAAATGTGTATTTATACAAAATTATTTTCTGAATTTATATAGTTTTTTCTACTTTTACTACTTTGCCTAATATTATTTGTAACTAAATCTTAGAATTACCTTTTCTCCTTTTCTCCTATCATTTTTTGTCGTTTAAACATTTCATACTGAGAATGAATTGATTTTTTTTTGTTTATTTATTGTTTTTATAGAATCATTCTATAATTAGAGCTAATCCTAAAGAGAAAATTGATTGACCATAGTATTGTAAAAATATCAAACGTTATGTTCCCTCATTTATTTAAGTTTCTTAGTTAATAAAACGTCAATCCCTCTAATTACTATTATTTGAATGACAATAAACGTATATATTTATAAATTCAAATCCTAAAAATTGCATTGTAATAGGGGAATTTTAGGAATCAAATGGAAAACTCTTGCATTAATGATGGTAGAGCGACCTCTTCTCCTTTTTCTTCTTTTTCTTGAACTTTCTCTTTTAACTTTCTATAGATTTTTCTAGCTTCAAGGTTTCGAGTATTTTCAAAATCATTTTTATTTAATACAATCCATTCAAAAAGCGAAGAAGATTTAAAGGAATCCAACTGATATAAATGGGAATTTTCTTTAATTTTTGGTGCGTTTCGGATATATTCATGGATAATTGGTCTACATGTTATTATTATTCGTGCATTATTCGAATGAATAAATTCACTAAGATCTTTTAGTAATATTTTAGGTTCCTCACACTTACTAAGGCTATCTAAAAGAATAACTGCTTTTCCAGATTTTATAAATGATTCGAAATTTTTAATATATTTTTCTTTCGTATTTGGAAGTAAATAATTATAAAATTCATGCAAAAGATCCTTCTTGGATTTCTTATAATTATCAACATCGATTGAAAGAGGAATATAGCTTGATAAATGTTCTTGATGAAGAATATCATATTTTAGAGAATTTAAAAGAATTGATTTCCCCGAACCTGGCGATGCAGTTATTACATTTAGAGTTCCCAGATTTAGAGAGTCAAATAAGATAAATTTAAATATTCTATAACTGACTGAAGGAATTTTCTTTATGATTTCCTCTTCTTCATTAGATATGTCGGTAACATCTCTAAGTTCAGGTTCAACATATGAAGTTTTATCAAATTTAAAAGATTCATGTATATCTTTTCGAAGCTCCATTAAAGGATCAACTTCTTTAAACTTTGCTTTCTTTCCTGTTATTTTAAAATATAAATCTTCACAAAACAATCGAAAATTAGGAACGAATTGCACTCCTCTGCTTGATTGAATATCTGCAACAATATGATTAAGTTGGTCAAAAACAGGCATAATATGTTTTTCAAAAGCTTTACTCATCCCAATTTCTTCTAGAACTGGAATAGAATTTTTTGTATTTGGTGTGAAGAAAACAATTATTAAATCGCTTGCTTTTATATTTTTCCTCATATAATCATCAAATGATTCCCCTCCTTTTGTGTCACGCTCCCAATAAAATACTCTTTCTATGTCGTCTTGGAATTCTAAAAAATCAACAATTTTTTCGATTTTGTAGTCAGTTTGGTCAATACTAGCATAACTAAAAAATATCTCCAACTTTTACCAACACCTGAAATTTGGATTTTGAATTATTAATTTATTTGTTTTTTATAATTTCTTTTAAAAAGTTTTAATATTTAAACTCATTTTTTCCAAATTTTAATGGAATTACATAAATTAAAGCAATTTTTCTTTAATTCAAGGGTTTTTATGAAAAATTAGAGATTAAATTTTAAATCATTAAAGAAATTGGATGATTTTTATTATTACTTAATTTGTGTTTTACTATTGTTCTTAAATGAAATATTTAAAATATAGAAATCAAAATAAATACTTAAGAAGATATGAGAAATTACGATGATAAAAATGCGTGATATGAACTCTGGTTTTATTAACGATATAAACATGATTTTAGCTACAGATTTTTATCAATTGACGATGGGGGCTGCATACTACCAGTATAATTTTGAGAACAATATTAACGATGAGGATGATATAGCCACATTTGAAATGTTTATCAGAAAACTTCCTAAAAATCGTAATTATTTAATATTTGCAGGATTAGAACAAACTCTTCATTATTTACAGAATGCTAGATTTTCAGAACGGACTATTGAGTTTTTAAGAAAAAAACCAGTATTTAAAAATATTGATTCAAGTTTTTTTGACGAGTATTTACCCAATTTTAAATTCAATGTGGATGTATGGGCAATGAAGGAAGGGAATTTTTTCTTTCCAAATGAGCCAATTGTTAGAATTCAAGGACCTTTATTCCATGCTCAGATAGCTGAAACTTATTTACTAAATGTAATTAATTTTCAAACCCTAATTGCCTCTAAAGCATCAAGAGTTAAAAATATAGCTCCTGACAAAATCCTACTTGAATTTGGCACAAGAAGATCACATAGCCCACTTGCAGGGGTATATGCTGCTAGAGCTAGTTATATTGCAGGATTCAACGGGACAAGCAATGTGATTGCAGATCTCGAGTTAGGTATCAATTCTACTGGCACTATGGCACATAGTTTTGTACAAAAATTCAGAAATGAAATAGAAAGCTTTGATTCATATTATAAAATCTATGAGGAAAACTCAATTCTCTTAATTGATACATATGATACAGAAAAAGGAGCTCAAAAAGCGTGCAAGTATGGAAATAATATTAAAGGAGTTAGGATAGATTCAGGTGATTTAATTAACCATGCTAAAAAGGTTCGGAGAATTTTAGATAAAAATGGATGTGAAAAGGTCTCAATAATAGCGAGTTCAGATTTGAATGAATATAAAATAAAAGAAATAATTGATAAGAAAACCCCTATAGACGGTTTTGGTGTAGGAACTGAATTAGCAACTTCTCGCGATGATCCTACCATTTCTGGTGTATATAAGCTAATGGAATATAAAAAAATACCCCGAATAAAGATTAGTGAAGAAAAATTAACTTATCCTGGAATAAAACAGGTATATCGGATATATGATGAAAATAACAAATTCCAAGAGGATTTTTTATTTTTAGTAGGAGAAACTCCACCCCCAAATGCTGAGGCATTATTAAAACCAATTATGAAAAACGGTAAATTAATTATTGAATTACCAAAACTGGATGATATTCAGAAATTTTATTTGAATAATATAAAGAAATTACCTGATCTTTATAAGATTTTAGTTGAAATAGAACCATACAAGTTAAAAGTTTCCGATAAATTAATGCGTTTAACAAAATCACTAAAAGAAAAATATTAAATCTATAAAAAAAAATCTTTTTTAAGTTGTTCACGGAAACTAGGATGTGCAATTTTTATTAAAGCTTCCGCCCGTTGACGAATAGTTTTTCCTCTTAAATCAGCAATTCCAAACTCAGTCACAATGTAATGAACATCATTCCGAGAGGTCGTTACACATGCTCCTTCATCTAACTTAACTACTATTCGAGAAAATGATTGTTTTTTATTTGTCGAAGGAAGTGCAATTATTGACTTTCCCCCCGGAGATAAACTTGAAGCGCGTACAAAATCAACTTGTCCTCCTACACCAGAGTATTGTTTAAATCCAATAGTATCAGCACACACTTGACCGTGTAAATCTACTTGTATGGCAGAATTAATTGAAATAAGTGTATTGACATTACCAGCAATTTTTAAGTTATTTGTATAATCAACAGGACGCATGTCAATATGTGGATTTTGATCTGCGAAATCATAAAGAAGTTTAGTGCCCATTAAAAAAGTAGCTGTGAATTTGCCAGGATTAAGATTATTATATTTATTTGTTATAATCCCTTTCTTATATAAATCAACAACACCATCAGAAAACATTTCAGAGTGAATCCCTAAATCTTTCTTATCTTGCAAGAAATTCAAAACAGCATCTGGAATCCCCCCAATCCCTAATTGTAAATTTGCTCTATCAGGAACCAATGAAGCAATTTGATTCCCTATTCTTTCCTCAACAACCGAAATTTTAGGAAGGGGAATTTCGATTATTGGGTGTTCATTTTCAACAATATAATCAATTTGCGAAATATGAATACAAGAACTTTGTGTTTGAGGCATTTGCTTATTTACCTCGGCAATTACAATTTTAGCAGATTTAGCGGCTTGCATTGTGTAATCTACAGAAACTCCAAAACTCATGTATCCTTTTTCATCTGGGGGTGAAAGTTGAATTAAAGCAACATCTATAGGTAGAATATTATCTCTAAAGAGACGAGGTATTTCTGAGAAAAACACGGGTGTATAATCGGATCTTCCTTCATGAATTGATCTACGAGTCCCTGATCCTGCAAATAAAGAATTATGCCGAAAGTTATTCTCCATTCCTGGTAGACAATACTCGCATTCGTTTAGTGGAACCATATGAACTATTTCTACATTTTGAAAACGATCTTTTTGTTTTACTAATTCATCAACCAACGCAATTGGTTCACCTGCTGCATGCCCGAAGACTACTCTATTCTCTGAAACTATATTTTGAATAGCTTTTTCAGTTTCAGTGATTTTTTGAATATATTCTTCTTTCCAGTCTTTCATTTCATCTAAATAATTTTATTGTTTGATTTGAAGTTCTTAAGGTTTTATTCTTTTTTTAAAAAATTAAATACTAATAATAGTTAGATCCACATTATTAATAAATTTAAAAAGCAGGAGGAAATGTAAAGTATAAGTTAATCATCAGTATTTAAATTTATATATAGAATTAAAAAGTATAGTTAAATCTGTGCAAATATCCCATAGCGAGAAAGGCATTAGCTAAATTTAAATAAATTTATTGCTGTATTAATTATAGCTTTACAACCTTTCTAACATTCTTTACTGTATAACCCCAAAAGTTATCCTTTACAAGCTTTCCATTAAAATTGATTTTGTCTCCTTTTTTAAATGTATTTTCATTTTGTAGTTTTTCACTAATTCTCACGTTTACCGTTTCGACAGATTTTATATCTTCTTCCCTATAATCACTTTTTTTCTTTAATTTTGGACCAAATTTAATGTCTTTTAGAGAAACAATAAAAAAATTTATAATATTCCCTTGAAATTCTGATTGTCTCTCTACAACATCTATAATTTCTCCCTCATAAACAGTTAATGATGTATTAATATAGCTCATTAATTTTGCACCAGTTGCGGTTTCATCGAAAAGAATTGCTGGTTTTGATTTCTTTTCACTTGTAGTTCCAATTGTTCCTTCTGTTAATTTTATATTTTTTATTCTACTTTCAAAATCTTTTGGTAACAATGTGAAAGTCCAATCTTTTAGTTCAAACCATTTTTTTTTTAATGAATAGATAAATCCTATCCAGAAATGACTGCAAAATCCCATATTTGAGCCAATTCGGCAATCACAATCCCTTTCTGGATCGTTTATATTGGTAGAAGTTATTGATAAAAATGATTTATTCTCCCAATTAAAACCTTTAAATAATAATTCGATCTCATGATCATCGGGATTTACTATTTTAATTTCAGTAAAACTCTCCCTATCTTCACCTCTAATCTTCTTTAATGCTAATTCCACACCGTTTGTAATAATTTCTAATTCTTTTTGTTGTAAAAGTATTACAAATTCTTCTTCTGCTAAAGAATCAAGAATAAAATCAATTAATTCCAATTTTTTTCTCTTAGAAAACCCTTTAATGTCAAAATCCCGACATACTTGTTTTAAATCACCCACGTTTAGATATTGAAGAAGGTATTTCAAGTAGGTCCTATCATCGACTTGTCTATTCATTTTGTTCTATTCCCTCTGATAAATGAATATGATATTTAACATATAATTTGCTTATCAATAATAAATTGAAGTCCTAATTTATAATTTAATTTGTTTGTAATAATATTTATTAATTATGAATTTGAGAAACAAAAATACAATCTTACTTAATTACCATTATTTAATTCTTAGATTAATTGATTAAGAAAAAATTATATGTTTCAGAAAATGAGTATCTAATGAGTAAAATATATTACATCATAAGAATTACGCTAAAGTTCATATTTCTCAACTCTATGACTTTTATTAAATTTTTTATTAAAATTTAATAATTAACGGAAGTCTGTGATAATAGAATTCTATTCCGAGTATGAAAAAGATGATAATATTTAAATATTGAACTGTCTTTCTTTATTAAAAAGTTTATTAAAAAAGTTATTTATTTAACAAAACAATTATTTAACAAAACAATTATTTGTCGCTTGAGGTGAATATGAAAAATGAGTATTTTGAATCCAGATTTTCTGCTAAAATTTGGTGAGATAAAGTTTGCTGAAGAAAATAGTATGTGGG
>SDBS01003309.1_pt1 | contig 15804 bp, 13 predicted proteins | sample 2277091 | NCBI WGS metagenome assembly SDBS01 (sample SAMN10404972, study PRJNA504765) | marine sediment metagenome | isolation source: marine sediment core GS10_PC15, 163 cmbsf | place: Arctic Ocean: Southern Knipovich Ridge | collected 2010 | reverse complement strand
CCCCGGGGTGACTGGATTGAAGTTTTGCCATTCATTCCCGCCTTACTTCCATTCACCGGTGAATTTCCCCTGTTCATCTAGAAATAATTTATTTAATGATTTCTTAACATAAACTTTGATGTTCAATACAACTTTTTGGTGTGGTATTTGTCTATGTAAGTAAATCCGTTAAATGCAATGAGAAAACCACTTATTATAACCCTGTACTTACTATTTTCCATTTTACCACTAATGGCGGATGGTGAAGAAGAAGAAAAGGGTCCACGCTATACCATCAGCGGCCACATCAGGGATGCAGGGACCGGTGAGAATCTTATCGGTGCAGCCGTAATGGTGGAGGAACTGAACAGGGGAACGGTCACCAATGTTTACGGATTTTATTCACTGAGCCTTAGCCCGGGATTCTACCATCTTAAAATCTCCTATATTGGATATGAATTGCAGGAACTGGCGGTCAACCTGAATGAGAACCGGACCTATAATCTCGAATTGAAGGAGGATATCCAGGAACTAGCAGAAGTAACCATCCGGTCGGAAGGCAGGCAGGCGCATGTCAGGAAGCCTGAGATGGGTGTGAATAAACTGCCCATCAAATCCATTAAAAGAATTCCCACATTGATGGGGGAAGTGGATGTGATAAAGGCCATACAACTGCTGCCCGGTGTACAGGCATCCAGTGAGGGGGCATCGGGCTTTTCAGTCAGGGGTGGAAATCCTGACCAGAACCTGATCCTGCTGGATGAGGCAACTGTTTACAATGCTTCCCACCTCATGGGGTTCTTCTCGATTTTTAATAATGATGCCATCAAGGATGTCACATTGTACAAGGGTGATATCCCTGCAGATTATGGAGGAAGGCTTTCCTCCCTCCTGGATGTGAGGATGAAGGAAGGCAACCTGAAGAAGTTCTCCGGTTCAGGGGGTATCGGTACCATCTCCAGCCGGCTTACCCTGGAAGGCCCCATTATTAAGGATAAGACCTCTTTCCTGGTGGCTGGAAGAAGGACTTATGCAGATCTGTTTCTTCCATTTGCCAAGGATCCGGATGTCAGGGACAACACCTTGTTTTTCTATGATCTGAACCTGAAGCTGAATCATATTTTTAATGAAAAGAACAGGCTGTTTCTGTCCAGTTACATGGGACGGGATGTATATGCCAATCCCTTTGCCAAGATGGCTTTTGGAAACCAGACCTACACCCTACGCTGGAACCATCTGTTTTCTGCCAGGATTTTCAGCAATTTCACATTGCTCCACAGCAGGTATCAGTATGAGCTTGGAACACCGGAAGGGGATGCAAATTCCTTTGTCTGGCATTCCAAAATGAAAGATTACAGCGCCAGGGCTGATCTGAATTTTTACATCAGCCCTGAGTATACCCTGAAGTTTGGATTGATCAGCACATTCCATGACTTTGAACCCGGCAGTGCATTTGGTACGGGAGAGGGAAGCCTGTTTACAGAGTTCATCCTGCCAACCAATTATGCCCTTGAAAACGGGGTATACGTATCTGCCGAACAATCCGCCGGAGAGCGATGGAACCTGCGTTATGGATTGAGATTCAGCAGTTTTCACAATGTGGGACCGGGTACCGTCTATAACTTTGATGATGACTACCAGCCAATCGATTCAGCTGTCCACGGAAGCGGAGAGGTTTATCATCATTTTATGGGACTCGAACCCAGGGTTGCCGTCTCTTTTATGATCAATGATGTTTCATCAGTCAAATCAAGTTATTCCCGGACCCGTCAGTATGTCCATCTTGCCCAGAACTCAACGGCCGGAACACCCCTCGATGTATGGTTTCCTTCTACTCCGAATGTCAATCCCCAGATCTCCGACCAGGTTGCCATTGGCTACTTCAGGAACCTTTTCAACAACCGGTTGGAGGTATCTTTAGAGGCATATTATAAAGAAATAAGGAACTCCATTGATTTCAAGGACCACGCCAACCTCTTATTGAACCGTTTTATGGAGGGTGAGATCAGGATCGGTGAGGCTACCTCATATGGGCTTGAATTCCTGCTTCGTAAGAACGACGGAAGGTTGAACGGATGGATCAGCTATACCTATTCGAAAACCACCAGGGAGGTGCCGGAGATCAATAACGGTAATCCCTATGCAGCCCCTTATGACAGACCCCATGATATTGCCATTGTCGGGAATTTTGAAATATCCAACAGGATATGGGTCTCTGCCAACTGGGTCTACAGCACAGGTTTACCCGTAACCTTTCCAACAGGCAGGTTCGAATATATGGGGAATATAGCACCGGTTTATTCCAACAGGAATACTTACCGTATGCCCGACTACCACCGCCTGGACGTATCGGTATCATTCGGGTCAAAGCCTAAGCCGGACCGCAAGTGGCATTGGGACCTGAACCTGTCGGCATACAACGCATACGGAAGGAAAAATGCATGGACCATCAATTTTGTCCAGGATGAAAAGGATCCGAATACAACCCATGCGGAGATGACCTATCTCTTCCCGATCATACCGGCACTAACCTGGAACTTTCGCTTTTAATGCACTGGAAAATGAAGAGTATAACAACATTAAAAACCATCATCCTCATATTCGCCATTTCAATATCCCTGTGGAATTGTACTGAGAGGATTGATATAGAACTGGATTCTACCTATACGAGGCTGGTAGTTGAGGGCTTTATAACCAATGATACCACTGCACACTGGGTCAGGTTAAGCGAAACCAGCGATTATTTCCACAACGAGACTGCACCGGCTGTTACGGGTGCGGAGGTAGTCCTTGATGACGGAGAGCAGGTACACATACTGACAGAATCTGATACCCTGCCAGGATGGTATCTCACAAGCCCGGATTATCACGGGATGCCCGGCAGGACCTATACCCTGGTTATCAGGAATGTGGATATTGACAACGATGGGGAATTGGAGGAATATACGGCTTCATCAACGATGAAACCAGTGAACCCTATCGATTCAATCAAAATTGAATGGTTCGATACTTTTTTCAGCGGATACCAGGTAAGGGTATGGGCATGGGACTCTCCCGATCCGGACTGGTATGCATTCAAGGTTTGGAAGAACGGAGTTCTGGTCACCGATACTTTGTATGAGCTGATCGTACAGAACGACGAATTCTTTAACGGGAATTACACCTACGGGATCCCGTCACAGTTCCTGAGTACCGATAAACCAGAAGAAGTAGTCGAAGTGGGGGATACCATCACCTTTGAGATAAACGGGATTACAGAGGAATATTATGGCTATGTGATTGAAGCACAGAGCCAGGTCTTTCCACAAACACCCCTTTTTAGCGGTCCGCCGGCCAATATCCGCACCAATTTCGATAATGGTGCCATTGGATTCTTTGAAGCATATTCAGTACAGTACAGCAGTACCATTGCGACAGCGGATATAGTCAATGGTGGCAAACCATAATATGCAAAAAATGTGTATCTTTATATCGATATAGATAGATAAATTAGTCAATATGGCATATTATTTAGCAAAGAAGATCAGTCTGGAATTTACGGACGCAGTTGATAAGGTTGTCGAAGAGCTTCAGAAGGAAGGATTTGGTGTCCTTACCCGGATCGATGTCCGGGAAACCCTTAAAAAGAAACTGGATGTAGATTTCAGGCCTTACCTCATCCTGGGGGCATGCAATCCGGAATACGCTCACCAGGCACTGACCGTTGATGATAAGATAGGAACCCTTCTCCCCTGCAACTTTGTTGTGCAGGAAGTGGAAGGCGGGACAGAGGTCCTGGCCATGGATCCACATGAAACCATGTCTAAACTCATGGAGGGTGAAATGCTGGAGATCAGCCAGACCATTACAGAGAAAGTGAACCGGGTGCTGGAGGCACTGTAATATGCAAAAACCAGACTCACATATCCTGACGATTTTTGGAGCGTCAGGAGACCTTGCCCGGCGGAAGCTGATCCCATCCATCTACGATCTGTACCTCCAGGATCTGTTGCCCGAACACTTTGCCCTGCTGGGAACAGGCAGGAAGGAGTTTACCGATGAATCATTCCGGGATCATATGAGAGAGGCCCTGGAAACTTTTTCAGGGGATGATGCAGATCCTGCCAGGGTTACACAATTCCTGGATTACCTGTATTATGTATCCATTGATACAGCGGATCAGGCTGAATACACCAGGCTGAAAAACAAACTGGATGAACTGGGTCAGTTACTGGATACCGGAGATAAGCATATTTTTTATCTCGCAACTCCTCCGAGTCTTTATGCAAAGGTGGCGCACAGCCTGGCTGGCCAGGGACTGGCAAGGAATAAAACCGGCTGGCGAAGGATCATCGTGGAAAAACCATTTGGATATGATCTTGCATCGAGCAGGGAATTGAACCAGCAGTTCAGGGAAGTCTTTGAGGAGGAACAGATCTACCGGATTGATCATTACCTGGGCAAGGAAACGGTACAAAATATCATGGTCACCCGGTTTTCAAATGCCATTTACGAACCCATTTGGAACAGGAATTATGTACACCATGTTGAAATCACTGCTGCTGAAAGCATAGGGGTGGGGGACCGGGGTGGATACTACGAGGGGTCCGGGGCTTTGCGTGATATGTTCCAGAACCATATGTTACAGCTGGTCGCCCTGGTAGCCATGGAGCCCCCGGTATGGGCAGATTCGAGTTCCATTCGAAATGAGATCGTGAAGGTTTTGGAATCCCTGCGTCCTTTAAGCAAGCAGGACCTGTCCGGCAATGTGATCAGGGGACAATATACGGAATCCATGATCGGGGGAGAATCAGCCAAAGGTTACAGAAAAGAAACAGGGGTGGATACTGACAGCCGCACAGAGACTTATTTTGGGATTAAGTTTTATATTGATAACTGGCGCTGGAAAGATGTGCCCTTTTATGTGCGGACCGGCAAACGGCTGCCCACCAGGGTGACAGAGATCGTGGTCCATTTCCAGGCAACCCCGCATCATATTTTCTCCGGCCATCAGACCGATGAAGTCAATACGAATAAATTTATTATCAGGATTCAGCCGGATGAGGGACTGCTGATAAAATATGGCATGAAGGTCCCCGGAGCCGGATACAAGGTCCAGACGGTTAACATGGATTTTCATTATTCCGACCTGTCGGAAGTCTACCTGCCTACTGCTTACGAAAGACTCTTGCATGATTGCATGCTGGGTGATTCGACATTATATGCCAGGGGAGATGCAGTAGAGTGTGCCTGGAGTTTTGTGGATCCCATCCTTAAATACTGGGAGAACAATCCCGATCATGCCCTGTATGGATATCCGGCAGGCACCTGGGGACCCAAAGAAGCAGATGACCTGATAGAGGAAAAAGGATTGACCTGGCGATATCCACACAAAAATCTAACTGATGATGGTATTTACTGCGAACTGTGATACATATCTTCAAATCCATAGATGAACTGGCCAATTCACTGTCCGTAAAGGTGATCAGCCTTGCCAGGGAATCATTCCGGGCATGCAGCCCGTTTAATATCGCCCTGTCCGGCGGGTCCACTCCAGGTGTATTATTTGAAAATATTGCGTCTGCCATTGAAGATCCCGGTCTGTGGGAAGAGGTAAATTTTTTCTGGGTGGATGAGCGCTGTGTGCCCCCTGACCATCCGGAAAGTAATTTCCGAATGACAGATAAATCCTTTTTTCGTCCATTATCAGTCAGCAATACTAATATTTACAGAATGATGGGAGAGGAGGAACCCCATGCAGAAGCAAACAGGTATGAAGCATTACTCCGTTCACAACTGCCCGCCAGGGAGGGTTTGCCCTGTTTTAACCTGGTACTGCTGGGTATGGGCACCGACGGACACACAGCATCCATTTTTCCCGACCAGATGGATTTGTTGCATTCAGGGCGGATATGTGAGGTGGCCAGGCATCCTGAAACCGGACAAAGCAGAATAACCTTAACGGGGCCCGTGATCAATAATGCGGACATGGTCTGTTTTATGATAACCGGTGCTAACAAGGCCGACGTCCTGGCCAGTATCCTTGATGGTGAGAAAGGAAGTGAAAAATTTCCCGCAGCCCATGTCAATCCCCAGTACGGGGAATTGGAATGGTACCTTGATGAAAAAGCTGCACAATTCCTAAAAGCATCAGGGCGCTGACCTGTTATTCAGGTAATTAATCAGCAAGCGCATATTGTTGATATACAGTCCCGTGGAAACATACTCCTGCCCGGTGCTGTCCCGGTAGGGTGATGTATCCGTCTTATCACCAACATTTGTGGTGGCGTATTTATCGGTGGACTCCTGTTTTTGTCCGTCTCCGCAGTAAGGGTGGCTGATCATGGCTCCGGTGGTCAGCCAGCGGTCATTTTCATCCAGTGCTTGTATGATATCCATGATCTCCTGTTCATCATGGATAGGCCTTTGCCGGGGTTGGTTCAGGTCAAAATACATTTTCTCGTCCATGAGGAGCTCCCTGGCAGCTTTCCGCGGTGCAGTGGTTGCCAGGCTGTCGTACTGCTTCTTCAGTCCATCCAGATCAATTCTGCCTTTCCCGGAATAGTGCCCTAAAAGCAGCGTATCATGATCATCATAATAATAGTACCCGTATATCACATTTGACCCTCTTCTGTGAACATAAAGGGCTTTATTGCTTCCCGGTTCGACAAAGGTCGGGTGGGTATATCTGCCTCCTTCCGAAGAATCCTCCGGCAACCTGGTCAGCTCAAGCCACTCAATGGCCTTCGGAATACCATCCAGGTATTTCCTGTCTCCGGTTAATTCATTGAACCTGAGCAACAGCATGGCATTCTTGTATGTAGTTGAAGGCAGCAGGGCCAAAGGTTCATAGCTGCGTGCACCGGAAGGGTTCAGGTCCATATCGTACTGCTGTGCCCATCCCCCGCTGCTATGCTGAGACAAAAGGTAGAAATCCATACCCCGGGTAATGGCATCTGAATAATCTTCCTTCGAAAGGTTTTGGTGACACTGGACAAGGAAATGGATATTCTCCCAGATTACATCATCATTGAATGTAAATAGGGAAGTATAATCCGGGTTCCCGTTTTTACTGAAGTCGTATCTCAGGGGATAGCGCTGGGGCCAGCCTCCCTCAGGGTACTGGCTTCCCAGAATGAAATCAATTACCTTTTCAAGAGCCACTTTATAGGTTGGGTCCCTTTTCTCAAGGTAGATCCGCAGCAGGAAGCGTGCTGCGTCGGCTGTCACTTTATCGTCGAAGGTGCTGTTCCCGTAATAATGCTGGAATTCCTCCAGTCTCCATCCGTTTTTACCGATAGTATTGTACCATTGGCTGATGGATTCTTCCCCTGCAAAGTCGATCATATAATTCCATCCGCCCTCCGGCCTTTGTCCCCTGACAACAGCAGAAGCTGCCTTCTCCGCCGCGGAGTAATAATATTCATCCCCGGTGGCATGATAGGCATCCAGGAATGTATGTCCCATGCTCACCGTGCCGGGGTGCTGCAGCCAGATCATGGATTCATAAGCTTCCATTTCCCCCCACTGCCTTGAAAGATCAGGAAGGTAATACCAGAGGTAACCGCCATCGGTACTGATCTCCTCGACCATATACCGGGTAGCATCCAGCATGATTTTTTCAGTCTCAGTTAGCAGATTATCTTTCTGCACACAAAACTGGACTGTTAATAGTAAAAATGGTATGGCTGGGAGTAATGTCTTTTTCATGAAATCAAAAATACAAAAAAAGGGCTGTCCCTGCCGGGACAACCCCTTCTGATTTAGAATCTACTCTTAACTCATTGTCCGGTATTAATACAGATGTATCTGGCTTCTTCTTCTCACGATCAGTTCAGGCCTTCCCTCGAATGTACTGAGGAGTCCGGTTACCCACATATATCTGCCTTCAAAGTACATTTCCGGGTACCTGTCATATCTCCTGGCCTGCCTGCCCGGGATGATGACGGTGAAATCATGGTATGGATAACCTCCGCCGAAATACAGGTGATACTCGTCGGTAGTCCAGGAATAATAGACTTCATGGACCCTGCCATACACATTTCTTACATCCCCTATATGGTAATAGGCATTGTAAGATGGGATCGTTACAATCCGGTATCCGATTGGATAATACCAGTACCCGAATTCGGGATACATAAGCCGGTAATCATGGTACATACGGTTGGTCCAGGTAACATGGATCCTGTTCGGTACACGGTAGTGGTAATTTACATTACGGTACCTGACTGGATTGTAATGATAGCCTTTCACATGGTTCGTACGTACCGCCCTCCGGTTGGGAGTTGTATAATGCTGGCGATGCACGGCATGTGTACTTGTAACATGCTTCCTGCTGCCTGTATTGCCACGGACGGATTGATTATTTCTATGGCTGTTGTTATAACTTCGGACAGTACCATTGCTACGGGCAGTACCATTGTTTTTGGGTGACTTATATCCATTGTATCTGCCGGCTGTTCCCTTATTCGGAGATGGCTTTTGTCCCTTGTATGTACCTGTATGCCCCCTGTTCGGAGATCTGTCTCCCCTGGTACGGCCAGTATTGCCAGTGCTACTGCGAGTTACCTGGCCCTGCCGCGGCTTTTCGTAGGTGCTTTTTAATGTCTGGCTCCTGCTTGCATGGGAGATGTCTCGTGTACTGGTCTGCCTGGTCCTGGTGACCTGCTGGCTTCTGCTGCTTTTTTTCTGTTCAGCCGACCGTCTTACGGCCGTTTCACTTTTCTGTTTCTCCGGTTCATGCCTGGTTCGTTCCCTGGAAGTTCTCTGGGCGTGAACAGAGATCGTGAAAAGTAATATTGCTGTTATGATAATAATCTTTTTCATGACTCTTACGTTTTAAATGCGGTTCGTTTGATTAAGTAAAAGCAAAATCTCTGCCAAAGTTTGAAATTTGATAATAGATGTAAGATAAACAGCTGTTTATCAAACATAAACATTAGTTCATGGATTTAGGTACATGGAATGAGACATTGCCTGGAACATTGCAGAAATGAATCCGTATAACGTTTGTAATCCGATCAAACCGCAGTATTGAAGTTAGGAATAGATCAATTTAAGGAGGTTGCCCTGGAACGGGATCTGATCACCAAGATCAGTGAACAAAAGAACAAGATCGAGCAACAGCAGAAGGAGCTTGCCGGCAGCCTTTCATATGCAAGTTCCATCCAGGCCGCATTACTGCCTGATCTCAGATATTTTAAAAAAACCTTTCCGTCAAGCTTTGTCCTTTTTAAGCCCCGGGATATCGTAAGTGGCGATTTCTACTGGTACAACAGAAAAGACAACAGGATTGCTGTAGCTGCAGCCGATTGTACCGGTCATGGGGTACCGGGTGCTTTTATGAGCATTCTGGGCATCTCATTTCTCAATGAAATTGTCAGCAAGCGGATCCCACGTGCCAATGTAATACTCAATCGCCTGAGGGAAAACGTAATGAAAGCGCTTCACCAGACAGGTGATAACAGTGAACATAAGGACGGGATGGATATTGCTCTTTGTGTGGTAGATCTGGATGAAATGAAAATGGAGTTTTCCGGCGCCTTTAATCCCCTGTACATGATTCGGAACGGCAGCCTGCTGGAAACCCGCGGGGATAAGATGCCCATTGGGATCAATGCTGTGGTTGAAAAGTCTTTCACCAATCATGATATTAAACTGGAAATGGGTGACCTGATATATATCTTTTCGGATGGTTATCCTGACCAGTTTGGCGGACCGCAAGAGAAAAAATTCCGGTATAAGAACATGCAAAAATTAATCATTGAAAATCATAACAAGCCTCTTGAATCACAGAAACGGGAACTGGAACGCACATTCATACGGTGGAAAGGTAACCTTGAGCAAGTAGATGACGTACTGATCATAGGCATTAAAATCTGATGTCAGATGTGGTTTAAACAATTCAAGATCAAGAATTACAGGTCAATTATTAATACCGGGTGGCAGGATCTGGCTTCCGATAATATAACCGGGTTAATTGGCCAGAATGAATCCGGCAAGACCTCTATACTTGAGGCACTTAACAGCTTTTATACAGGCAATATTTCTGATGATATCCTGCGCAGTGATCTCAGTCTTCCCGAGGTTTCATGTTCATTCAGTGTTAGTCCCACGGAAATAAAAAAAATATTTCCCGATAAAAAGGTGCCGGCAAAGATTCTGGAGATTGCCAACAGCACAGAGCAAATTACCCTGACCCGTTCATGGAACGCTGATAAATCCAGTTACCTCAGTTTTGGGGATGAAGCGGTCTGCAGGTATTATTCAGAACTGGAAGAACAGATGAAGGAATTCAGGGAGAGAACCCTGGAGGAACTTCACAGGATCATTGAAGAAGCCAGAATTGCAGAGGAAGAACTGGGTCAGATACAAATGGAGAGAGAGGATATTGAGAAAGAACTGCACATGCTGACCCCACAGCTAAACCGGAGTAAAAAAATCCTCGTCAGGAAACCTGACAATGACACTCAAAACCATGTGCAAAAGCTTGTACTTGAAACGGATAGGTTAAATAAAAGGCTGGAAAAGAAAGTCGTCACGGGTGAAACCAAGGCAGTCAAGGCTGAGGAATTAGCTCAGCATTCAAGATATGCCCAGCTATGTTTGGAAGCTCAGAATCAGTTGAGTAAGGTCAAACTCAAATGGGAAGATTCGTACCGTGAGCTGGTTGACTTACAGAGCTATATGGAAATTCTTGAGACCGAAAAGGAGATGAAGGGGATGCAGAGTAAGCTGGATATGCTTAATTCAAAACACCTTGAAAATGACCTGAATCTTGAAAAATTAACTAATAAGGCGGAATTCAGACTGGCCGTAACATCCAGGATCCTGAAGGGAGCAGAGCCATCCGATGCAGAAGATATGGTAGAGAAGGAGAGGATGAAGAACAATGGCTTTTACAGCGAGTCTGAACTGGCAGATATTGCATCTTCACATATACCTGTATTTGAATTATTTGAGGATTTCAGCAGCTTATTGCCAAACAGGATAGACCTCGAGGATGTATTTTCTATGAATAATACCGTGGAAGGGTATAAGGCAGCGAGGAATTTCCTTGTTGTATCCGGACTCAAAGCCACCTTTTTCGAGGAGAGGAACAGCCGGATACTCAAACACAAAATCGAAAAATTAAACAATGAAATAACCCTGAATTTCCAGGATTACTGGAGACAGAGCCTGGGAAAAACGAATAAGATCAAGGTCCATTTTGAACTGGAGCATTACGATAACAATCATCCTGATAAAATGGGTAAACCCTATCTGGAATTCTGGATCAAGGATGACCAGGAAAGACTGTACCCGAAACAGCGGAGTCGTGGTGTAAGATGGTTCCTGTCATTTTACCTTGAATTGAAGGCCAATGCCATTGAAAACAGGGAGCGATCAAGGGTATTCCTGATCGATGAACCCGGACTCAGCCTTCATGCCCGCGCCCAGGAAGATGTATTGAAGCTATTTGAAGATATCAAGGAAGATGTACAGATTGTTTACTCCACCCATTCTCCACACCTGATCAATCTGAACAAATTATATCGTTTGCTGGCCGTCCAGCGTGCCATAGAAGATGATATGCGGAGTGAAACAGTGATTTTCAGTCCCAAATCATTAAATGACGCTTCCACCGATACCCTCTCACCGATCTATACCCTGATGGGGACCAAAATGAGTGATCACCAGTTTGTAAAAAAGAAAAACAACATCATCGTTGAGGATACCCCTACCTATTATTTCTTAAGCACCATCTTTGATCTGGCCAGTTATCACAAAGAATTGTATTTCCTTCCATCCACGGAGGTCAATAACGTACCCATGCTTGTAAACCTGTTGATGGGATGGAGACTGGATTTCATCGTTCTGCTGGATGATGATACTGAAGGTAACCGGGTTTATCAGGAATTACGAAGCAATATTTATCTGAACAATGATGAGATTGCAAACAAAAAGCTTGTACGCCTTGATAACATGAGAAGTGTCGAAGATCTTTTCTCAACCATTGATTTTAAGAATTTTGTACTGCATCAGCGGGTGGGCATCACGGAAAAAAACTCCGAGTACATTGAGCTGAATGAAATATCCAGGGCCAAACTGGCTTCAGATTTCATTTTGCATGTACAGGATAATAACGTGAAGTTCGAGGACTTTGATGAAGAAACCCGGGAAAATATCAAGCAGATGATCAGGAAGCTGGATAGTTTCCTTGTCTAATACCTTATTATTTTTTCCACATCATGCTTGTTAAGGTAGGTCCTGATGATCTGCTGGATATCCCGGTTGTCCTCGTAAATCTTGATACAGTTTACAATATCTTCCAGCTGGAGGTATGATTCTTCAGTATTCAGGAAACCAAAGCCAACGTACTTCCCGTTTTCAAGCTGGACCACCGACTTTTCACTTTCCTCCCGCCCCCTGTCTATGATCAAAAGGTTCTTATGCTTATAATAAAAAGCAGAAAGGGCCTTCATCACCCGTTTATTATATATATCCGGAGCCTCCTTCCCGATGCAGGCGCCGTTGCACTGCCTGATCTCATAATGGAAACAACCCCCGTCTGTATCATACATACCACATAGTTTCTGGCAGAGCCAGTGCCGTTCTATCATTTTTGTCAGGATGCTTTTCGCTTCTGCTTTATTCTGGAAACATGTCTCAGGAGCCTGGTTAATCCTGTTGACAGTTCGGTCAATTGCCAACCGGTAATACCCCTGTTCATCTTTCTGGCTGTACAATCCATAATGCAGGGTTTTGCGTTTCTGGGCCCTGTTGTACCTCGGGGCATGTTTCTTGATCTCGCTCGATTCGGTAAGAAGGGCAATTAATTCACTACCGGTAAGTTCAAAATTGACCCCGGCGATGTTTTCTTTCATCTCAATGGCCCGCCTGGAGCCATTGTTACTCAGATGGCTCATCACCCGTTTCCGGATGTTATTACTTTTACCAATGTATATGACCTGTTGCTGGTCATTGTGGAAATAGTATACACCGGTTTGTTCAGGAAGTGCATCAATGTTGTCTTTATCCAGGTCGGGATGAAGGTTCCTGAGGGTATTGGATATTGATGCCTGCAGCATATCCTGCTGTCCGGTTTCCCTGGACCGGTTCAGTAGCAGGTCCAGGAGTTTGACCGTGGCAAGGGCATCGCCGGCTGCCCTGTGCCGTCCCTTAATGGCAATGTTCAGATCACGACACAGGTTCCCCAGGCTGTATGAACGGTGTCCGGGCAGCAATTTGCGACTAAGCCTGAGTGTACACATATTTTCCCTCTTGAATTCATATCCCAGGCTTTTAAATTCGGACTTGATGAATTTGTAATCGAAGCTGGCATTATGTGCCACGAGGATCTTTCCCTCGGTAAAATTCACTATTTCTTTGGCAATCTCGTAAAATTTAGGGGCATTTACCACCATTTCATTGGAGATACCTGTCAGTGCAGTGATATAGTAGGGGATATTTTTTCCCGGATTGACAAGGGATATAAACTCATCAGTGACTTTATTACCATCAAAATGGTAAATCGCTATTTCCGTAATTTTTTCGGTCTTCGGGCTTCCGCCGGTAGTTTCTATGTCAACGATGGCATACAAGGCTTACATCCCTATCTAGTCAACTGGTACAGGAAGCTGAATCGGTGCAGGCCGGGCTGATATTTCTATTTCCCAGTTTAAGGTACTGAACCTGCGGGGGATAACTCCCATCATAGTAGTGCCGGCATAGGCAAGTAACAGGTCGAATACGAGTAGGGTCGCTCCGACAAATATGCCATTTGTAAATCCCCAGGCGATTCCACCAAGTAAATAATAAACAGCTACAGGGAATACTAGACCGGCCCCGACCGACAATCCAATGCCTACGACCCTGTCTTTTGAATTGCTCTGTACAAAACCAGAGATCATCATGATATTGTCCAACTTTACCTCCTGTTCCTGCATAATAATCTTATCTTCATCAAGCACCTGGAATTCTCCCTTGAACTTTTCACCATCGAAGGTTTTTATGGTTATCCTTTTGTCTATCCTGATTGTCTTGGTTTTAGTACTATCCAGTTTTTTAATCAGGTTGATCTGCTGACTAAAAACCGAGTGGCTGAAAAAGATTAATAACAGGGAAAATAATATCCGTCGCATGTGAAGTATTTTGGTGTAAAAATAGCGAAAAATGAAAACCAATGTTCATGGTGTCCGAAATCGTACGCATATTGCATATTTTCGGACGATATTTATATTATTCCCGATGCACTGACATAATCTTAATTCATTAATTATCAAGCTATTATAAAGTATGGAACAATGTATGTACAAGTATTTAAAAGCAAAACCCATGAGAATGCAAAACTCTTTGATCATGATGGATAAGATTCACGATGAACACGAGTATATTTCAGCCAGGGAAGACCTGAAAACAATATATAAGGAAATACTCCGGCTGGTTATCAAAAAAGAGGAGTACGAGGAGAAGATAGAAGAATATCTGAATAAGAAAACATAAGTCAGGATACCGGACGATTCAGGTTTCGAAACCAGGGAGGAGCAGATCTCAGATCTGTTCTTTCCTGGTTTTTTGTTTGGCAATTAATTGATCTGGTTGCTAATACCCGTCAGGCTGAAAGTAATCCTGCATGCAGTCCGGTTACTTATTTCTGTAGACCTCTTTTTCATCAATAAAGCCATCTGCGATGACCGTCATGCGGATGTTTTCTTGCCCCACTGGGATGATTGATGAAACCAATACTGCGGGAACCATTTTCATACCGTTATTTACAGTTACGAGGGTATTGGGTATTGGCTCGTTATTGGCAAGCAGGATAGCAATATTGGCTGCTGATGCTGCCAGCGATTCAATGACTTTGTAAACCGTCATGGTCTGATGTCCTTCCACGATCCTTCTACAGGCATCTGTTTCTGCATCCTGTCCCGATAAAAGAACATCTTTATCCACTCCGGCTTCCAACAGGGCTTTTGATACTCCTCTTGCCAGGCCATCACTGGAAGCAATAATGGCATCAGGAGGGTCATTTTCTTCGAGGTAATCTTTCATGACCTGGTAAGCAATCCCATCGTCCCATTTTTCCACATTTTCATCAATCACGATCTTGATATCTCCCTTGATTATTAAAGGTTGCAGAATATTCATCTGGCCGATTCTCAAGCGCAATGAGTTGTTATCACCCGGGTCACCGCCCAGGAGGGCATACGATCCCCTGGGTTTGATCTTGGTCAGGTATTCAGCCTGCATCTCCCCAATCCTTAGATTGTCGAAAGACAGATAAAAATCCAGGTCACAATTTTTAATGATCCGGTCATAGGCTATTACATCGATATTCCTCGACTTGGCATAATCCACCAGCTTACCAGCAGCATCGCTGTTAACCGGTACGATGATGAGGACATCCAGTTTCTCTTTTTCTATCATTTCTTTGACCTGTCTGGCCTGTTCAACCTGGCTTTCATTGGCCTCCCTTACTATCACCTTGGCGTTCTGCGATTCAAGGTGCTGGGTGAGGTAACTGATATCTTTTGTCCATCTCTCATGGCTTGGCCCCATGCTTATACCAATGATAATATCATCCGTTTTTGAACATCCTGCAAGCAGGAGGCAAATAATAAAGGCGGTAATCAGATTTGCTATGTGTGTTTTCATGGCAATGGTTATTAATGCATCAATGAGAACCAATAAAGGTATGAAATATATGCCGTTCAAATCAACATGTTGTATAAACTAAACCACCGAAAATTCAAGAGGCAAGTGCAACTTCTGGGTTAAAACTATTTAAAAAAATACTTCCTGGAGATTTAAAGTTTAGTTTTTTTCTTGGTCTGCTGTTTAATTTCATGGTTATATCTCTGATTT
>SDBS01003308.1_pt1 | contig 15806 bp, 13 predicted proteins | sample 2277091 | NCBI WGS metagenome assembly SDBS01 (sample SAMN10404972, study PRJNA504765) | marine sediment metagenome | isolation source: marine sediment core GS10_PC15, 163 cmbsf | place: Arctic Ocean: Southern Knipovich Ridge | collected 2010 | reverse complement strand
TGCATATAATATTTTTGATACTTTCATTAATATAGAATTCCAGAAAAAGCTTAGAGATCAAGGAGTTGAAGTGCTAACTATAGAAAATTTACCAGAATCAATTTTTAAAAAACCTGTGATAATTAACAAAAGGCTTAGAAATTACTGGAGGCATGAGGAGGAAATTATGCAATCTATTCGTTATTTTTTGACAAAAGGACGTCAAGAGATCGATGGCGTTGTTTTCCTTATAAGCTTCGCTTGTGGTCCAGATAGTCTTATTTCTGAATTAATTATGCGCGATATGAAGGTTGTGAGATTACCCTTTCTGGAAATTACAATGGATGAACATTCTGGGTCCGCTGGACTTTTGACTCGTGTAGAGAGCTTTGTTGAGATGGTTCGGAGGAAGAAAAAAAAAATGGAATCAGACTCAAGAAAGATAACACCCTTGAAATCAACTTGAAATTAAAGGATTTAAATCTACTACTCCACTCCATTAATATGTAAATAAGAACCGATTTTTTTTAATAAGATTTCATGAATTTTTTAATAACCAACATTTTATAAACAAAATTCACTGAAAAAATACTATTTTTAATTAAAACAGTGATTTTTAAGTCAATTTTCAACTACCTTGACAGAATAATATCAGTAATCCTATTTCTTGTTGTATAATATTTAAATACATAGCTATTTTATTTAACGGTAATTTAAACAAAAGGATATTTAAATAAAATCAGAATGGAAGTCGAGTTAAAACGGCAATCAAGAGGGAGAAAAATTGAATTATATAGAGTCCAAAAAATCTAAAAATGCAATAAATTTAAAATCTTCACTTCCATTTAAAGATGAATATATTGAGTTTCTATTCTATAATTGAAAAAGGGTCATCCTTATTATACGAAAAAGCATCTTTATTTAGGAAATTCGCGAATTTATATGAGCATTATCTTAATATTTTTCTAATTTACAAGGGATTTTATTCAAAAAATATCCCTCCTAACACTTTACAGACTATTTGGTATAAATTTTGTGATATTATGAATTTTCCTAAAGATATTTTCGAATTAGTAAAAATAAAAGAGGAAGATTTGGATCAATTAGATAGAGTAAATATTTCATCATTAAAAACTATAAGTTTAACCACTGAAAATGATTTCATTCATGTTTTTTCTCAATTAGCAAAGTTTCAGTTATAGATTGATTTATTTAAAGGGAAATAATGCTATTTTATTTTTTTTAGTTAAGCTATTTTCAAATAATATTTAAAAATTTGGAAATAATTATAATAATTACAACTAAGTTATTAAAAGAGGGTAAATTATGGAATCAAATATCATGGAACAAAATATTAAAGCTAAATTTGATGAAAAAATTAAAGAGTTAGAAGTAAAATTGCCCAAAATGGTGAAGGGAGTGAATTGTGGTGAATTAACATTAACAAGTGTTTTGGAAATATTAGGAATCAAAAACGGTATAATCAATAACCTCATAATTCCATTTGGTGGTGGATTTGGAGGATATAAGTCTCAAAGTGGATGGTCTGGTGCATGTGGAGCTGTATCTGGAGGTTGTGCTGCGACAGGAGTTATTTTAGGAGGTAAAGAACGGATGTCGAATGATTTAATCCATATTGCGGAATTGAAGGCAGCAAAATTTGCGACTGAATTTGAAAAAGAATTTGGATCAGTGCAATGTTCAAATTTATGTGGCTATGATTTTAGTGATCCTAATGCTTTTAGGGAATATCGTAAAAATGACACGTGGGCAAAAACTTGTTATAAGTTTGTTGTAGGAGCGGTTGATAAGGTAAGAAAAGTAATGCGAAAAGAACTAAAAAGAAACTGGGAGACTTAGATTTAATTTAGGTTATTCAATAATCAATAAAGATTAAATTTGTGAATTTATATAATGGTGTGCTCCAATTGACGAGTTTATATAGTCAGTATTCTAAAAAAGAGAACACTAACCTTATAATATAGGATATAGGAAAAAATCCAAATATTATTCATATATTTATAAACCTTGCTCATAAAAAGTACAATTCATAAAAATGGGTAAAAATGCTTCATCAAAAATTCTTTTCCAACAACATCTCTTTCTAAATAATCATTTTTCAAATTTGACACATCATAATTAATATTTTTGAAGTTTAAATTCATTTTTTGATTATTTATCTCAAATAAACAGAACGAAATTTGAGGTTTCTTAGTAATACTGAGAGAACCGGGATTTACTACTATTTTACCTTGTGTAGCAAGATATAATTGTTCATGGGAGTGCCCAAGTAAAACAATCTCAACATCCTTAGGATAATCGTTTATGAATTCATTCAAAGATTTCCCTTGATATAGTAACGTATTATCTTGAATAGATCTATTAGGTATATCATAGAAGTGCGAATGAAGCATCAATATTTTTCGATTTTGAATATTCAAAATTTGGGATGTAGGAATTTCTTTAATTTGATCAATTAATTCTTCTCCAAGTTGATTTACCGTCCAGTTACGGTGAGGTTCTGTACCTCTAAACCATTCATTCCTTCTTTGCCCAAACACAATTAATTCATTGTTTCCGATGATATTTACAAATCTTTCATCAGACAAGACTGTTTGCACAACCTCTTTAGGGTGAGGCCCAATGCTAACAAAATCGCCTAGGTTTAGGATTTTATCTGCTTCGAAGTAGTCCTCTAAATATTGAAGGAAGCTAGAGAGGGCATATTTATTAGCATGGATATCAGATACAATTGCAATTTTAGTGAAATTTTCCATAAAACCGCCTAAAAAATAATTTATAAGTATTTTAAACACAATTTACTATTTTAATTTAATTCTTTAAGCAAATGTATTATTTATTAATAACATGCTCTCTAATCCCCCATGAATTATTAAAATTTTTATTTCTTCTTTAAACAATTCTTTATACACATCTTTAGCTATTGTCAATAGTTTAGAATTAAAAAATATTGGTTGGGCTCCTTTAGATACGCCAGTTCTTTAACAGCAATTTATCTAGGGAAAAAATACAATCTTTCATTTTTCGATTCATTACATATAGGAATTGCCATCATTATTGACAAACAATTGATCTCTCAAGATAGTGATTATGATAAGATAAAAGGCTCACATAGGATTACATTAACTGCTTTTACTTGATTTTCCAAAATAATATAATTTTCAGCATATCAATAATTTTCCTCAAGATATTCTTCTAATTTTAACAAAGCTTCAGGCATATTTTTCCTCCCAAATCCGATTCTAAAGTGTCTATCACCATAATCATAATTAGAACTAGGCATTAATAGAACTCCTTTCGATTTTAGTAAATCTCTACAAAAGTCATCAATATTTTTGTCTCCAACAAACCTAGGAAATGCAATAGAGCCTGCTTTTGGTTTAATCCACCGGAACAAATGACGATATTTTTTAAAAAACTCATCTAATAATTTAAGATTTGTTCTAATAATTTCAAGATTTCTTTTTAAAATGACGCTCTTATTTCTTAAAGCTAAGATAGCGAAAAATTCGCTAAGTGCGCTATTACAGATAGTTGTATAATTCTTAAATGAAGCAATTTGCATTAAGAGGGACTGATTTTGTGATGCAATCCATCCAATCCTTAATCCAGCCAGCCCATATGATTTTGACATAACACCAAGAGATATACTCTTATTATATAGATCACACATCGGTGGAAGTCTATCTTTCTCGTTATATTCTAAAAAACGATAAACCTCATCAGAAAATACGTAGATGTCGTTTTGTTTAGCAATTTCAATAATCTTTTTATATTTCTCTTTTGAAATAAGATATCCCGTCGGATTGTGTGGGAAATTTATAACTATACATTTGGTATTATTTCTAATATTCGATACCAAGAATTCCAAATCGAGTTCCCAATCACTTTCATCTATCATCGTCCATCTAGTCACTTCACAGCCTATCGCATTCGCAATTTCAAATAATGACTGATACGCAGGAAATTGGACAATAATGTGATCTCCCTTCTTCAAAAGAACATTCATATAGACGAAAATTCCCTCTTCTGCCCCTGAAAAAACAATAATGTTTTTTATGTCAGTCTCTTTATATAGTTTTAATATCTCATTCCTTAACATGGGAGCACCAAGTGATTCCGTATATCCCAATCTTAGTTTATTTAGTTCTTCTAAAGACCCGTCCTTAAACTCTAATAATTCTTTTACGTTAAAGGACTCGCAATCAGAAGAACAGAGGAGATATTCAACTGTGAATTCATATTTCGCAAAATACTCTTCCAGTTTAAATTCTTTAATTTTCAAAGAAGTCGACAGTTATCATTAAAATAATTAAAAACAGTATATTAATAATAACAAAATATTAAATTATTTGCAAAAAATGCTTAGTAAAAAAGAGATTCTCACGATTCTTACTAATCTAAAAATCGAGTTAAAAAAGAGATTTAAGGTTAAACGATTAGGTTTATTTGGCTCATATGTAAGTGATGAGTATAATGAGATCAGTGATATTGATATACTTGTCGACTTTGATGATGAGGCAGATCTCTTTAATTTTGTTGGTCTTTCGTTATTTCTCGAAGATATTTTTAAGTGTAAAGTAGATATAGTGTCAAAAAATGCTTTAAAGGAAGAATTGAAAGATGAAATTTTAAAAACGGTAATATATTCATGAGGAATCAACATATTTATTTGAAAGATATCATTGAAGCGATGAATAAAATTGATATCTTCATCGAAACCTTAACATTCGAAGAATTTCAAAAAGATGATAAAACATAAAGCGCAGTTATTAGAAAGTTTGAAATCATTGGAGAAGCTACAAAAAATATTAACGATGATATTAGGAAAAAATATTCTGAAATTCCTTGGAAGGAAATGGCAGGTATGAGAGATGGATTAATTCATTCTTATTTTGGGATTGACTACAAGCTAGTTTGGACAACAATTAAAGATAGTCTACCGAAAACAAAAATATTGCTAAATAAAATCTTAGAAGATAGAAAACCGACCAATTAAATAAGATAACAAGGTGAATCGAAAAAGAGCATATTTCCTTAAAAAACTCTATTGTATGTAAAAAAAAATAGTTATTCTGAGGAGTTCCCGTATTTGTGGTAAAAGTATTTTAAACACAATCTACTATTTTAATTTAATTTTTTAAGCAAATGTATTAAATAATTCCAAGTTCGTTCAATTGATTTCACTTCTAGCCGCTCATAAGGAGAGTGAAGTCCCCTTATTTTAGCACCAAAAGCTATTGCCTCAATTTCAGGGATATGGTTTATTAATAGCGTGCTCTCCAATCCCCCATGAATTATTAGAATTTTTATTTCTTCTTTAAACAATTCTTTATACACATCTTTAGCTATTGTCAACAGTTTAGAATTGAAATCTGGCTCCCATGGAGGATAACTGCCGCGTATTGTGTTTTCCATTTCTAGATTTGACAATTTTAATAATGCAATAATTTTCTCGCAGATATCTTTATTAAAGTATTTACTTAAGCTTCGATGTAGCCACCTAATTTTAATATGATCTTCTTTAGTTCTAATTTTACCTAAATTTGTTGAAGTAAACATAAGATTTTTTATTTTAGGGTGCATAACAATTGGACCATTAGGGATTATATATAACAGGTCTAATATTTTGTCTTGAACTTGTTCGGATAGAACTTCATTATTCTGAAAATTTTCTAAGGATTCTATTGATACATTCATATTTTTTTCAATTCCATCAAATCTTGATTTAATTTCATTAAAAATCTCCAATATATATGATTTCATTTCTGTTAACTGGTTTTCCTTAATAAAGAAAACAGAATTTGCCTCTCTAGGTATAGCGTTAGCAGCACCTCCTCCATGTATTGAATTAATATGAATTATAAACTTTTTGTTCAATTTCCAGAGAAGCTGACATAATAATTTAATTGCATTTGCTTGACCTTTATTACAGTCTCCAGAATGCCCTCCAACTAATCCAGAAATGGAAATTTTTAATGGTTGCATTTTTAATTGCATTCGATCTATAAAGGCAGATTTTTTTTTGATTCTAGTATGAAATCCTATTCCCCCCGTACAACCAATAGTTACTGATTTCTCATCAGAATCAAGATTTATTAAATAATTGCCGTTAATGAGATTGGGATCAATTAACTTTGCTCCACCCATATCATACTCTTCAAGAATAGTGAATAACAAATCTAATCCCATTGAATTGAACTTTAACTCATTCTTATGAATTTTTTTCATAAGTGTTAATAAATAACATATCCCTACGCCATTATCAGCACCCAACGTCGTTCCTTCAGCTGTAATCCATTTCTTATTATCAATATTAAAAATTTTTAGTTTTAATGGATCTTTTAAAAAATCGTGAACAACTGCTTCATTCTTCTCACAGACCATATCTATATGGCATTGTAAAACACATTTTAATTTCTGATTAATAGCAGGAATTTTCACGACAAGATTTCCTATTTCATCAATTCTAGTTTCAAATTCAAATTTCTCTGCTTCTTCCTTGATAAAATTTCTTATTTTTTCTTCATGCCTGCTACACCTTGGAATTTTTGATATTTGTTCAAAATATGCCCAAAATTCAGTAGGTTGTCCTAAATCTGTTAAGTTTAACATTGATACTGTTTTACTTAATTAAGTATACTAATTAATTTATATCATCATTAAAAATATTAAAAATGTTAGTATTTGTTAAAAAAAAATCATATAATACAAAATTGATAACCTTAATTGTAAAATAACACTAAATTAAATTAACCTTTCAATTATTTATAATTAGATTTTAAAGAGGTATGAAATATGGTAAAAGTTGGCTATAAAATTATCGGCACTATAAAGGATGTAAAGGGAATTTGTAACCATGGTCACAAGGCAGGAGATACAATGGAAATAAATGCCCATGACACAGCAGGATTATGCGGATTTTTTTATCATTTCATTTTTCCTAGAATTATGATGCTCCAATTTGGAGGAGGTTTTCCTTCCTCTTGGGTTGAAGATCCAGATGTTATGGAACTTGAATGCCCAGATAGAACTAATGCCGTGAAAATTGAATTAAGAAGGATAAGAGAGAAAGAATAACTTAAAAAAAAAAAAATTCCGAATTTTGTATAACCTTATTGGATAAATCTCCTCTAAAACAGCTATCTATTGATAAAGACCACATCTACCATTTTTTTTGTATTAGGGAGTTTTTATAAACTATAGCTAAAAGTTTTTTAATATAGGTATTTTTAAAAAGTTTTGAATTGAAACTTAAAAGACATATATTTATTAAACTTGGAATTATGAAATTTCTCGATTCTTTTAATGAGTAGAGATAATCAAATTATTTTTTATTAAAAATTCACAAATTTTTTAATAACCAACTTTTAATAAAATCTCTTTACTGGTAAAAAAATGTTTTCTGTTTTAATAGGGGTATTCTATTCAAATTTAAATAGGCTTAAAGGAATAATATCAGTCATCTTATTTTTTGTTGTATAATATTTAAATACATTATTATTTTCTGATGATTATTTAAATAAAAGATTATTTAAACAAACAAATAAGAGCTGGAATGTCATGGTAAACAAGAGGCTACTTAAAATCAATCAAAAAAAACAGCAGTATTTTGAAGGTCTAGAAGTTGGTGCGGTTTCAGTAAAATGGATTCGTAGAACAGAAAAAGGAGTGATAAATAACGAAATTGTACGGCATGAAGGTTATCCAAAAGAAAAAATAAAAGACATCTTTAATAGACACGAAACTAATGGTAATTCAAAGATCGTGATAACAGGTCATGCTGCAAAAAGGTTCTTTAATCTACCTTATTACACAGAGGTTGAATGTCTAGAAAAAGCTCTGGCTTTTTACAATTTAAAGCCTGACATTCTCCTATCACTTGGAGGTGAAACATTTAGTATTTACACAATGAAAAATGGCATTATAAAAAACATTATTTCAACATCTAAATGCGCAGCCGGGACTGGAGAATTTATTGTCCAACAGTTTCAAAGGATGGGTTTATCTATTGAAGAAGGAATTCATGCTAGTTTAAATGGGCAGATTACACAATTAGCAACACGGTGTTCAGTTCATTGCAAATCTGATGCAACTCATAAGCTCAATAAAGGGATATGTAAATCTAATGATATAGCAAAAACCTTAATTCATGATTTAGCGAGAAAAGTTAGTGAAATGATCGATGCAGCTCAGTGGCAAACAGATTTAATCGTAATTACTGGAGGAGTCGCTTTAAACGAAGTATTTATTGAAAATTTAGGTAATTTTCGTCCTGAATCGGAATTAAAAGTTTTACCAGAAAGTTCATATTTTGAAGTTTTCGGAGCATCGTTGTACGCGTCTGAACTTCAAGAAGATATTTCTTCTTTCGAAGAATGGTTTAAACCTTCAGCTATCCATTTTGAAACTCAGGAATCACTCAAAAATTCTGAACATTTGTTGGATTATCGTGTTGAAATAAATACAAAAAGAAAAATAATCGAAGGAGCATCATATATATTAGGTATAGATGCAGGTTCTACTACAACAAAGGCAGTTTTATTTAACATTTCTGATGATTCAATAGGCGCAAGCGCATATTTAAGAACTTTAGGCAATCCTATATTAGCTACAAAGAAATGTCTTAATGAGCTTATAGAGCATGTTGGAAATAAATCTATAAAAATCATCCAATGTGGAGTCACAGGTTCAGCTAGAGAGATGGTATCAGTCTATTTAGATAATTGTCGGAGCTTTAATGAAATATTGGCTCATGCAAGAGCTGCTATTGAAGAAACTCCAAATGTAGATACTGTATTTGAAATTGGTGGACAGGATTCTAAATTTATTTCATTTTTAAAAGGCGTTCCTATTGATTATGCTATGAATGAGGGGTGTTCAGCTGGAACTGGAAGTTTTCTTGAAGAATCTGCTTCAGTTGATATGGGAATTTCTGTTGAAGATATTAGTGATATTGCTTATAATGGTATAAAACCAATAGTATTTGGAGAACGATGTGCTGCCTTCATTAATACAGATTTAAGAAACGTATTACAACAAGGTGCTGCTCAAGAGGACGTTGTTGCTGGTCTTGTTTACTCCATTGCTGACAATTATATTTCTCGAATTGTTGGTCCTCGTCATATAGGAAAAAATCTTCTATTTCTTGGTGGAGTTGCACTTAATAGATCTGTTGCTTTAGCTCTGGCTGCCCGATCGCAGCAAAAGATTACGGTACCTGCACATCCTGAACTAATGGGATGTGTAGGAACTGCACTTATGGCAAGAGATCTTTTAAATGAAGAAACTACCTTTAAACGAAATTATGTCCTTGAAAACCTTGTTAAAGGAGAAATAGAGATGAAAAACTCATTCAGGTGTAAAGCTTGTGAAAATATTTGCGAAATACAAGGGATTTCTATCAGAGGAAAGATATATCCTTTTGGTGGTTTATGCTCTAAGTTTAGATTATTGCGTCAAAAAGGAGTTGAGGCAAAAGAAGGGGAGGATTTAGTTACTTTACGAAATAAAATGATGTATGATGATTTTGGACCTAAATTACTTGAAAACCCACGTGGGACGATTGGTTTACCAATGGCTTTATCTACTCATGTTTTATTTCCATTTTATACAAAATTCATTAATGAACTTGGATATAATGTCGTGTTGTCAAATCCTTCAAAATTAGGTAATACGAAAACATTAGCAGCTATTTGTTATCCTTGTGAATTGGTTCATGGGGCAGTTCTTGACCTTATAAATCGTAAGGTTGATTATATCTTCTTACCTCGATTGCTTGAATTAGAAATTCCAAGTGGATATATACATGGCTATACATGTCCATCTACTACCATTATTCCAGATATTATTAGCGCGGCTTTTGATAAATTTAAAAATAAGATATTAGAACCTCATATTGCGCTCTCTAAAGATCTTGTAGAAACAACTTTAAAAGAATTCGGGAGAATAGCCTTTAAATTGGGATTACATAGTAAAATTGGAATTAGAGCAGGCAAAAAATCGATAGCTCATTATAAGAGATTTTTAGAGAAATACCATGAATTAGGGAAGAATAAATTAGAAAAACTTGTAAAAGAACCAACTGTAATCATTGCTGGAAGACCTTACATAATTTATCCCTCAGATGTCAACTTAGCCTTACCACGAAAAATTGTAAGTAGAGGATACAATGTTATTCCTGCTGATATTTTACCAATAATAGAAAATAATAATATACATAAAAGAAACGTATGGAGTTTCACTCAAGAAATTAATAATGCTGTTCAATATGTAAAAAAGTACCCTAACCTCTATATTTGCCTAGTTTCTTGTTTTTCCTGTGGTCCAGATGGTACTATGTACCACCATTTTCGACATGAACTTGCTGGCAATACATTTTGTTATCTGGAAATAGATTCACATACTGCACATGCAGGTTTTGAAACAAGAATTGGAGCTTTTCTTGATATTATTGAAGAGAGGCGTCGAAAAATCGATAGAAAACTTGATAAACTATTAACAGTAAGGATATAAAATTATGACTGAAACAGAACAATTTAATGATACAAAATCAAAGATAAACAGATTAATTAAACAAGCACGATTTTCTGAAAATTTTAAATACATTATTGATAGCGACAATAAATTGGTTGAACTTGATGATCCAAGAATAGTTTTTGTAGATCCTGTGGCTCGTATTTCTTATGGAAAACATCTCGTTATAGATTTATATAAGAAATTCAACCGAAATATAAGGATTAGTGGTAAAACTGATAAAAATATTTTACAATATGCCAAAAAAATATGTTCTGGTCGAGAATGCCTTGCTAGTGTTGCTATTGCAGGGGCAGTGTTAAAAGATATTCATGAAAATCGTAATAAGGACGAAATCACTGTTTATCGCACCCCTATAGATCAACATGGTCCTTGTCAGAACGGTGCATGGCCCGTTCTTTGGGCAACATTCTCTCAAAGATTAAAGTTAAAAAATGTTATTTTTTGCGTATTTCCTAAATATTCAAATAATTATTTGGGATTAAACCCAGATTTATTCGTATTAGAAAATATTAATTTTATCATAGGGCATTATCTTATTGAAGTAAAAAACGCATTACAATGTGTTGCCGAAGATAAAATATCAGCTTTAAAGACTTTTGAAGAATTAACTAATGAATTAATTAATAACATTAAAAACAATAAGAAAACCTTAAAAACAGGATTATTACAATGGGCAAAAAAAGTAGCTCAAATACCTTTAAAAGCCAAAGTTGAAGAAACTACGAAGGTGTTAATTTTTGGTGGATTAAATTTAATGTTCGATCATTATCCTATCAAAAACTTTTTTTTGGAAAGGGGTATTATTGCAAAAGTTATAGATATAACTGAATCGATGAATTTGATATTATCAGAAACTACCTTAAGACATGGATTTAAAAGAGGAATTTATTCTCCAAAAGAACAATTTAATGAAAAATTGCTAGAACTTACTAGTTTTAATGGAGATGTTGATAAAGAAGCTTTAAGAGCCAAAAGAAATAGGAAAACAATGCAATTCTTAGATTCACAATGCAGACTATATCGAAGAATAATAGCTAAATCCGGTCTATTATTTGATACCTATATAGATTTTGTAGACCTTTTAGAAGAGGGTAATAAATTTGTATCTTCCAATAGTCTTACTGAAACTCCTCTAATAGTAGGAAGATTCATACATTCAATCAATGATAAGGTTTACGACGGTCTTATCAATTTAGGTACCTTTAACTGCCAACCAGCCATGAACTCACAAGCAATCATACGTCCTTTAGCAAATAGGTGTAATATTCCATACGCAGCAATAGATTGTGAAGGGCCTTGGGTATCAACAAATCAACTAAGGCTTCTTGAAACTATTGCCATCCAAGCTAAGAGAGTACGTAAAAAGAAAATTAATAAACAAGTTTTCTCATAATTTAAAATTATAATTAAGCTTTATTTTCATTTGAAAAATGTATAATCCAACAAATATAATAAATAAGAAAAAAAAAGTGGAAAAAAGAATACCCCGTTCCAAATATGGTAACAATTCCCCCGAGATGGTTAAACAACGACAAGATTTTATTAATGAAAAGACTGGAATAGTAATTAATAATATAAGTCATTACACCATTGAACCTAAACAATTAAAGGGTAATGTTGAAAATTTTATCGGTGTGGCGCAAGTGCCAATAGGGATTGCTGGGCCATTGTTAATGAATGGAAAATATGCTCAGGGAGAATTTTATGTTCCTATGGCAACAACAGAGGGGACTCTTGTTGCGAGTTATAATAGAGGGATGAAAATCATATATGAATGTGGTGGCGTAACAACAACTATAAGTGATGATGTTATGCAACGGGCGCCTGTTTTTATCTTTAAAAACGCCCGTGAGGCGTAATAAATTTGGAATATGGATAAAAGAAAATTTTCATGAAATTAAAAAAGTAGCGGAAAAAACTACCCGAATCGGAAAACTCAGGGACATTGAGCAATATTTTTCAAATAAATTTCTATTTCTCCGTTTCAACTACTATACTGGTGATGCAGCAGCTGGACAAAACATGACTGGAAAAGCCACTTTTTTTGCCTGTGAATGGATAAGATCAAATTATCCTAGTATCGAACATTATATTCTCGAATCTAACTTAGCTACTGATAAGAAAGCTTCAAAAATTAACATGCTTAGGACACGAGGTAAGCGTGTTACGGCTGAGGTTGTTATCCCTGAAGATATACTCAGAAATAGATTAAAAGCATGCCCCTTTCGGCTTCAACGAGGATTACAAATAACTACTATAGCTAGTTTTATGGCTGGTTCAGTCAGTAATGCCTACCATTCAACAAATGGTATTACTGCTATGTTTATCTCTACAGGGCAAGATGTTGCTAATGTTGCTGAATCCTCTTCAGCTATTATGTTTTCAGAAAGGACAAATGAGGGTGATTTCTACTGTTCTATTACTATTCCATCTCTGATTGTAGCTACCTATGGAGGAGGAACAGGTCTTGGTACACAAAAAGAGTGCCTTGAGCTCATGGATTGTTATGGAGCAGGGAAAGTCAAAAAACTTACTGAAATCATTGCCGCAACAGCTCTAGCAGGTGAAATTTCTCTGATGGCAGCCGTCAGTTCTAAAGAATGGGTTTCAAGCCATGAAAAACTTGGACGAAATAGATAATGTACAATCAACCTCAAAAAAATGTGCTCTCTTCTTGAAACCATAACTTTCTAAGTTAAATTACTAAATATGGTAAATTATGAATTTATAGTTGTAAAAATATTTATGAATGCTTTTTCTCATAGAATAATTTACATTTTGGAAAAAACTTTACGGCAAAAAAGTATTTAAATAAAAAATTCTTCATCGATATTATAAATATTATATTAAAATTTTAGAGTTAATTAAAACTATAATATTGTTAATTTGATTTTTTCCAATAATTTAATAAGAGAAGTGAATAATTTAAACTACAAGAGGGTTGTTAGATCATGATTGATAGAATATTTAAAAGCGAAGAAATGTGTTTTAAAATTCTTGAAAGTATCGTTGATGCCATAATTGTCACTAACGTCAATGGGAATATATTTTTCATGAATAGAATTGCCGAAAAATTATGTAAATGGTCAAAAAACGAAGCTCTTGGGAAACCAATAGAAATAATCTTCAATATAATTAATGAGCATACTCGAAAGCCTATTGAAAATCCCATTAGAAAAGTCCTTAAAGAAGGACATGTAGTCGGTTTAGCAAACCATACGATTTTAATTGGGAAAGATGGAACTGAAATACCAATCGACGATAGTGGGGCAATAATAAAGGACAAGGATGGAAAGATTCTTGGAACTGTATTAGTATTCCGTGATATTACCGAACGCAGGAAAAAAGAGGAAGTATTACAATTACATAGTGCAATCATGAAAAATATGGCTGAGGGAGTATATCTTATAAGAGTCGACAATGAAATAATTGTTTATACAAATCCCAGGTTTGAAGAGATGTTTGGCTATAATTCCGGTGAACTTATTGGAAAATACGTGTCTATGGTAAATGCACCAACTGATAAGTCCCCCGAGGAAACAAAGCAAGAGATCGTGGGAATCCTGAGAGAAACAGGAGAATGGCATGGAGAAGTCAAAAATATTAAGAAAGATGGTACCCCATTTTGGTGCTATGCTAATGTTTCACTCTTTAACCATCCAGAGTATGGTAAAGTTATTGTTTCTGTGCATCTTGACATCACCGAGCGCAAGAAGGCGGAGGAGGTATTGCATCACGAACGAGATCTCATCCAGGCACTTTTAGAGAATCATCCTGACTTCATTTACTTTAAAGACAGCGAAGGTAGATTCCAAAATATTAGCAAGCGTTTTTGTAAATTTTTTGGGAGAAGTATGGAAGATATTATTGGAAAAACGGCCTTAGAACTTTTTCCAGAGGAAGTTGCTAAGCAGTTTTATAGCGAAGATCTTCAAGTTATCAAGACGGGGATACCATTAATTAATAAGGAAGAAAACCGTGCAGGAGTATGGGTTCTAACTACAAAGATACCATGGTTTGATAAAGATGGTAATATAAAAGGTTTATTTGGGATTTCACATGACATCACCGAGCGCAAGAAGGCAGAACAAAAATTAAGAGAATCTGAAGAAAATTATAAAAAATTAAGCTTAGAGTCGGAATTGATTTTAGATAATATTCCGGCATTATTATTCTATAAAGATTTAGATAACCATTTCATTCAAGTTAATAAATACCTAGCAGATGCGCATAATGAATCTAAAGACGTTCTAAAAGGCAAAAGCTTGTTTGATTTATATCCAAAAGAAGAAGCACAAGCATATTGGGATGATGATTTAGAAGTTGTTAAAAGTGGAAAGGTGAAATTAAACATAGAGGAACCTTGGGAAACAGCAGAAGGAAAAAAATGGGTTAATACAAGTAAAATTCCAATATTTGATAGTAGCAAAAATGTAACAGGGATCCTTGGAATTTCTACAGATATTACCAAAAAGAAATTAGCAGAGGATAATTTAAAACAATCGGAAGCAAATTATCGTCGGGCATACAATCGAGCAGAATTTTATAAAGATCTTTTTGCTCATGACATAAATAATATTCTTCAGAGTATACTAACAGCTGCAGACATAAATCTCATGAAATTGAGAAATCAAGAAGATTCAAAGGATTTACTTGAAGTAAATCATTCAATAAAAGAACAGGTTAACAGAGGAGCTAAATTAGTTTCAAATATTCGAAAACTTTCCCTAATTGAGGAACAAGAAATCAAACTACAACCAATCAACTTCATAAAGATATTAAAAAAATCAATTAATTTTATAAAAAAAAGTTATAAACACAAACAAATTGAAATTCAAGTTAACCAAGAAGAAAATTTACCTAATATCAATGCAAATGATTTTTTAGAAGATATATTTGAAAATATTTTACTTAATGCTGTAAAATACTCTCAAAATCTAAAAAAAGAAATCTTGATCAAGATTTCAAAAGAAAAAAAAACGGAATTAAATTATCTCAAGATGGAATTTATTGATAATGGCATAGGAATTCCAGATTTAATAAAAGAAAAAATTTTCAATAGATCATATAATGAAGGTAGAAGTGTCAGTGGATTGGGCTTAGGCCTTTCCCTTGTAAAAAAAATTGTTGAAACGTATAATGGGCATATTTGGGTAGAAAATAAAATAAAAGATGATCATTCAAAAGGTAGTAATTTTGTATTATTACTCCCTGAAGGAGGATTTTAAGTATTTAATTAACAACGAGGTGCTTTAAAATAGTTACAA
>SDBS01003307.1_pt1 | contig 15809 bp, 11 predicted proteins | sample 2277091 | NCBI WGS metagenome assembly SDBS01 (sample SAMN10404972, study PRJNA504765) | marine sediment metagenome | isolation source: marine sediment core GS10_PC15, 163 cmbsf | place: Arctic Ocean: Southern Knipovich Ridge | collected 2010 | reverse complement strand
TGATTGGGGAAGAACTCGGCCTTGGCAGTGTATGATTTTATCCATGACAAATATAATACCATGGATTAGGGTGTTAGTCCAGGAAATAATTAAAACAGGGTAAAATGACCTGAGTAGTTACGAAAGAATTAACATTGAATCAATTTTTTCCATGGTAAAATTAAGAAAGGTTTGTGCCAGTGCAAAATTAAATGAAGATCTTTTTCAATTGATGCATCACCCCGATACAAGGGAACAGTTACGAGCAACGATTATCAACACTTACTTTGCTGAAGAAATTCGTCCTAAAGTTATTGAGTGTGGAACAGTAAACATAAAAGCATATGAATACAGTAAAGAGTTACTGAAAGAACTCAGAGATAATAAAAAGCCCTGGGATAAAATTGATACAGATGAACAGAAAGTCAGGGACCAGGGCTTTCGAAAAGCGATTGTATCGCTTTATGAACATCGGTGCGCGCTTTGCGGCATAAGGATGCTTACGCCTGAAGGTCATACAATTGTTGAGGCTGCCCATGTCAAACCATGGAGTGAAAGTCATAATGACAGCCCGACAAACGGAATGGCGTTATGCAAGCTTTGTCACTGGTCATTTGACGAAGGACTTATGAGTGTCGGAACTGAATATGAAGTGCTTGTATCAAAGTTTGTGACCATAAATCAAAATTACCCCGGTCATATCCTGACTCTATCTGACCGGAATATCATTCGACCAGAAAAAATAGAGTTTTGGCCGAATCAGGATAATCTTGAATGGCATAGAGAAAAAGTTTATTGCAGGTAAAGTCAGTAAAGAGTATTGAAGTAATGTTTAAGACACGACGCCCTTGTCTTTTGTGATTAATTTTGGAAACTTTAAATCTGAAAGGTGTTCCGGAACACGAGCTAACAGGAAAAAATCGATATATCAAGGTTCTACAACGCTCTAATATTAACAATTGCCAAGATAGTTGATCCTTGGCGATGCAACCAAAAATACCTTAAATAGTTTATAAATGTGACCTGAATCTTCAAGTCAACGGAGGCTACCTATGGCGAGGATATCACTTACGAAAACACGGGAGATCGTTGATGATTTTGCCAAAGAAATTAAAAAAAAGATGATTAAAAAGGGTAAACCTTCTTTACACGTTATAAATTTCAGAGGCGAAATGCGGGAGGGAAAAGAAAGGCCTGTTGTAAAAGTACCGATTGACTGTTTGCGCTACCGCATGGAAAACGGCAGAATATCATCCGACGTTCTTGATTATATGAGAAATGTTGGACCACTTGATGAAAAGGACGATGATTCGCAAGCCATAATTAGAGGGTTTCTGAAAAGAAAAGACCCTGAAAAGACAGCTGTGTTGCGTAAGTCTATCATTCATGATGGCCAAAGGGAACCAGCAATTATTACCTGTGACGGTTTTTTAATAAATGGAAATAGACGAAAAATGGTAATGGAACTCCTCCATAAAGAATTCCCTGGAGACGGTAGATTCCAGTACATGAAAGTTGTAATTCTCCCTGGCAAGGGTGATGAAGGCGATTCGCCTACGTTGGTTGAAATCGAACAAATTGAAAACCGTTACCAGCTTCAACATAGTGGCAAATCAGAATACTATGGTTTTGATCGTGCACTTTCAATCAAGAGGAAGATAGAAATCGGGCTATCTCTTAAAGAACAACTTCAAGATGATCCCGTTTACGTTGACACAACTGCGGCACAATTAAATAAAGCCGTAAAGAAATTCGAGAAAGACTACTTACGACCACTTTCGCGCATTGATCAATACTTAAATCAATTTAAACGTGAAGGTGAATATAGAACAATTTCGTCTGGTATGGCTGATCCTGAAGGGCGGTGGCAGGCGTTTAAAGATTACAGTGACAAATATTATGGAATTTTTCGAAACCCTCACAAACTTAGTGAGTTGGGAATTGGCGATGATGAAGTTGGGGCTATCGAGGAGGCGGCCTTTGATATCATTCGGTTAAGAATTATTAAGGACATGCCTAAAGTTCATCTGATAATGAGGGATCTCCCGAAGTACTGCAGTACAAAGTACGGTAAAAAGGAGATAATGAAAATAGCCGATGATGTTGAGCCAGTATTACCCACATCTGAGCAATATGATGAATCTGAAAATCCTTTATCATCGGAGGAAATAGATGAAAAATGGGCATCTAAATATAAAAGGCAAATTACTTATCATGTAAAAAAGGCTTCAAAAATTCAAAAAGAAAAGAAGGAAAAGGAGACGCCTCTTGAATTACTTGAAGCTGCATTTAAAAAACTGACTCACGACGATATGGATTTAACTAAAATCAATCTATCAGATCATCCAAAGGCAAGAAAAATTGTGGTAGAAATTGGAAAATGTGCGGAGCAGATGGAAAGGGATTTGTACGAATACAAAAAGGCATTAGAAAAACTTAAAAAGAAGAAATGACAGTTCACTTATCACTTCGCGATCCCGATATAGTTATTAAGGTTGATGGCCCTGGCCTTGCACCGCGACATGAAAGCCAGCTGGCGTTTTGGAATTTTAACTACAATTCCATAGCGGATGAATTCGTATGTACTCCAGAAACAACTATTGAGCTAATTGTTAAACTAAAGAATTATTTTGATAAGAATGGCGTAGAGCTTGTTTTCGATGAACAAGCTGAAGCTTTCTTTAACCGACACATTGAAAAGGCGACTCAACTATCAAATTCGATGGCGTTAGGGCAATCCCTGAAAGATGGTGAAGTTGATACAGAAACGGCAAATGAATTTATTCGGTTTCTAAACGCCAACCTAGTAAGGGAGTTAAAAGAACATCAGCTCAAAGCCGCCCTTCATTTACTTTCTGTAATTAATGGAGCTAATTTTTCTGTTCCGGGAAGCGGAAAGACCACCGTTGTACTATCTGCGTTTCAACAGTTAAGGCACAATGGCGAAGTCGATGCCCTGTTTGTAGTTGGCCCACCATCCTGTTTTGGCCCTTGGATTAATGAATACGAATTAACAATAGGGCGTGCACCAGATTATGAAGTCTTTGCTGGTGGCGACATTGAAGACAGGCACGACCGATATCGCGTTAGCAAAGACGATGTGGTAGATTTATATTTAACATCCTTCCAAACACTCCACCATGATTGGAAACGCGTTAGAAATTTACTGAAGCTACATGGCATACGTTTCTATTTCGTTGTCGATGAGGCTCACTATATCAAACAAGTAGGCGGTGCTTGGGCTGAATCGGTACTTAACGTCGTAAGTCATGCCAGTAGGAGATGTATCCTAACTGGTACGCCATTTCCGAAAGGCTATGATGATGCCTTTAATCTGTTTGATGTCCTTTGGCCTGAATGTTCGCCATTAACGACCGATGATAGGCATAGGATCGTTCGTCATACTAGGCGAAAGGAACTTGAAAAGGCGGCTGATATACTGGATGGCAGAATCGGGCCACTGTTTTATCGGGTGCGAAAAGATGATTTGAAGTTAGCACCGCAAGTTTTTCAGGAACCCATAATGATCCAGATGAATGTAAATGAAAGGCTGGTTTATGACGCAATCGTCAAACATGTAAAAAAGTTGTCTGAATTTGACTATATCAAGAACTTTGAAGTTTTAATGCGATTGCGGCGTGGCCGGATGATTCGGCTTAGGCAGTGTATCTCTTATACCAAGCTATTACAATCCGCGATTACTGAATATGATGAAGACGTAGCCGAGGGAGATTTATCACTCTCAAACATAATTCAGAATTATGATGGACTGGAAACGCCTGCTAAAATAAAAACACTTTTCGATCTTGTTAAACAGTTGCGGGAAGATGGTGAAAAAGTAGTTATCTGGTCTAACTTCATAGGCAGTCTTAAACTAATAACATCTACGTTTAAGGCAATTGGTGAAAACGTTGAATTGATTTATGGCGCAACCCCAACCCAGAACACATCAGTAAAGGTTGAATTGACAAGGGAGGAAATTGTAAAACGGTTTTCAGACCCATATGGGGGTGTTGATATTTTGGTGGCTAATCCAGCCGCGTGTGCCGAGTCTATATCCCTTCATAAGGCATGTTCATACGCAATCTATTATGATCTAACATATAACTGCGCCCAGTATCTGCAATCTTTGGATCGTATACATCGCGTTGGTGGATCGGAGGATAAAGAGGCCCACTATTATTTCCTCCAGTATGATAGAACATTAGACAATGACATCCTTACCAACGTCAGACGTAAGGCTGAAAATATGAGCACGGTTATCGATCAAGATTATCTGATTTATTCCTTGGATATGTTTGACGACTATGAAGAATTAGAGGCTTATGAGCGACTTTTCAAGCCACAGCGATAGTGTCTTCGATTCAATTCAACTGAAAAATATCCTTTCGTTGATTTTAACCCTAATGGATATAGATTTTGGTATGAAGTCGGTTGTCCAGCAAAGATTCAATCAAGAAGCAATGAACTTTGATGAAACGTTATCGTTCCTTGATACATTGGGCGTTGTAGAAACGGCTGATAAAGAAATCCACCTAAAGGACGATTTTGAACAACTTATCAGGGGCTCTGAGAAAAATTCTATTCAGAATCAAATCATTGATTTGATCCAAAAAACAAACAACCCTTATCAGACCGAAATCCTGAAATATCTATCTAAATATCGCCACTTAGATGGAAGCGTGGAATATGAACCTGATGATATAAATCGTGGCGAATTTAGTGATGTAAGAAATTTCTTAATTGAGGTCGGTGTTGTGGAATACGTTCATGGGGCTGACAAATATGTTGTCCAACCAGAATATATCCATCTATTCGCCTTGGCGATTGAAAAAAAGACGACATACACTACTGCAAAGTTAAAGCGGAAGTTGATCGAAAAGGACAAAATCGGTTCGGCGGCTGAATTGGCTGTCTTGAAATATGAAAAAGACCGTGTAGACCCAGAATATGAAAAATTGGTTGAACACATTTCTGTTAAAAATGAAGCGGCCGGTTATGATATTAAAAGTGTAACTGTTGTCGGTGATAATACGGAACCAAGATATATCGAGGTAAAGGCGGTCTCTCCAGATTCGTATCGGTTTTACTGGAGTCAGAATGAAATAAGAGTTGCGAAGTTGTTGAATAAAAATTATTATCTTTATCTCTTGCCAGTTGAATCAAAAATGGGATTTGCAATTAATAAAATGAAAATTATACTTAATCCTATCCAAGTAATATTTGATAATTCGGACACTTGGAATGTTGAGCCGAATGTTGTTTGTTGTAGCCTGAATTGCTAACCGATCTTAGAGAGCCTATGTTCAAAGACATGATAATAGACGATTACACAACCCCGGTTGAAAATGATATTAATAAAATTCAGTGGCCTGTAAAATCACCCTTTGGCTATTATGGTTCTAAATCGCGTATTGCTAAACATATCATTGAAAACATCCCTCCCCATAATGCCTGGGTTGAAGCCTTTTGTGGGTCAGCTGCGGTCACCCTTGCTAAAAAGCCTGCGCCTATCGAAGTTATCAATGATGTCGATGATCAGATAATCAACCTTTTTGAACAGCTGAGGAACAACAACGAAGATTTGTGTAGACAAATAAAATTAACACCATATTCCAGAGCCGAATTTCAGAAGGCACGCTTAAAGGAAACCGATATTACTCCATTGGAAAAGGCAAGGCGTTTTCTAGTTGCAACTATGATGACAATAAACGCAACCAATGCTCAAGCCAATAAGAGTGGCTTTTCAGTTTCGCACTCCTATTCACGGCAGAACAGGGAGGCGAGGGTAAATAGATGGCGCAATTTACCAGAAAGGCTTGAAAGAGTTGTTGAGCGCTTTCGTAGTGTGCGGATTGAAAACCGTGATGCAAAAGATATTTTGAGAATGTTCCAGGACAGGCCTGCCACACTTGTATATCTTGACCCGCCTTACTTTGTAAAAAGAGGTCATAAATATGCCATTGATGCTAATGATAGGGGCTTTCATGAAGAGTTGCTTAAGATTTGTATCAAGGCCAATTGTATGATCCTGATAAGTGGATATAGAAATGAATTATATGATGACATGTTAACTGTAGAGATGGGATGGTCGAAATTAAAAATTAATGCCTTTACCAAAGGCGTTAATGGTAAGACATTCACTCGAACCGAAGTTTTATGGAAGAATGAAAGATGCGAAAAGGCACTTAGGACAAATAGGGTCTCAATAAGATTGTCTGCCCATGAAAAGAAATACAATAAAGTGAATCCTCCACGTAAATTTTACAACGCCAAAAATCCACGTTTTTAGCAAACAGATGATTGAGGAATCCGGAAGTTCGGTACATTAGAAGGGGTTGGGGAAACTATTTTATAAGTTGAGGGTTGGAGACATCCTATATGATAATACGCTTAAGAACATTTGGATTTTGTAGGCATTTGAATTTATTATAATAATAAAAATTCCGATGCCGGCAGGCTGGTTTACTATTTTGCCAACAGATAACTTGGAATGACAATTATAGATATTTCAAAACGGTTTAATATAGAAGTTCCCAAGAATTCCCTCCTGTACCAGATGGAGATGAACATGTTTTAATAATAAATGATTTTTGTTCAATAGCTGATGAGGCGATTGTTGAACTTATTGAAGTAAGCAGCATTTTAACAAATCGCTGGTGGGACCAGTATACCGCTGGCCTTATCTCTGACATAAAATATCTCTAAATTGGAGAGCTATGAAAACACAAAATACAATTTATATTGCCGAACCGATTTTTTCTGAAAACCTACAAAAATTCGATACTGACTCATCCTTTCCACCAATAAAAAAAATTGGTATTACGACAGATCATCCTAAGAAGAGGGAAAAGGAGCTTTTAGGTACAAAAAGCCCAATAAAGATATCAATCGTCAAGGCGTGGACTGGTATTAAAGCAAGCGCAATTGAGCTAATGCTCCACACTATATTGGATAATCTAAGGATAGATGGGGAGTATTTCTGGGACGGCAACGAAACGATAGTTGATGCTATTACTGATTTTATTCGAGTATATCATCCTGAAGCACAGGAAATTGTCATCACTGATGATTCTGATGTTCAAGCTGCATCAAATGCTGCCATAGAGAAAAGTACACAGCGAATATACATAGAGGTTGTACCTGAACTTGAGGAACTTGGTATTAAGTACAAAATAACAAAAAGCGAGAAAGGTGTCAGATTTCCACTTGACGATTACAGGTTGCTCATTAGTGGAAAAACAGGTAGTCGGTTTACTCTTACCATTTGGTCTAAAAATAAAACTTCCGAAGACGCACTTAATGATTTTGTTGGGTCACAAGAATTATCTTCAAATAGCTCCGAAGACAGCTCTCGAAAAGCTCGCATACCAATGGCAAAGTTGACTGAAATAACTGATGCACTGAGGCAGTATATTAAAAATCAAAAAGAAAGGAATGGTGTAAAAGCTTGATTGATTCATTTGCATGAGGGGGCCAGAAGTTTATTATATTTTTGGGCAGTTCATGAGTTAGGGATGAACATGATTGAATTATCCAAGAGGTTGAATATATCGGTTTCAGCGGGAAGCGTATCTGTCAAACGGGGAGAAAAGATTGTCACTGATAATAGCATTTCATTTCTTAAATTATTAAATCGATGAAACTAAAAGATTTCCCGAAATACGAGCTATCAGGAATAAATCGGCATATCAATATATCAAGGTACGCAACCTATGCAAAGTTTTGATCCAAAACTAAATAACTGTTTCCGTAGCTCATTGTATATTTCGAATACTATCACTAATAAGGCCTAATAAATTTGCCTTTTTATTTGTTAGTGTCTCTCTAATCATCCTTAGCTTTAAACCTAATTTTTCAGGATCGGAAATAGGAATTCCTTCAACAACTGCCAAGAAAGTTGAGAGCCTTTGAAAAGTGATATTCTCTTGAGATCTGCTCTGATTCCGAATAGAGAACCATAAATCCCAGCCTGCTTTTAAACCCTGTAAGAACAAACCAATAATTGCTATCAAGACTGCAGGTACAAACCATGGATTAGATAATACCGCCTCCATATCTTCTCTCCTCCTAATAAACTTAACCTTGAGTTAGTAACCCACTATAATAGATTCCTTTATATCATCCATATGTTCTTTTCTTCCGCAAAGCGTTTCTTGCGAGGATGTGTGGTTGTAAAAGCGACTTCTGAATTGTTTTATCAGGTCCATGAATTGCTTCCCATTCTGCAATTTTTCCCCTCTCTCTATCTTCCTCAGTTTTAAGGAAATTAACAAAATCTCTATCTGTAATATGTTCGCTGCCATCAGAGTCTTTCCTAATTAAATGTGGATACACATGAACACCCCTTTTGGCGCAGATAAAATACCACGGAGACGATAGCAAATTTTCAAAATATTGATCGACGTTTTGTTTGACAATTTTAATAGTGCCAACATTGCCAATACCGGTTGAACGTATTTGATCCGGCGACCTACCCGAACTATTTGTCAAAAGTCCAACTCCAACAAAAATTGCAATCACTTCCTGCACGCGATTTAGATCATATCCAAGTCGCTCGAAATAATCCCAATATCTTCCTTCAGTAGAGACAATCGACTCAACATACCGGAAAAATTCAATTACCCTAAACCTAATTAAAGTGTTACCTTCTTCCATTGGTTCGTCATCATCAAAAAGATTAATTAACTGTGAAGTTTTTGGATCGAATTGAGACGTATCAAACATTAGCAATGCGGCTATGCAAAGTTCAGGGTTAGTTATATCCATTATTCTTTTAATTCGATGCGAATATAAAATTTTACTCATAAAATCCATTGTTTTTCTTGCGTTATCGTTACAAAGTTGGATGATAAATTCTCCAGCTTCGGATGAAAGAAATTTATCTAGTAAGAATGGGTAAGTTATTGGCTGATCAGCACCAGGTAAAACTGATTTTGTTAAGTCGTGGCCATTAACATCTCGTTTAAATCTTGGTTTGAGCATATACCCTAAATCAAGAGCCGAAAGTTTCATATCATCCTTCTCGAAAAAACCTAATATTTGATAATCATCAAGCAATATTCTAGAAGATGAGCGAAGAGGAAAAATAATATAAATGTTTTGGTAGTGAAGCATTCTTGCAACAATGTCTGTAAGTTCTTTCTGATCTGTAGACAAAGCTCGATCTAAATTATCAACTGCAATGATTAATCGAGGTCCACCACATTCTTCCAAAGAATTCAAAAGTATTTCCAAATACTTTTCACCATGAGATTTTCTCGCTTTAAGTATACGATCGTTGACTTCAGAATAATACTCATCAGTACCTTTTTCGAAGATCTGTCCAGCCTTATACTTTGCTAAAGGTTTTAATCCATCCACTAAGTTACCGAATGTGTTTACAAAATAACTTTCGAGGACTGGAACCATGCATCTTTCAAGTACTTTGGGCGCATTTATTTTTGATGCACGGAGCATATCAATAACGCCATACTCGAATCTTTTGGGAAACCGCAGGTACATGTCGAATAAATGATACCTTGTAAACCATGTTTTCCCAACTCCAATTTCTCCCCAAATCACAAAAACATTTCTCTGAGGGTTAAGTATAAAACTTTCAATCTTTCTGATATCAGCCACTCCTCCAAATCTCTTTTTTGAATAGTAACCTCTTAGAATAGAAAGAGCTTTTTTAGCCGATTCGGTTAAAGGTTCAATTGGAAAAACTGGAGAAGATAAATATGGTTTATATCTTATATCTTGAAACGGATTAGTTACAGAAATCGGCCTAGTATATACTGGTCGCCTTTTAGGTCTCATAATATTTACCTATTATTTCATCCAATCAATATTTAGAGCCTTGCCGTCCATTTCAATCTGGTATGGAAAAAAAATCATATCATGATGGTAACCATCATTATTTCTTCCGCCGAAAGCACTATTCCATCCGATGGCAATATGTGCCGTTCCGTATATCTTTTCGTCTAAAATATCATTACCTGTGGGTTTTTTAACTCCACGGTTAACGCCAATACCGAACTCACCAATTTTTAATTCGGTTTTATAGTTCTTTTTTGTATTCTCTAAAATGCGTTTGCATTCATTTGCAGCAGTTGATTTTGGAAAAATAGATTTATTGAGATCTATGACTCCATTTTTAAAATTCAGGATAAATTCATCATTTTTTCCTAATCTACATCTCGGGAAAGAACCGTTGATTGCGATAGATCCATTAGCGCTGTTTTCAATAGGGGCAATAAAAGCCTCGCCAGTAGGAATGTTAATTATTTTGCCTCGCCTAGCAAGTCCACCATCAGAGTGGCCAACCCGTTTACCTAGATTCAATTCAAGCTTGTTCTCTTCCTTTGTCAACCTTGATCGTGTTGTTATCGTAACTGATTGTGATCTTGACAATAGGTTGGCATATTTATTGGCATCTTTATTCATTTTCCGAAAATCGACGTTTAAAGTACTCTTAGTTAGAAACTCTTTTCTTGCACCTGGCATGTGAACCACTTTCAAATTATTCTTGCACGCTATTTTAAGGAGGGATACTCTGAACGATGTACACTCTACAGCGTCTGTAATCGCTGTTATTAGAACGCTAGAAGATTTAATGAGGTTATATATAGGCATAAATCTTGAGATCTTACTTGTTCGCCGCTGTAAGGTGTAAGGATATAATATAGGGGTTATAATATTCGGATAGGCGCTTATGGCATAACTGAATGCTTCGGCGAGTTTTGTTGTTGATATATCAGTAATAAGAAGAATTTTATCTTTTCGGTTAATCCTAACGCAATTATTGAGAATATTAACCCATGCCTCTGTGGTAGTTTGCAAAGAACTGGGTATTTTATTCATCGAAGAACCTCTTATTAAAAGTCATCTCAAAAAAGTCTTTTCGCCCGATATCGGTGTTGAATCCTCGTCTCAAGTCCTTGACATACTTGAGTATGTCTGCGGGTTGATTCTCGGCTTCGCCGTATCTCGAGCGAAAATCCTAATTTTGAGATAGATTCTAGTTATTTTCGGAAAATAAAGAAGCAGTTACTCCAAGATCAACTGGAAAATGCTTCTATATGTCAAAATTAAATTTACTAATTTTAGGGCATCAGAGGTTAGGTGGTTTTATAAAGCATTCTTTAAAAAAGACATTTATATCAAGGAATTGATAGCAACTATGATCCAGTTGGTCAAGCACTATTATTTTTACCAATATTTTAGGTTTCACTTTTGATGACTTGATGCATACGATGGACGGGTTGCGGGACATTCTGAGAGCGCCGGTTAAAACCGGAGAGGTGTAGTGAATGAAAGATTCATACAGTAGAAGGAGTAGCGAACCACACTGACCCCGAGTCATGCGGCTGTGGCAGTAATAATGGGGACGTTCGTGCAGAATGTGCATTGCCAATGCAATCCCTGCACGAACGTCCCCCATTACTGGATAAAAGGGCCGGGTCAACAACTAATCACTATGCAAGATGTGACCCCAGCCCTACCCCTGTCTTAAAAGAAGTTGAAAATTTACAAAAACCGTTTAAAGTTCCATGGCTTTCCGGTAAAATCGTGGAGATAGTCTGGACAGCTTGATTAGGGTGTTATTTTGACGTTTGTACCTACTGTGAAAATCGGTGTAAAACCTGAGGGAGTGGGGTCACATCTTGCATAGTGATTAGTTGTTGATGAATTAAAATTCAAAGTGCACCATATAAATAAATGCTGGCAATGCCGGCTTTGTCGTTTGTTAATAAAATATAGACCATCCCGTTTCTTTAAACGGGATGGTCATTTGCTCCACGATCACAAAGCTCCGGTGTTGAGCTGATCAATAGCCCAAGGCGGTGATAAAACATCCTCCACTACCACCACCACCGCCTGGAGGCGGGGGAGTTCCTCCTCCATTCGGAGGGGCTAATTTTCCGCGCACGGCCCAGACATAGTAACTTGAGGTTTTATTGGTATAGCCCAGCGATCCTGTCCCCAGCCTGATAAGCCAGGCAAAATCCGTGTTAAGTGCAGTACTGGTAGATGACCAGTAGGAAGTTCCTGTCTGTACATTAAGGAATGGGTGACTTGCCGGCAGGGCCGGGTTGGATTCCGCGTAGTCCATCAGGCTGATGAGTTCCTTTCGATTGGGCAGGCGCCAGTCTTCATATCCAGCGGTGCTCAGGGTATCTATATAGGAAAGGGCATCGGGCCATGGCTTGGTACTATCAAGATTCGCGTTCTGGGTCCACATCAGACCGGTAAGATTATCCGTTACGGTTCCATCTCCGTTGTTCAGAAACCGGGCAGTGGGTCGGGTGACTCCGGTCTCAAGGTCGCCGTCATCTCCAGTAGCATAACTTACCGTCTGTCCCGTCTTCCATAATTGAGCAGGATGAGTGGTTGCACCGCGGACCGGCCAGAAGAAGTATAAACTGCTCTTAGCAATGTCAACCGAAGATCCGCTATTCATATTGAAGCTGAAGGCATCGGATGTATCTCCGATAGATGTGGTTGAGGACCAGTAATACGCTGACTGAACATTCGTGAAGCCTTGGGAAACAAGCCAAGCGGCCGGGCTTGCCTCTTGAGCGTTAACCAGGCTCTCGAGCTCGTTTACATTGGCCAGACGCCAATCACCATATCCGTCCAGATTCAACGCATTCACAAAACTTAAGGCAGCGGCCCATGACTTGGCACCATCAAGATTTGCATCCTGAGCCCACATCAGACCGGTCAAATTATCAGTTATAGTTCCATTCCCGTTGTCGGTAAACCGTGGGTTCGGCCACGCAGCTCCTGCTTGTATATAACCGTCATCTCCGGTGGAATAGCTTGTGGTCTGGCCTGTTTTAGGCAGATCGACAAAGGGCACTTCATAGGCCCCCATATCCGGAGCAGCATCCCTTGTACGCGGTATACCCTCCGGATCCAGCACCGGAAAAAATGGGGCGGAGGCCGTAGCGGCATCTTTGCACGGGGAATCGGTTCGGATATGATAATCGCCGCCGATCGGATCGGCCAACAGGGGATCGGTGCTGATGTTGTCTACCTGGGAAAACAAAACGCCACCGACTTCAATATCAAAGTCCTGGTAGCAGTTGTTATACAGGTTGACTTCTGTATCATTGCCGTCTCCGTCCCCGTCATCATCCATGAAGATATCCTGGCCGGCCCCAGTGGATGTATTGCCCCAGGCGATATTATTGTACATATTGGCAACCGCGGCTTCCCGATAGAGGGAAATATGAATACCGCCGCCGCCCGAGGCGCCGGTGCTGTTACCGCTGAAGGTGTTGTGGGTAAATGATACCACGCCATCGCTTGTATAAGATGCCGCCCCACCACTTCGAGAACCGGAAGTGTTCTGCTGAAAGAGATTGTTGGTAAACAGAACGCTACCATAGCTAGAACTAGCGTAAGCCCCGCCGCCGCTAAAATCGGCGAAATTCATCTCAAAAATATTGTTTGCGTAGGTGACGAGCCCAGTATTGCTCAAGGCGTAAGCGCCGCCGCCACGGCTATCGGCGCTGTTTCCACGAAAGGTATTATTACTAATGGTCACATTACCCGTGGAATAAGGGGGGTCGGCGGCAATGGCGCATAAACCGCCGCCGTTTTGTCCGCTCATAGTATTTCCGACAAATTCGCAGTTTTGAACAGCGATATCAGCCTGTTTGGTTCTAATATACAGACCCGCCCCATCTGAGCCAGAATTCCCATTTTGAAAGGTTATTTCCTTTACGGTGATATTGGTGCCGGTATCATCTGTAAGTCCCGTGGTAGTAAGTTGCATCACCTGCTCCGCGTTGCCGCCGTCAAGAATGGTATTTCCCACACCTCCTCCCCGAATGTTGAGAAGGTGGGTTTCAGTTGCCGCCGGGCTGTAAGAAAACGGACTCCCTGAAGTATTATACGTTCCTGCGGCAATGTTAATGATATCGTCTTCGTTGTTACCGGCCGCAGTTATCAGCGCGGCGCGAAGCTCGGTCTCATTGGTGGCATTAAAAATCGCGGCCTGACTGCCGCCAGCCATTGTCAGAATGGCTGCCAAAACCAGGATGAATACCGATGTTTTCATTTTTAAACCTCCTTGTGTTTGTTTTTTTAAACTTTTTTATAATGAAATTGTGAAACCGTCAATGAAATGGATCACACCAAATCTGTGAAATTGGTCACAGATGCATAACCACTTTCAGCGGCTATTGGGTTGCGGGACATTCTATACTCCTTATGCCAAGAAATTTATAATAGTTGTAATATCAATTAGTTAGAATGTCCTGCATTTTTTAAGCACACTCCACCTGTTGTAAATGAAAAGATTTTTTCGGCGATTTTCTCTCTTTTCAGCGAACACCCCAGCTAATCGTTACGTCTATCCGGCATCCCATATGTTTACATGAGTGCCAATCATTCCTTATCCAGCATAGGGTTGCGGGACGCTCCTTGATATATTGATATGTCGATTTATTCCTATTAGTGAACAGGACAGGAAAGAACCGGGACTATTTATCAAGGTAATTCCTCCGGCTTCTTTGTTTTTCAGGGGGTATTATTTCTCTTTATAGGCAACAACAAATTCGTCAACAGTAATGCCGGCCTGTCGGATTGCGTTTCTTAGTGTTCCAATGGCAAGATTTTTGTGCAGAGGTATGACACATCCTCTGTCATCCTTGCGTATAACAGCATGGCTGCCTTTCTGGCGTGCCTCATAAAAACCAAGTTGAATGCCTTAATGGCTTCATTACCTGATATTCTCGGAAGTTCAGGCATGGGCAGACACTTCAAAAGTGGTCATAATTGGACGGTACGTTTGACTCATGGGAAATTCTTCCAGATAGAGCTCTGTAGCTTCCTGGAGATTTTCTACAGCCTTTTCAATGGTCTCCCCTTGACTGGCCGTTCCTACCTCGGGACATAGAGCCACATAAAGATCCTTTTCTTTATGCAAAATAGCGGTAAATATATTCATCGGATCACCTCATAATCCATCTTTTACCATGTGCAAATTAATCAAATCTTCTTCGTCTGATGATAGAATCAAGAAATGAGTTTACTGTTTTAAGATATTCTTCCGGCGGATTGTTGCTTACCTCTGGTTGCTGCAAAAGTTCTTGATTTGTTATTCTACCATAGCAGTATTTTTTATTATCCTGTATAAGAAAATCAACACTGACCTTAAAAGCGTTCACAACCTACTGCCCACAGTGGGATAGATCACACAACGTTCATATTCTTTGATAGGTTGCAGATCAGAACCGATTTTTTTAGCAATCTGCCTCTGGAACTATCTCCGATATTTTTTGATTGCTTTAATTTTGAAAAGAAATGGGGTCTTCGTTGATATCGTTGACCTCATACAATCCTTTGACAATAATATTATAGAACTTATGGTGTCAATGTCAATATTTTTCCGGTTCCTCGCTGTTTCAAGTGGGTAACCCAAAATTAAGTTTTCCTGCTATAAGGTAAATTATAGTAACAATATTGCGAGTAGTTCGGTAGCCACGAGCTCGAGCCTTGGCAGCCTGAATCACGCTGTTTATTCCTTCTAAGATAATGGGGGACGTTCGTGCAGAGCTTGCATTGTAATGGGGGACGTTCGTGCAGAGCTTGCATTGGTAATGCACATTCTGCACTTACGTCCCCCATTAGGAAAGGTTTATGATAGAAAACGACCAGCGCCTTTAAAACAAATAATTGCCATTTAGTGTCCAGGACAGATCTTTCAGCCTGGTATGGAACCCTGACCCATGAAGATTTTCATTGTTGAAGACGAGCCGACCATCACCGACAATATCTGCTACGCCCTTGAAACCGAGGGGTTTGAAACCCGGTACCAACGCAGAGATTGGGCC
>SDBS01003306.1_pt1 | contig 15809 bp, 15 predicted proteins | sample 2277091 | NCBI WGS metagenome assembly SDBS01 (sample SAMN10404972, study PRJNA504765) | marine sediment metagenome | isolation source: marine sediment core GS10_PC15, 163 cmbsf | place: Arctic Ocean: Southern Knipovich Ridge | collected 2010 | reverse complement strand
TAAATTTAAAAGATAATCTTTTTTGAGGCGTTATTCTACTTCTTATTCTGGTAGATGACGTCGGGGAGTGTCCGTTCGTAACCGGCGGTGTGGCAGAACACCCAGAAGCACCCGAAAACTGTACTACTGGCATCGACACCGTCATCGGCGATGGCAGGCATATCATCGAGCCGGGCGAGGGAGACCTTGCATGTGGCACGAGGGGCGCCGGCCGGATGGCCGAGCCCGAAGAGATATTATCGAGACTTGGATCTTTCTTCGGCCACAGGCCGCTTGAAGGGGTCCGGGTGCTCGTTACGGCGGGAAGGACGCAGGAGGATATTGACCCGGTACGATATATTTCAAACCGCTCGAGCGGGAAGATGGGATTCGCTCTCGCGCGCCGCGCGAAGGAGCTCGGTGCGGAAGTGACGCTGATCCACGGGCCTGTGGATGTCTCTCCTCCCGCAGTAAGCGCTGTCATCCGCATCGGCAGCTCGGCGGAGATGAAGAAAGCCGTCACGAAGGCATTCCCGCGATGTGACATGCTGATCATGGCGGCCGCGGTCGCCGATTACACACCCTCGAAGAGATCGAGAGGAAAGATCAGGAGAGACGGGTCCGCCATGTCGCTCGATCTCGAGCCGACAGCCGACATCCTTGCCGGGCTCGCCGGAAAAAAGAAAGCCGGGCAGGTCGTAGTCGGCTTCGCCCTGGAGAGCGATGATGGAGAGGCCTCGGCGCGCAGGAAGGCGAAGGCGAAGGGGTGCGACTATATCGTCCTGAACATGATCGGCAGCGGAACAGGTTTCGATACCGACACGAACAGTGTTACTATATTCAAAGGCACAAAAAAGATCGCCGGGACGGACCTCGTGACCAAATATGAGGCGGCGTCGGCGATCCTCGATATACTGGCCGGCGACAGGCGCGTGAAGAAAGCGGCCGGATGAAAGACGCGATCAGACATCTGAAGCGGCGCGGCTCTCTGGCAGGAGGCGTGATCTACACGGTGCCGGGTACACGGCCCGTAGCGGGGAAGGCCGCGGTACCCGTGTCAGCGCCGGAACCTGTGAAGGAAGAGATCATCATCAAGACTTCGCCGGCAAAGCCGGGCGCACTCGATGTAGGCCTGGCGGAACTCGAGAATATGGTCGCCGGCTGCACGAAGTGCGCACTTCACGAGTCGCGGACCAACACCGTCTTCGGGGACGGCAGCCCGTCGTCGAATCTCGTCTTCATCGGGGAGGCGCCGGGAAGGGACGAGGACAGGCAGGGTGTACCCTTTGTCGGCCGTGCCGGCAAGCTCCTCGACAAGATGATCGCGGCGATCGGGTTCGCACGCAAAGAGGTATACATAGCGAACATCCTCAAGTGCAGGCCGCCGAACAACAGGGATCCGAAAGAAGACGAAGTCAACGCCTGCAGGAAATATCTCGCGAGGCAGATCGAGCTGATAGACCCCGTTATCATCTGCGCCCTCGGAAGGGTGGCGGGCCAGAACCTGCTCGGGAAGAACGAACCGCTGCGGGTACTGAGACAGGGCGAGCACCGGTACAACGGTATACGCGTGATCGTGACATACCACCCGGCGGCCCTGCTGAGGAATCCGAACTGGAAGAAGGGCGCGTGGGAGGACCTGCAGCTGCTGAAGAAACTGCACGACAGATTTACGGGTGCAGGCACGTAATAGTGGAGGGTGATAGAATGGCTCGGGACATGAACCTGCATTCAGGCACAGACCTCATCGAGAAACTGCCCCCTCAGGCGACTGAGGCGGAAAGGGCGGTCCTCGGTGGGATACTTCTCGAGCCGGAGGCGGCGACGCGCGCTATCGAAGTCGTTCTGCCTGAGGCCTTCTACCACCCGACGCACGCGAGGATCTACAGGGCTATGATCGCCCTCTTCTCCAGGCACGAACCGATCGATGTCATGACCCTCTCCGAAGAGATGCGCAAGTCCGGCGACCTCGATTCGGCGGGCGGCATCGCCTTTCTCACCGAACTGGTCGACAGCGTCCCGAGCGCCGCGAACATCGAGTATTACGCGAAGATCGTCCTCGACAAGCATATCCTCCGGCAGCTGATCAGCGCGTCATCCGATATTTCGCGCGAATGCTACAGGGCGGAGACAGACGCCGGCTCGATCCTCGACGAGGCAGAGCAGAAGATCTTCCGTGTCTCGGAATCAAGGGTCAGCCAGGGGTTCGCCCATATCAAGGATATCCTCAAGGAGAGGTTTATAGAGATACAACGGGTGCATGAGTCGCGCGAGAGCATCACCGGCCTCGGGACCGGGTTCATAGATCTTGACAAGTATACAGCAGGTTTTCATCCGGGCGATCTGGTGATCATCGCCGGGCGTCCTTCGATGGGAAAGACGAGTCTGGCTCTCAATATCGCTCAGCATGTCGGCCTCGACGAGAAGAAACCCGTTGCGATCTTCTCCCTCGAGATGTCGAAGGAACTTCTCGTGCAGAGGCTCCTCTGCTCGGAGGCGCAGGTCGACGCGCAGAAGGTGCGCAGGGGATTCACGTCGGCCAAGGACATAGAACGGCTCACGAACGCCGCCGGTCTTCTCTCTGAGGCGCCGATCTTCATCGACGATACGCCGGCCATCACTACGCTCGATATCAGGGCGAGGGCGAGGCGGCTGAAGGTCGAGAGGGACATCTCGATGATAGTGATCGATTACCTGCAGCTCGCGCGCACGAGCGACAAGACCGAGAACAGGCAGCAGGAGATCTCGTTGATCTCGAGAACGATGAAGGCGCTCGCGAAAGAGCTTAGCATACCGGTTGTCGCGCTGTCCCAGCTCTCGAGAGCGGTCGAGGCCCGCGGCGGGGACAAGAGGCCGATGCTGTCCGATCTCAGGGAGTCGGGAGCGATCGAGCAGGACGCCGACCTCGTCCTTTTCCTCTACAGGCCCGAGTTTTACGATCCGGGAGATCCGGAGAAGGAAGGCAAGGCCGAGCTGATCATCGGAAAACAGAGAAACGGGCCCACTGGAACAGTCGACCTTATATTCGAGAAGCAGTACACGAGATTTCGCTCACTCGACACGGCCCACGTTCCCGAACCTGACGGGGTGTTCTGACCGGAGGCGTCATTTGAGGATCTTTGCGATACTGGGAAGATTCTTCCTCGGGTCCATCGAGGAGATAGGAGGCATCTGCCTCCTGCTCTGGCGCGTGACCCGTCTTCTGCCCAGGCTCTTCAGGAATTTCGGCAACATACTTATCCAGATGGAGAAGATCGGTATCGGCTCGATACCCCTCGTAGTGGTCACCTCGCTCTTCGTCGGGGCGGTGGCGTCGGTGCAGGCCGCGTACCAATTCGAGGGATACGTCCCGCTGAGGTTTCTCGGCGCTGTCGTAGGTAAATCCGTCACACTCGAGGTCGGCCCCGTGCTCACCGCGCTCGTCGTCGGCGGGCGCGTCAGCGCAGCTATCGCCGCCGAGATCGGGACGATGAAGGTTACCGAGCAGATCGACGCGATGGAGATGATCGCGATCGATCCGGTCGAGTATCTCGTCCTGCCGAGACTGGTCGCCGCTACGCTGATGCTCCCGGTACTGACCGTATTTGCCGACTTTCTCGCCATTCTCGGCGGGATGGTCGTTGCCAATCTCGCCGTCGGAATCAGCTTCAATACCTTCGAGAGCGGGCTGACGATGTTCTTCAAGTACCAGGACGTTGTAGGTGGACTTCTCAAGACATTCGTCTTTGGTTTTATAATCGCGCTCATGGGGTGCTACAACGGATTCAGGACGAAGGGTGGAGCGGAGGGGGTCGGCATATCGACGATGAAGGCCGTCGTTTCGTCGTGCCTGCTCATCCTCGTCGCGAACTACCTCCTCGCATTCCTGATATTCAATGTCATATTCGGGGCCAACTGATCGGAGATGGAGCGGTTTTGAACGATAACTGCGAAGGAGCGGTGATCAGCATCAGGGACCTCCACAAGAGGTTCGGTTCCCAGGAGGTGCTCACCGGCGTCGATCTCGATATTGCCTCCTGTGAATCGCTCGTCATCCTCGGGCGGAGCGGATGCGGGAAGAGTGTCCTTCTCAAGCTCATCACCGGGCTCATCGGCCCGGAGCACGGATCGATCATGTTCGAGGGCGAGGACGTCACGGGATTCAGCAGGCGAAAGCTTTTTGATATGAGAAAGCACTTTGGTATGCTTTTCCAGAGCGCGGCCCTTTTCGATTCGATGACGGTCGGCGAGAATGTCGGACTTCCGCTGGTGAAGCACGGGCGCAAGTCGGACGAAGAGATCAGGGAGATAGTGTTCGAGAAGCTCAAGCTCATAGGTCTAACGGACGTCTTTGACAGCTACCCTTCGGAGCTGAGCGGCGGCATGAAGAAGAGAGTCGGCCTGGCGAGAGCCATCGTCATGGAGCCGCAGGTCGTGCTTTACGATGAGCCGACCACCGGGCTCGACCCGATAATGGCCGACGTCATCAACAACCTGATAAAGGACCTGCAGCACGAGCTGGACATAACCTCTGTCATCGTGACGCACGATATCAACAGTGCATACAGGGTGGGCGACCGGATGACGATGCTGCACGAGGGAAAGATCATATATTCCGGGACGCCGGAAGAGACTAAAGAAACGGACAACGAGATCGTAAGACAGTTTATCGAGGGGCGCGCCGAGGGCCCCGTCAGGGCCGTATAGGAATATCAGGAGAGGCAGATGGAATACAAAGCGCTCGAGCTGAAAGTCGGATTCACGGTCTTCATCGCAATACTGGCATTCTCGTTCGGGATGATGTGGCTCGAGGGATTCAAGCTGCGCGGTGAGCGGTACGAGGTGCACGCGGTCTTCCCGATGGTGGGAGGCGTCAGCTCCGGCGATGCCGTCAACGTGAACGGCGTCGAGAGAGGAGAGGTCACCAGGGTCAATCTCCGCGATCGCGACGTGATCGTATCGATGTCGATCGATATCGATACTAAGATCCCCGAGGACTCGAAGGTCGTTCTTCAGACCCAGGGGATCATGGGCGATCGCATCGTCACGATCATCGTCGGTCAGTCCGAGGTGATCATGGAGCCCGGTTCGATGATCGAGGGTGTCTACGACCCGGGGATCTCGGAAGCGCTGTCGTCGATGGGAAAGGTGATGGAGGATTTGCACTGGCTCACGGCCGACATCAGGGAGATAGCGCTGGTGCTCAGGGGCGAGGAGATCGCCGAGACCCTGAAGAATCTCGCCGATGCGAGCGAGCAGATGACGATCATGATCCATGATCTCTCGCCTGATCTCAAGATGGGAGCAGCCGCTTTCAGTTCGTCCGCCGTCAGGGCAGACTCGATGATGGCGCGCAACGAGGCGAAGTTCGACAGCATCATCGCCAATCTCGATATGGCGGCAAAGAAGATGCCCGCACTCACCGAAAGCCTGGGAGAGCTGACTGTCGCGCTGAAGAATGTGACAGACAAGCTCAACAGTACCGACAATACGATGGGAACGCTGCTCAACGACAAAGAGCTGCTGCACAAGCTCGAAGCGGCCATCACCGGCCTCGACGAACTTGTCACCGATATAAAGGCAAATCCGAAGAAATATCTCAAGATCGAGGTTTTCTAGGGATCCTGCGTCTCGGGATACGTCCCGGAAGGAGACATGAGCTGATGAATGACGAGAAGATCGTTTGCCTCGTTGCGGCGGCGGGGAAAGGCAAGAGGTTCGGGCGGGAGACGCCGAAGACGTTCCATTCAGTCGAGGGACTGACCCTTCTGGTCAGGTCGCTCAAGAACCTCAGCTCATGGGAAGGGATAACGCGCTTCGTGGTGATGGTCCCCGAGGGATGGGAGGAGCAGGCGGAGCAGGACCTCGCCGCAAACTTCACCGGTATCGAAGCGACTGTGACGGCCGGCGGAGAGACGAGGAAAGAATCGGTCGCGATAGGGCTCAAAGAGGCGGGAGACGCCGATATCATCCTCGTGCACGACGCGGCGAGGCCGTTTGTGTCGCCCGCGCTGATAGAGCGCGTGGTCGCGGGCGCTCGTGAGACCGGCGCGGCAGTGCCGGCCCTTCACATGACCGACACCCTCGGGAGACTGAGGGGGGAGGAACTCGACGCGATCGTTCCGAGAGACAAGGTCGTCGGTATACAGACCCCGCAGGGATTCAGGACCGATGTCTTGAGGAAGGCCTTCGAGGCCGCGGAAGGCTCGGAACAGAAGATGACCGACGAGAGCTCACTCGTGCTTGCCGCGGGGATGCCCGTCAAGGTGGTCGACGGCGAGAGATGGAACGTAAAGGTAACGGTAAAGGAAGACATCGAGATAGTGGCGAGCTTCCTCTCGGGGAAAAAGCTCGATATTTCGGCATCATGAGAATCGGAATAGGATACGATATACACCCGCTCGTCGAGGGCAGGCCGCTCGTGCTCGGCGGCGTGCATTTTGATCATGAGAGGGGCCTCTCGGGGCACTCTGATGCCGATGCGCTTGTCCATGCCCTGTGCGACGCGATCCTCGGGGCGATCGGTGAGGGCGATCTCGGCCGGCACTTCCCTGAGACGGATGAGTTCAAGGATGTCAACAGCCTCGTTCTTCTCGAGAGAGTGGCTGCGATGGCGGCGGAGAAGGGATACAGGCTGGTCAACGCGGACTGCATCGTACACGCCGAGCAGCCCGCGATCTCTCCCCATTCTGCCGCGATGGCTGCCGCGATGGCTGCGGCGGCGGGAACGGATCCCGGCAGGATCTCGGTAAAGGCGACGCGGGGAGAGGGCCTCGGGCCGGTCGGCGAGAAGCGCGCCATTGCGGCGAGCGCCGTCGTCCTGCTCGAGAAGAAGGACTGACGAAAGGCATTGAGATTTGTCTGATATAAGAGTGAGATTTGCTCCGAGCCCCACCGGGCTCCTGCACATTGGCGGAGCGAGGACGGCCCTTTTCAACTGGCTCTTTGCCAGGCACGAATCGGGGACCTTCATATTGCGGATAGAGGATACCGACCTCGAGAGGTCGAGCGCGGAGCTCGAACAGGGCCTTCTCGACGACATCGCGTGGCTCGGGTTGAACTGGGACGAAGGACCCGGGAAGGACGGTGGATACGGTCCCTACCGTCAGTCGGAGCGAAGGAAGATCTATGCGGATTATGCGGAAAAACTCGTTGAGACCGGAAAAGCCTACCCCTGCTTCTGCACCGACGACGAGCTGACGGCGAAGCGCGAGGCGGCGAAGGCAGGGGATCTCCCCCCGAAGTACGACGGCACGTGCAGGGACCTCAGCGAAGAGCATCGGCAGCAGAAGAGAGATGCGGGCCTGCCGGAGAGCGTGAGGTTCAACACGCTCGGTGGCAACGAGGTGAGGACGGTCGAAGACATGGCGCGGGGAACGGTCGAGTTCCCTCCCGACATGGTCGGTGACTTCGTCATAATGCGTTCGAACGGGATGCCGACATACAACTTCGCGGTCGCGGTCGATGACGGGCATATGGGGATCACCCACGTCATCAGAGGAGCGGAGCACCTCTCGAATACGGTCCGCCAGCTCCTCGTCTACGAGGCGCTCGATATGCCGGTCCCTCTGTTCGCGCACATCCCGTTGATCCTGGGGAGCGACAGGTCGAAGCTGAGCAAGAGGCACGGCGCTCCGAACATAGTGGACTATCGCGAAAAGGGGTACCCTCCCGAAGCGCTGATCAACTACCTCGCATTCCTCGGATGGTCGACGAAGGGCGGGAACGAGATACTGTCGGTCGACGATCTTGTAGCCGAGTTCGAGCTGTCGCGCGTATCGGACAGCCCGAGCATCTTCGATGAAGACAAGCTGAACTGGGTCAGCGCCAATCATATCCGCCGGGGCGGCTCGAAGCTCTATCTCGAACAGGCGATGCCGTTCTTCCCCGATGAACTGACCGGAAGATACAACCGGGATGAACTCTCACGGATATTCGACATGGCCTCGGAGAACCTGCCCTGTTTCGAGAGACTTCCTGCCGAGACGGCATCGTTCATGCCGGGCCCTCCCGTATACGACGAAGGCGCTCTTGAAACGCTGGCCGGAACGCAGGAAGTGCTCACCGCGCTGAAGGAGAAGTTCACGTCTCTTTCCGAATGGAGCTACGACCCGGTCAAGGCGGCAATAAAGGAGACGGGCAAGGAATCGGGAGTGAAGGGAAAGGGACTGTTCATGCCCCTGAGAGTCGCCGTGACCGGGCATGGCCACGGACCCGACCTCACTTCGATACTCGAACTGAGAGGCAGAGAGGATGTCCTCGGCTCTATCGGCGAAGCAATTGAGAATATCATGAGGCAGAGGGGATGATGAGCAGAAAGAAGAAGATGAATATCGCTGTCCTGATGGGAGGAAGCTCGGAAGAGAGAGAGGTATCCCTCGTCAGCGGACAGGGAGTGCTCGAGGCGCTCCGCCGTCGCGGCCACGAGGTCTGCCCCGTCGATCCCGCTATACCGGCAGAGGAGCAGTCAGATTCATGCCGCGCTGTGATAGGCGGCGCGCCGCCCGAGGCGATCGCCGCCCTTCCCGCCGACAAGGTTTTCGAGTGGCTGAAGCTTCCGAGGATCCTCGAGGCTGATCTCGTCTTTATCGGGCTCCATGGCGGAGCGGGAGAGGACGGAACCATACAGGCCCTTCTCGAGACGGCCGGCAAGGCATACACAGGAACCGGCGTGCTCGGCAGCGCGCTCGCGATGAACAAGGACCGGTCCAAGGCCCTCTTCAACGAGGTCGGCGTACAGACAGCCCCGCATGCGTTGACCAGGATCAGCGGCGACGTGGAGCTTCACCGCGTCATCGATACGATCGAGACGGGGATTGGGTTTCCCGTCGTGATCAAGCCGAACAACCAGGGTTCGAGCGTCGGGTTCTCCTTTGTCGAGAAGGCCGCGGACCTGACAGCCGCGCTCGAAGAGGCTGCGCAGTACGGCACGGAACTGCTCGTCGAGAGATATATACCGGGCAGGGAGGTCACCGCCGCGGTGCTCGAGGGTGAGGCCCTGCCGATCGTCGAGATCATCCCGGAGGGTGGGTTCTACGACTACAAGAGAAAATACACGAAGGGAACGAGCAGGTACGAGGTTCCCGCGAGGATAGACAAACGGATCGAGGACAGGATAAAACGGGAGGCGCTGCTGGCCTGGAACGCGCTCGACTGCAGGGATTACGCGAGGGTGGATTTCCGGCTGAGCGAGGAAGGCGAGCCGTACTGTCTCGAGGTCAATACCCTGCCGGGGATGACCGGACTGAGCCTCGTTCCTATGGCGGCGGCTGAGGCCGGTCTGCCGTTCGATGAACTCATTGAGAGGATTTGCCTGATGGCCCGGGAGAGGGGCAGATAGCGAGGGAGATATGGACAGTACAGAAAAGCTCCTGAAGGAATTCACCGAAGCGGCCGGAGTCTCCGGTGCCGAGGGCGAGATCTTCGCACTGATGAAGAAGCATCTCGGAAATATCACCGAGATCAGCAGGGACCGTCTCGGGTCTTTCATCGGCAGGCTCTCGAAGGGGGAGGACGCCCCCCGGATAATGCTGACGGCCCACATGGACGAGATCGGGCTGATGGTCTCTCACTTCACGGGGAATTTCGTGAGGTTCAACACGCTCGGCGGCTGGTGGCCCCCGAAGCTGATCGGACTGCCGGTGAGGATCATCACGAGAAAGGGCGACATGCCAGGTGTCGTCGGGACGAGGTCTCCCTTCCTGATGGAGAGGGAGGAAAGGGACAAGCCGGTAAAGTCGAAAGACATGTTCATCGACATCGGCCTGACAGGGAAGAAGAAACCGGAGAGCCTCGGTATCAGGCCAGGAGACCCGGTGGTCCCCGTCTTTTCTTTCACCGTTCTGCACGGCGGGAAGGCATACATGGCCAAGGCATGGGACGATCGTCTCGGTTGCGCGGTGATATGCCAGGTCATGCACAAGCTCTCGAAGACGGCTCTGCCGAACAGCGTCTATGCCGTCGGTACGGTGCAGGAGGAGGTGGGCATCAGGGGCGCGGTGACGAGCGGACACGCCGTCGCACCTGACGTCTGCTTCGCCATCGACGTCAATATCGCCAGGGATCTTCCCGACTCGTCCGAGGGAGAGCCCGAGAAGCTCGGCGGAGGCGTATCGATATGCGTCTATGACGCTACGCTCATCCCCAATACGAAACTGAGGGACCTGGTCGCCGATGTCGCAGACCGCAGGAAGATACCGTACCATTTCAGCGCCATCCCGTTCGGCGGAACGGACGGGGGACGCATACATCTGAATGAATCGGGGGTCCCGACACTTGTCATCGGGATTCCGACACGCTATATACACAGTGCCGCCGGAATCGTGCTGAGAAAGGATTTCGACAGCGCAGTGAAGCTCCTCGTCGAGGTGGCGGGGGTGCTGGACGCGAAGACAGTAGCCGGACTCTCCTGAGGGAACGGCGGGAGGAAGGATCAGATCGATGTCACTGCAGGTCTTCAACAGGTACAGGGGTAGAAAAGAGGAGTTCCGGCCGGTCCATGACGGGAAGGTCGGGATCTATTTCTGCGGGATGACAGTACAGGACAAGCCGCACATGGGACACATGCTCGCATTCGTCGCCGGCGACATGATCAGGCGCTACCTGAAGTTCACGGGTTACGACGTCAAGTACGTGCAGAACTTCACCGACGTGGATGACAAGATCATATCGAAGGCGAACGACGAGGGCATCGAATTTACGGAGGTCGCCCAGAGAAACATCGACGAATATTTCAGGTTTGCCGGCGAGCTTAACATCATGCCGGCCGACATCTATCCCAGGGCAACAGAGCACATCGACGACATCATCGGACTGATATCGAAGCTCGAGGAGGAAGGATTCGCCTACAAGGGGGGCAGCGACGTCTACTACCGCGTGAGGAAGTTCCCCGCCTACGGGAAGCTCTCCGGCAGGATCATAGACGACCTGCAGTCAGGCGCGAGAATCGAGATAGGCGACGAGAAAGAGGATCCCCTCGATTTCACTCTCTGGAAGGGAGCCAAGGAGGGGGAGCCCGCATGGGATTCCCCATGGGGCCCCGGCCGGCCGGGCTGGCACATCGAGTGCTCGGTGATGTCCATGAAGTATCTCGGCGATACCATCGACATGCACGGCGGCGGGATGGACCTCCTCTTCCCGCATCATGAGAATGAGATCGCGCAGAGCGAGGCGGCCACGGGAAAGGAGTACGTGAAGTACTGGATGCACAACGGCCTCCTGAACCTCAGCGGCGAGAAGATGTCGAAGTCGACGGGACACTTCTTCCTCATCGAGGACATACTGAAGGAGTTCTCCGGCGAGGTGGTCAGGTTCTACTTTCTCTCGACACATTTCAGGAGCAACAGCGAGTTCGGGCGCGAAAGGCTCGCGGAAGCGGCCGCCGGATTCGAGCGGATAAAGGAATTCTGCATGAGGCTCGACGAGGCTCGCGGCGCTTCGGACGGCGGAGAGGGATGGGACGACAGGATCGACGCCCTCGTCGCCAGGGTACGCGAGGATTTCATGGCCTCGATGGACGACGATTTCAACGGCGCTGAGGCTGTCGGCCACATATTCCACCTTATTCGCGAGTTGAACATCATCACGGGCGGCGATATCGCGAAGCTCGCCGAATTCCCCGCGTCGCTCGAGAAGATGCTCGGCGATCTCGAGACGTACGACTCGATCCTCGGCCTTTTCGCCGACGGCCTGCCGAAGGCGGGAGGCGGAGATGTTCCCGATGAGGTGCTGCAGATGGTCCGCGACAGGGAAGAGGCGAGGGCGTCGAAGGACTGGGCGAGGGCGGACGAACTGCGTGACGCTATTCTTGCCGCTGGATTCGCGATAGAGGACAGGGCGGAAGGGACCAGGGTCAGTCGCTCGAAGGATTGACGGGCAGAAGGTCCCCCTTCGGCATCAGCAGGACCCAGAGCAGGATCGGCAGGAAGAAGTTGACCGTCAGGTTGAGGAACTCGGTTCCGGTCCAGAGCTGCTCGCTGCCGGTGGAAGCGCTGAGAAACATGAAGAAGACAGTGATGATGTTGGCTGCCGTCAGGATCAGTACCCCGATAAGAGCCGGCCTTACCCTGCTCCTCCACGCAACCCCCGATACCGCGATGCACAGCGAGACGTAGACTACCGGGTTCAGGGAGATCTCCTCGGTGACGCTCAGCGCCCGCTTCACGTCGAGCGAGTTCCCAGTCAGCGCGACCAGAGGTTTCGCTCCATACGCTACGATCAGTGTGTAGTATCTCCCGACGAACATCCAGGCGGTATAGAGGACCAGCGAGACGACGATAAACCGGACGAAGAAGACGAGGATCCCCTTCATGCCGGGTCTTCTTTCGTTCACTTCAGACATGTCCGCCTATCCAGCCTTCCGTGGTTTGACTATCTTCGCCATCCAGAATATCACCAGCAGGAGCATGAAGATGACGAAGATGATCTGCCAGAAGTATCCGTGGAAGAAACCGAACAGTTCCCTCTTATGATACAGGACGAGAGAGACGCCGACCATCCTCAGGAGGTTGAGGATGTGAATGGCGGGGATGCCGATCAGCAATCCGATCAATTTCTCCTTTATACTCGCGGGGTAGGCCCCGATGATCGAGAAATAGATCATCTTCGTATAGAGCCCTGTACATTCTGCTATCACGATGAGCCGTTCTCCACCGTGGTCAGTATGGAACGTGAATGTCGAATCGACGCGGGTGAACCAGTAATTGAGTTTGTCGAGACACCAGTCGAGTTCACTGGCAACGAGAAGCTGCATCTGGATAGCTATTGCGGGGAATCTCTTCGTCATTAAATAGGAAAAAAGCCAGAGGGCAAAGAAGAGAATCAGGAATATGATAAAATCCCTGCGGAAGGATCTTGAAATCCCTCGCGTTTCTCCCGTTTGACCTTCTGGCTTCTTTCCTTGGCCCAACCGTTACTCTTTCAATACCTCACGATATCATCGGCAATTCGGTTCCTAGGCCTTTACGGCATGTCTCTTCATAATGACTGCGGCAGCGAGGATCATGGCAAGAACCAGGATCGTTACGACCGGAGCGGTGAAGAGAGGTACGGGTACGGGCTCGACCACGTGGATCGCCTGTACACACGTATCATAGATGCTGCCGACACCGGCATCCCAGACAACGATCGTCAGGGTGTCGTAGGTGCATACAATACCCGCACCGGCATCGATGATGCCATAGACATCCTCGCAGGTTCCACCGACTACGGCAGTGGCGGTTCCGGTCTGGTTCAGCGCAGCGCCGACGTGTCCGAGGCTGGTGATTATGAAGTCATAATCAGTAGCCGGAGCGCAGGCGTCGCCGTTGCAGACTGAGAACGGAATGTAAGCAGCTGTCTGGCCCTGCTCGACGTAGTACAGGGTATCCTGGAGGATATAGAGTGCCGGAGGCGACTCGACAACCAGGAAGTCCTGAGTGACCGTACTCCAGCAGTCGACCGGGCCTCCGCGGACGTTCGGGTCTACGCAGTCGCCACTGTCGGGTGCCGCGACTCCTTCGTCGCAATATGCCATCTGGACGGTGAAGGTGTTCGCATCCGTGGGGACGGCTGTGCAGGGAACCGAGATGCAGACTTCGACTACGTAGTACCACTCTAAGGTCGGATCAGTGTCATCGAGGATGTAGCATACACCCTCGGCGTCGCCAGTTCCACCAGTGGCGAACGTGTTCGTGATCGGCCAGCCCAGTACATCGGATGTAACGACTGCGAACGTGTCGATCGGGTCTACACAGTCGTAAACTTCGGGATCGTTTGCCCAGTACATGTTGGCGGCATAAAGATGATCGCACCAGGTCTCGCCTGCGATAACTTCGATTGTGCCACCGGGGAAATTGAAATAGAAGCCGGGATCGCCCTGTTTGATGCCCTGAGCGCTGGCTACGGCAGGAAGCAGTATGACGACTAGCGCCACAAGTAAGAGCTTCTTCATTTTGTGAAGCCTCCATGTTGAACAGTGAAAAGTCGTTCCATAAAGGAACTCATCTTCGGGTTGAACAATTGATTGGCCTGTCGGTGGTATCCGCGGATCTGAAACAACCCGCGACCGGCCGCCAGGGTCAGAGTGTTATAGGTACCCGTTGATTTATCTTCGGTCTATCCTCCTTCCCGGGTCAGCCCCTCACGGGCATCATCGTGAAACCGGGAAACGCACAACAGGGTATCACCACCCTCTCGCCCGCTTCATCCGGGTTTCCTTCCCGATCATAATGTTCACCATCCTGCTTCGTGAGATACAGCGGCAGGCCCGTGGGCCTGATGCGTACCTGCCGATACCGGAATACTACCACAATCCCGCGGGATCCGTCAAGTGTAAAATCAGCCCCTTCAAGAATTTCCAAGGCCCTGGAGACGGATGCCTGTCCGCTCGGAATCCCCTCTACGATCTGGGGATTGCGAGCCTCCGAAGTGAAAGGCCGCGAGGGATTCTACGCGAACAGACATCCACATATATAAACCCCTGAAAGGGTAAAAAATGCAAAGAAAATCGGAGCCCGCGGGGAAGCAGGGTCTCTCTGCCCGTTAAGCTTCCGTATTTCAGTGAGTTACGTATAATGGTTGAATTTTCGGAAATTCGACGAGACTTCCATTACAGGCGGGATCTGTATGAATCGGTCGGGAAGCTGATATTTATCCACAAACGGTGGTCCCGCTGTGGAAAAGTCAATATTATGTTGATATATAATGAGTTGCATGGGGTCGGGTTGTTCTTCCGGGTTTGGAGGAGTGTATGGGTCGGGATCAGGCCCGTAGAATCCCTCGCGGTATTGTATGTTCCGGTGGGTGTTGTGCCCTCGATCGCAGAGGGAATTCCGAGGGCCTGATCCCGACCCCTCACCGGAGTTATTTTTTTTCTTGACAGGGAGTAAGGGCGTACGTATTATTCAGAACCTGAAATTATATCGGGGGCGAAATGCGTCCTGTGCTGGCGTAGCTCAATTGGTAGAGCAGCTGATTTGTAATCAGCAGGTTGGGGGTTCAAGTCCCTTCGCCAGCTCCATGAGACTGAGTGGCCGGGGAATTTTCCTTTCGTTTTAAAACAGGAAAATTTGAGGAAAAGCACGGCCGGTAGGGATTTTTTGTCTTTACTCGGCAGGACCGGTCCTTCAGCGATAGATTCTCCGGGGAGGTTCCCGAGCGGTCAAAGGGAACAGACTGTAAATCTGTCGGCGAAGCCTTCGGAGGTTCGAATCCTCCCCTCCCCACCACGGATTCAGGAACGGCACCGCCGCGAGGCGGATCGCCTGTCCTGACAAGGAGCGGGAGTAGCTCAGTTGGTAGAGCATCAGCCTTCCAAGCTGAGGGTCGCGGGTTCGAGTCCCGTTTCCCGCTCCATATAGATGAAAGGTTCAGGATCGGAAAGCCCACGTAGCTCAGTTGGTAGAGCACTTCCTTGGTAAGGACGAGGTCACCGGTTCAAATCCGGTCGTGGGCTCCAGCAATTAACCTTCCAGATCAGGAGGAAGTTCTGCATGGCTAAGCAGAAGTTTGAACGCACGAAGCCCCACGTGAACGTGGGAACGATCGGGCACGTCGATCACGGCAAGACGACTTTGACGGCGGCGATAACGAAGCATCTCGCATCGAGGGGTATGGCGACGTATGTGCCGTTCGACGAGATCGACAAGGCTCCCGAGGAGCGCGAGCGCGGCATCACGATCGCGACCGCACACGTGGAGTACGAGACGGAGAACAGGCACTACGCGCACGTAGACTGCCCGGGACACGCCGATTACATCAAGAACATGATCACCGGCGCGGCGCAGATGGACGGCGGGATCGTAGTGGTATCGGCCGCCGACGGCCCGATGCCGCAGACGAGAGAGCACATCCTCCTGGCGCGCCAGGTGAAC
>SDBS01003305.1_pt1 | contig 15811 bp, 12 predicted proteins | sample 2277091 | NCBI WGS metagenome assembly SDBS01 (sample SAMN10404972, study PRJNA504765) | marine sediment metagenome | isolation source: marine sediment core GS10_PC15, 163 cmbsf | place: Arctic Ocean: Southern Knipovich Ridge | collected 2010 | reverse complement strand
CGATACCGGACGTACCTTTTATGACCGGTACCGAGGTGGTGTACTGGGCGAGCCCCATCATCGGCCCCCCCAGGATGACCTTGCCGGGCTCACCGACAAGGCCTCCGCAAAACTCGATGACGTCGCGGACCAGCGTCCCTATCTTGATCCGGAGGTTGGCGTGTCCCGCCACCCCGTCCCCGGCCACCGTCAACACCCTGTCCACCAGCGGCATCCCCTCGTAGAACAGGTCATAGATGGCCGCGGCGGTCCCCACGTTGTCCACCAGCACCCCGACATCCATGGGAAGGCCCCCCGATGGCACCTCCTTGCCGGTTATCCCCTTTATCAGGGTCTTCTCGGCACCCATCGGGTACTTGGCGGGCAGCACCGCGACCTCAAAGCCGTACTCGTCTCCGAGCTCTTTCATCCGGTTGATGGCATCGGGCTTGTTCCGCTCGATGGCCACCACCATCCGCTCGGCCCCTACAGCCCTCTCTATTACCCGAGCCCCCTCGATGATGTCTTCGCTACGCTCCACCATCATGCGATGATCGCCGGTCAGGTACGGCTCGCACTCAGCTCCGTTAATGATGACCAGCTCGATCTGCTTATCATCCGGGGGGGCCAGCTTAACGTGGGTTGGGAACGTGGCGCCTCCAAGGCCCACTATCCCACCCCCACGGATATGCTTCCGTATCTCCTGGGGAGTCATCTCCATCGGGTCTCCCCGGGGCTCTACGCTCGGGTGCACCTCGTTCATCCCGTCCGACAGTATCCGCACCGAGAGCACTTCGATGCCGGTGGGATGGTGACACTCGATTATCCCTGTCACCTCCCCGGAGACGCTGGAGTGAACGGGCGCTGACACGTACGCCTCCGAGTCACCTATCTTCTGCCCAATGAGCACCCGGTCGTGTATCTCCACCAGTGATTCGCACGGCGCGCCGATGTGCTGGCTGAGCGGTATGACAACAGTTTCCGGGTAAGGTCCCGGGAATATCTTCATGGTAGCGGCAATCTTGTTGGAGGGTGGGTGAACCCCGCCTTTGGTGAAGAGTTCGCGTTGTAGGTTCCGGACCCATCCCATCCCAGTGAATCTCCCCGGGTTAGCCTTCGGTGAGGCCCCAACACAACAAGCCGCCCGCTGGAAATGACACCGCAGGCAAGCCAAACAGTATAATATCAAATAAAGATCTATTATGAAACAAGTAAAAGGAATACTGAAAATCATCCTGGTGACCGCCCTGGCCGCCGGCACAGTGATATTGGTCGTGCTTCTCTCGGGGAGGAACTCGGGCGAGCCGAAAGACACCTACCGCTCACCGACCCTGTTCGCGATGGATACCACGCTTCAGATTACTATCCAGGGGCAGGACAGGGAACTGTCGGAGGCGAACGTGGAAGAGTGCGTGGCGCTGGTGGAAGAGATCGAGTCGATCACCAGCCGGTTCGTCCCCGATAGCGACGTGTCGTTGATTAACGTCAACGCTGGAACTGCACCGGTGGAGGTGCACCCGGAGACGATGGAGATACTGCAAAGGTCCCTCGAGTTCTCCCGGCTAAGTGACGGGGCCTTCGACGTCACGGTGGCGCCGGTTGCCGAACTGTGGGGGTTTTATGACCGTGAGTACCGGGTGCCCGAGCCGGAGGAGGTCGAGGCGGCCCGATCACTGGTCGATTACCGCAAGGTACTCCTCGACCAAGCGAACGGCACCGTCATGCTGGCCGAACCGGGGATGCAGATAGACCTGGGCGGCGTGGCCAAGGGGTATGCGGTAGGGGCCATGTGCGATATGCTGAAGAGACGTGGGGTAGAGAGCGCCCTGGTCAACTTCGGCGGGACCGTCGGCGCGGTGGGCCGCCGCTCCGACGGCGAGCCGTGGGCCATCGGGATAAGGGACCCACGGGGGGAGGCGAGCGACCTGCTGGGCAAGCTGAAACTTGAGGACTCCTACGTGTCCTCTTCCGGGGATTACGAGCGGTTCTTCCGCCTGGATGGGACCAGGTACTGCCACCTGTTCGACCCACGCACCGGTTACCAGCCCCTGGAGGTAATCAGCGACACCGTGGCAGGAGGCGACGCCATGAATGCGGACATCCTCTCCACTACAGTCTTTATCCTTGGAAAAGAAAAGGGGTTCGCCCTGGTGAGCGGGCAGGACGGATATGAGGCGCTGATGGTGGAAAGCGATGGCAGCGTAGTGATGACGCCGGGCATGAAGGAACGGTACGTGATTGAGGTCAAGGAGAGTGTCGAATGAGGTGTACAGGAACGGTCCTAGACGGAACCGGCAACGTGGCCCGGGTGCTCATAGAGGCAAACGCCTGCGGAGATTGCCACCAGTGCGGTCTCAGCTCAATGTCCGAGAACAAGCGCATGGAGGTCAACGCCCTGAACAAGGTGAACGCCGAAAAGGGTGACCCGGTCTTCCTGGAAGTCTCGGGAAAGAGGGTCATGGAGGCCTCCGCGGCCCTCTTCCTTATCCCTTTCGGGGGCTTCATCATCGGCTTCCTCATTGGATACTACCCGGTCTGGTACCTGATCGGCGCGGCCCGCACCCTCTTAGCGGTGGCCTTCGCTTTCATCTGCCTGGTGGTTTCCTACTACCCGGTCCACCTGATGGGCCAAAGAAGCGAGTTCGAGTTCGTGATCAAGGGGATCGCCACCGCGGATGAGCCGCCGGCCGGGTCGGGATGTCAAACCCCCCCGCCGGAGAGCTCCTGAAGCCGCTTGAACGCACCCAGCTTCTCACTCCTGCCTATGCGTGCCTGCCTGAGCGCGGTTGACAGGAACTCGATGCTCTCATCGTAAGTTGAGCGGTCCACCGGATATGGGTAACCGTCTTTCCCTCCGTGGGCGAAGCTGTACCGGGCCGGGTCCCTCATGCTGGGCGCCTCGCCGTGAACCAACTCGGATATCAGTGCCAGCGCACGCACCGTCTTGGCGCCCACCCCTCTCATGCCCAACAGGCGCTCGAAGTCGGCCGGTTGCCGCTCGTATGTGGAAAGCAGTATGCTGCGCAGGCGCTCCGGGTTGATGTCTGACAGAAGGACCTCGTGGCGTCGCGGAAGCTCCAGTTCCCGCATACGGATGATGTCGGAGATGATCGCCTCCGGCTTCTCGCGAGACACTCCGGCCACGGTGTCCCTGGCACCGCCCGACTCCCCGGCTACCATGTTCAATGTTTCCCCGCGGCTGTCGCAACAGATCCCGCTGTGGGGCTCGCAGACGAAGTCGTTCACCTCGTCACCGAGCCAGTGGTACCGTCTGGCAAATCGGTTCTCTGTGTTCATCCCCTGCTGGATAACGCCCCAGGACCCCTGGCGGGTGAACAGGAAGAAGTGGTGATATATCTGGTATTCGTCCTGGACCGCGGCCGAGTCCACCTTTGCCGACATCCTGCTGGAGTAGATAAGCCCCGCTGGGTCGAGGCCAATCCTCTCGCAGGACCGCTCGATCTCCTGTGGGGTCTTGCGCGAGGCCGCGCCCTTGCCACCGGCCACGTACAGGTTCAGGTCGTCTTCAAGCCCCCGGGCCGCCTCCTTGATCGCGCCGCATACCGTTGTCGTGACCCCGCTGGAGTGCCAGTCGAAACCCAGCACGCACCCGAGCGCCTGGAACCAGTATGGGTCGGAGAGCCTTCGTATGAACTCCTCCGAGCCGTACTCGCCGGCGATGACCTGCAGTATCTCCCGCGCCAGGCTCCTCATCCGCTCGAAGAGCCAGGCGGGCGCCCTCCCGTAATGGAGGGGCAGGTCTGAGCTCCCCGTCTTTCGCGCCATTACTTTGTACCTCCAGGCATCGGCTTTCTTTCCCGCCATAATAGCACCGGCGTACGACAGCCGTCCCGGGCCGTGTTGTAAGTTCCTCCGGTAAAGTGATAGATTACTTGGTAGAAAAGGCAATCGCGCGCAAGGGAGGGGATCGAATGCCGGAACAGGAGATTGGCCGCGTTTCCCATTACTTCAACAAGATCGACGTAGCGGCGCTGGAGCTTACCGGAGAGCTTGCGGTTGGCGACACCATTCACATCAAGGGTCACACCTCCGACTTCACCGAGATCGTCGACTCGATGCAGATCGAGCACGACAGCGTGGAGAAAGCTGGCCCTGGCGACTCGGTTGGCATCAAGGTCAAAGAGCGCGCCCACGAGCACGACACTGTTTACAAGGTGACGGAGTAACAAGCGAAACTAGCGGTGCCCCACCGCGGTGTGGCCACCGTCCCACACTCCGTGATAGTTGAAGTACATCGGTCGCTCTACCACCACGCCCTTATCGGAGGTAACACGAGCGCTCACGTCCTGGTCCGGCCCCAGGAACGCTTTGACGTCAACGGTGTAGCGGCTGCGGGCACCCACGGTGATATCCTGGACCCTGTTCTCTCCCGAGGCCGGCATGTACTCAACTGAAACCCGTGCCGCGGTGTCCGCAGGGTTCATGATTGATATCCACTCCTCGAAGCCTTCCCGGGTGGTGCCCTCGGCCAGGTACCAGGTCGATACTATCTTGAAGTCGGCGCTTATCCGGGAGCCCATCTCCTCGCGGGCCACCTCCCAGTCGTCGGGATCGGCACTCCAGCCGACCGCCTTTCCCTCGGCGTCGCCGAAACCGTAGTCGACCACCGAGTCCACCGCATCCTGTGCCACGGAGGCATTACCCTGCCTGCCAAGCAGCCACATGTACTCGTAGTCCTGGAGGCCCCGCCGGAGCACCTTCATGCGCTGCGAGGAGACAGGTCCGTTCACGCCCCTGTCGTAGCCGGGGTAGAAGATGGTGCCGTCCCCGTTCCCCCAGTCGGGCCAGCCCACCCCGGCCCGCCTCTGGTCGAACGTAAGTGGGTCGGTCCAAACGTCGTTGTCAGCGCCGGAGTCGTTGTAGATGTCCTTCCAGTACATGCAATGCCAGTACAGCCAGCACTCCACGCCGTATTCGTAGCCCAGCCATGGCCAGGTCCGCGTCGCCAGGCCCGGCGTGTCGATAAGCTGGCTGCCCGCGTACGGCCTTCCCCCGTTGTAGGTCCAGGTCCGATCCCCCGCGACCCTCCTTTCGTCCATCGGGCCGGGATAGGCGGTGCCCCCAGAGCACCAGATATCCACGTACCCGGCCAGGGAGCCCCATGCCGGGTCGTCGGGGACCGGTGATTCCGTGACCATGAAAGGTATACCGGTGCCCGAGTCGTGGATTATCTGCCCGTAGCGCCGGACCTCGTCGTACGACTCCTTGTCGTTGGGCTCGTCCACTATCCACAGGAAAGCCCTCTCGTACCATCCCCGCTCGTCGAAGTGCTGCTTTACAAGCTGAAGCGTCTTTTTTAGAGTCTCGGCGAACTCGGCGCTATACAGGCCGCCATGGTCAGCGGGCCATGGGAAATCGCGCCCTATCGGAAGGCAGATCGGGCCCCTGCCGATGCCGTCGTCGAATATGTCGCCGTCGAGTATGCGGGCGGCAAGCCGGTCATAGTTCGACCAGTCGATGGTCACGCTTGAGCCGGTCCCCGAGTAATTCCAGTACGACGGGGAGTCGATGTTGATGCGGTGTGCCCTCGCCATCCGGTTGTACTTCCTCTCCAGTTCCAGGTACTCGTCCGAGTACTTGACAACGTGGTGACCGTTGGCCAGTTCGTCCTGGCCGAAGTAGAACCAGGTCTTGAAGTGGGTCTCGTCGGGTAAGGTGAAATTCCACACCTGAACCTCCAGATTGATGCTCACCGCCGGTTGCCCATCGGCTGAAACAGTACAAGAGCCACTATAGGTCCCCGAAGGCGTCCCACCCGGGATGAACACGTCCACCCATACCCCCTGGTTTTGCCCGGCCGGGACCGGGAACGGGGCACCCCCCGAGGGCGCGTCGAACGGGATAAGCGGGTCCGGGTACCAACCGGTACCGTCGCTGGAGGGATTGCCGTACATCGACGTGGAAGGTTCGGTAACCTGGAGGTAATGTTCGCGGAAAAGCGAGATGTTGGCCGAGGATATAGTCGCCGGTGAGCCGACCAGGTCGCTTGCCAACACGTTTACCCCACCCAGCGTGGATGACGCGTTGATTATGAGCTGGAACGCCAGGTACTCGTTCCTGGCCCCCTTAAGGGTGACCCGGTTGTCCCCCGGCGACCAGATGTGACTCGCGCCCCCGGCGGGGTCGCCGCGCTTCACCTTCAGGCAGTCTGGAGCCACCCAGACGCTCATGGCACCCGAGCCCTCCGATCCCACAGCGGGGAAGCACCCCGTGACCGGTACCAGGACCACCAACAGCACAACCAGAACGCAAGCTGTCCTCTTCATCTGACAAACACCTCCACTATTCTCTTCGGCACTTCCACCATCCGCTATAAGGTCAAGAACCGGATTCGATCTCACGTTCTCTATTCGATTTCCTTTCATCCCGCTTAACCGTTACCCTCAAACGATGCTTCTTCACCTTCATCCATTATTACGAAGGAGTGCCGCGGAAGTCCCGCGTTTCGGTAACGCGGTTAACGAAACCAGGGTACGGGGGAACGATCTTGTTAATGGAGAAACGGATTTGCGGGATGTTGAAGTCAAGGCTGGAGGAGTTTTCATACAAGGATCCCGGAAACACGCGGGTAAGATAACAGTTGATCTTAAGCTGGCTCCGGAACGCCGGTCAAGGAACAGGTCCGGCACGTTACATTACGAATTCTTCCTCGGGATAAATCTTAATGGCAGCTTGATGAAATCGCCAAGGAGGATGAGTACGGCGGTTATGCCAATGCATATCACCCACTGTTCCATCGTGAGAGCCGTCGTCTTGAAAATGCTGCGCGCCAGTCTCGTCTGGGTGATCAGGATTACCCCCAGGAAGCACCAGAGAAAAGAGAACCAGAGCTTTGAGTTTGACAGCGTTTCCCGGCAGAAGATGCTCTTGTCGGGGAATCGCAGGTTCAGGGCGAACAAGATCGGTCCATACGCGAACACCGCAAAGGCCATCGTCTGTGCAGTAGCCGACGAGCCATAGTAGCTGATAGCCCACTGACGCACCAGGACTGCGGCCGCGGCCAGCATCAGGCCCATGAGAAATATCTGGACGCCCGCTCGCAGGTCAATGACCGGTTGTTCAGGCGGTCTGGGCTTACGCTGCATCAGCCCCGTAGCCGGAGTATCGTATCCCAGGACCGCGCCCACCGGTACAAGGCTGCCGAACTTTATCCATAGTATTTGCAGCGGGTTGAAAAGGGCCACGCTGGCGATTACCGCGACGCCGAGGAATCCCAGGATGAAAGCAACCAGGTTCGACATCTGCAGGCGGATGAACTTCATCAGGTTGTCGTAGATCACGCGTCCCTCTTTAACCGCTTTCACGATGGTTCCAAAGTTGTCGTCGGTGAGAATCATGTCCGCCGCTTCCTTTGACACGTCCGTCCCGCTGATCCCCATCGCGATGCCGATGTCGGCAGTCTTCAGCGCCGGGGCGTCGTTCACTCCGTCCCCTGTCATCGCGACTGTGTCTCCCCTGGCCTGAAGAATCTTTACCATCCTCACCTTGTCCTTGGGAGCAACCCGCGCCACTATGCCGATTTCTTGGATCATCTTCTCGACTTCGTTGTCATCTGTCTTCTCAAGCCAGGTGCCGGTGACTGCGTTGCCCTCGATCCCCAGTTCATCAGCCACGGTTTTCGCCGTGATGGCATGATCTCCGGTTATCATCCGCACCCGAATGCCGGCCTCCTTGCACTCTGACACCGCTTCCCTGACCTCGTGCCGGGGCGGGTCGGATATGCCGACCATAGCCAGTAGAGTGAGATCTTCGACATCTTTCATCCGGTCGGCCTCGGTGTCAAAGGCTTCCGGCTCCAGGTCGCGGTAAGCCACAACCAGCTCTCTTAAGCCCTTCCTTGCCAGCGATTCAATCACGTCTGACACCCGCTTGTGCCACTCCTCGTCAATGGGTAGCACGTCCCCGTTCCACAGGCGAATGTGTGACGAGCGGTCCAACACCCTGTCCGGCGCACCCTTCACGAAACAGCGAACAACCTGCCTGGCTGACTCATCGCTCATCTCGTGAAATGTCGCCATCAACATGTACTCTGAATCAAAGGGCACCGTTGCTACTCGAGGGTAATGCGCCCTTGTCTCCTCGGCGTCGATTCCGTCTTTCGCCGCCAGAACCACAAGCGCGCCTTCGTTCGGGTCGCCCACACACCTCCCGTCGGCTACCGTGGCGTCGGAGCACAACACCATTGGCAGCAGCACGGGGTCGAGATCGTTATCCCCTTTGCCGGCAACACGCCGGATATCCCCTTCAGTGCTGTACCCGTGCCCGGTAACAACATAGCGGTAGCCGGGCAACACCAGTTCCCGCACGGTCATCTGGTTCATGGTGAGGGTACCCGTCTTGTCAGTACATATTGCTGATGTAGAGCCCAGGGTCTCCGCCGATGGCAGGCTTTTAACGATAGCGTTCTCCTTCGCCAGCGCTATGGTTCCTACCGAGAGGATGCTCGTTACAACCGCCGGCAGGCCCGCCGGTATCGCCCCTATGGCAAGTGCTATTCCCATCTCGAACAGCTGGTTGAACGGCTTACCCCGAATCAGACCAACGACCAGGATCAGGATCAGTGTGCCGCCCGCAAGTGCAAGGATTACCCTGGTAAGCTGGTCTATCTTCCGTGTAAGAGGCGTAGTCTCCTTTTTCTTCTCCTTCAGTAAGTCGGCTATACCGCCGACCTCCGTACACATGCCAGTGCCGGTTACAGCTATTTCGGCACGGCCACGCGTTACGCTGGAGTTCATGAAGACCATGTTGGTGCGGTCACCGATGGCCACGTCCGGAGCTGTAATGAGGTCAAGGCTTTTTAAAGCGGGCACGCTCTCCCCGGTCAGCGACGACTCCTCCACCTGCAAGGTTGCGACCGAGATCAAACGCCCATCCGCGGGGATGCGATCTCCCTCCCTTATGAGCACTATGTCACCGGGAACCAGTTGAGCCGCGGGAATTGAAACGACGTCGCCGTCGCGGCGCACCCGGGTCTCGGCTATCATCATCTCTTGCAGAGCCTCAATGCTTTTCTGCGCCTTGCTCTCCTGCCTGAGGCCGAGAACCGCGTTGACAAACGTGACCAATACCAGGAGCACTACAGTCGACCAGTTACCGATTACAATTGCCATCACAGCGGCCCCCACCAGAACCAGTTGCATAAGCGGCCGGTACTGGCGCAGGAACGCCATGAAGATAGATTCCTTCTTGCCCTCCGCAAGTTCATTGGGTCCGTACTTCTCTAGCCGCCGGCCCGCCTCGTCGGCGCTCAAGCCCCTTGTTGGCTCTACTTCCAGTTTCTGAAGACATTCTTCCGCGCTCAAGGCATACCAGCGCGTGACTTCCTTCACCGGCGCCTTTGAACGTGTCTCATTATTTTGCTTTGAATCTCTAAACATAGCAGCATCAATCCTATCCCAGTTACCATTTCCAGACATGAGTATCAGGCGCGGCTATGCGTCTCGTGCCTGTCACTTTCTGCAAGTACTTTACATCCAAACATATTGCATTTGGTGCCTGTCACCTTCTGCAATGTCACCTTCTGCAATATGGTAAGACAAGCAACGCTTTCCCCGGGGCGTTACGATTGATGGATAATGGCTGTCTGGTGGGCTTTAAAGAAGCCCGCGTTGATGAGACGTGTCGGACCGCGGGTGAACGACGAGATGCGGGGGTTGTGCACGTGCCCGAAGTAATGGCAGGCGGGCCGGTAACGGTCGATGTACTCCAGCAGTTTCTCGCTGCCCTCCTCGTCACGGTCGGCCAGAGTGTCCCAGGTCAGCTCGGGGACCGCCGGCGGGTAATGGGTGCACAGGACATCGACCGGGCCCAGTGACTCCACCCTGCGGGCGTACTCCCCGGGATCCATCTCGCCGGGCAGGCCCACTGTCCAGGGTCCGTGCGGTGCGCCTGACACCAACCCGAAACGCTCCCCCGCGATCGATATAACCCCCGCTTCAACCACCTCCGCGTCGACGCCCGCGGCCTCCCTCATCAAGCCGGGATCGTCTATGTTGCCGTAAAGCAAGAAACATTTGCAGCGTGTCGACTCAAAGAACTCCCGGTAGCTCTCCCTCGCCAGCTCCCTGACCCGTCGGAACTTCTCCGTTGTACCGCCGGCCGCCTCGCGTATCTGGTGCCTGGCAAGCTCTTTGCGCCCCCTGGCCAGTAGCGACAGGGATTCCACTATTTCCTCCCTGGTGAACACCTCGGCCAGGATTCCATCGAGGTTGCGGAAATCGATAAGGTTGATGTAGTCACCCAGCATCACCGCGATGTCGCCGGGCCCCAACTCCCCAGCCAGCGCGCCGTACTCGCCGTGGATGTCTGAGATTATCTTTACGGCCACTATATCTCCTCGATCGACGGCATCTTCACGTAGAGGATCGGCATACCGCCGTCGGCGGTAGCGAAGAACGGCAGGTACTCTGCGTCAGCCCCGACGTGATCACTGGTGCAATCAACATCCACCCAACCCTTCCCCTCCAGGTACGCCTGCGACCATACGTGCCCGGTGTCCAGGTCCACCAGCCACCCCGCTACCTGGCGGGCGGGGATGCCGGAGGCCCTGCACAGTGTAACGAAGACGTCGCTCGAATCCCAGCAGCGGCCATACCCCTGGGAGAGAACCTGCAAGGTGCCGTACCTGGTACCCATCGGCCCGCTGTAATCTATATTGTCCCTGACCCAGCGCCACAGGGCCTTGACCTTCGCCCCGTCTGTGGAAACGGTGCCCGCCGCCTTGCCGGCAACCTCCCGCGCCCCGGGATCCGAGGTGGGCCAGAACGAAGTCTCAGCGGTGCAGGTGGTTTTCTCCTCGGGGGTCAGGACGGTGCCGTCTCCCTCCTCCAGCGAGGTCTCTCCGACGGTGAGCTCCCCACTCACCTTGACGTAAGGGACTCCCGCTTTCCCGGGCAGTGCGGCGGTGTCAAATGTATAGGTGGTCATACCGCCTGTGGTCTGCTCGCCCGCCACCAACGGCTCGAAGTCGTACTTCGCACTCAGGCGGTCGCCGCTGGAGGTCAAGAGCGCCGCGCTGTTACCGAAGCTCGTCGCGTCTATCACCGCCTTCATCTCCTCATCCACCGGCTGGCCCTCCAGGTAGCTCTCCAGGTAGTTGGACAGTTCGTTGAATTTCATGTAATCGATGGTGTCGACGCAGGCCAACTCGAACTCCACAACGGCGCTGCCTCCTCCCATGTCCTTGCCGGTGCCGTCGTACTCGACCTCGATCTCAAGGACTTGCGCCGCCTTCTCCTTGCTCTCCTGGTTGTCGCCGATTATCTCGGCCACGACGTTGTCCCTGGACCCGTAGATGTTGGTCCCTCCCGCCACCTCCAGAAGGAAAGAGAGCGCGTCCTGGACCATCTGTGCGTTTCCCATCTGCACCAGGTTCACCTGCAGTCGTTCGGAGTCGCGGGTGAAGACCTGGTTCAGCACGTCCTCGGCCCCCAGCTGGCCAAGCCTGTAGATACTGCTCCCCTTCTCCTCCATGTCGGGGTCCACCTCTGTCTCGCCTTCCAGCCGCCACCCCGCTCCCAGATCGGAAGCCTCGAGCTTCATGTCGTCCACGGTCAATCCGCCCCCCGACCCGCAACCGGCGGCGGCCCAGAGCAGGGCCAGTGTAAGTATGAAGGCGATTGCGACCCGGGAGTACTTGCCATGAATGATCTTCTTCACGGTCATCTTACCGGTACACCTCCATCAACCTCGAGGCGGTATCCCTGACGAGTCTCTTCAACTCCCTGGGGGACTCGATCTCCAGGCGGTCTCCGAACCTGATCAGGTACTTCGAGAGCCACGTCAGGTTCCTGGTCCTGAGCGTGATCGTCACTGTCCCGTCGTCGTGCTCGTTGAACGTGGCGGTGGGCCACTCCTCCAGCAGGCGGCGGCCCTCCTTGCCGGAAAACCGGAGTTTGACGTAATGCGCGCTCCTTCCGGGCTTTATCTCAGCCACCAGTTCGGGCATCTCCAGCCCGTCGTCGCCCTTCCCGTCACCGGGGGGGTCTACGATCTCCACCGACATAATCCTGTCCAACCGGAACATCCGCCGGCCCTCCGCGCGTCGGCACCACGCCAGCAGATACCAGTGTCCATACGAGATGACCAGGGACAAGGGCTCGACATCCCGGCTTGTCACCTCACCACGGGAGAAGCTGTAGTACTGGAGCCGGAGGTCCTTGCCTCTCTCGAGGCCTTCCTCGATCACCTCCCACCACCGGCCGGGATTGGAGCCGAGCTCCACGTCTATGTGTTGCGCCAACTCCTCAATACTGCCACTGCTATGTCCGGCAACGACCTCCCCCACCTTCTTCAGCGCGGAACCCGCCGGGCCGCCCGGCTCGAAGAACCCGGCGCCCACCAGCGCCTCTCCGGCCACGATGAGGACAAGCGCCTCATCGGTGGTGATAGTCAGGGGCCTTCTGAAGTAGTCGGCCATGCTCAAGTAGACCCGATCGTTCACGATTCGCCTGTCTATCAGGTCGCCCGGCCCGTACTCCGGCAGTCCGCAAAGGAAGAGGACATCCAGATCGGCGAGAACCTCCTCCCTTTCGGCGCCCAGGGCGTCACAGAGCTCCTCAAGGGACGCCCCCTCCTCCCGCAGGATGAGCGGCACCATCAGGAGTATCCGGTTCAGCCGGCAGCCTATCCTGTTAAGCATTATCATCCCCGTCCCCGAGCACCCCCCGGATACGTTCGGTTATCAGGTCAACCAACCCCGAAGGCGCGAGTATCCTCGCGCCGGCGCCGAACTCCAGCACCCAATCCACGAACTCCTCCGGGTCCCCAACCATGTAGGTCACATCCACCGAGCCATCCTCGCGCCTCTGGCTGCCCTGGGCCCTTGCCCCGCCGCCGGAGAAGCCGAACGCCAGGCGCGGCTCGAACCTCACCCGTGCCGTCACTGTCTCTCCGCTGTGCTCCCCAGGCCACTCCCAGTGCATTTCGCCGCACAGGTCAAACGAGTCCGGTACCTCGAAATCCGGCTTATGTGGCTTCTTCCTGTTGACCTCGATGGCGGACGTCACCCGGTCCAGCTTGAACGACCGTATCTCGCGGCGCAGGTGGCACAGGCCCACCAGGTACCACGACCCGCGCCTGTTGAACAGGCCGTAAGGTGACACCTCCCGCCAGATCGGCTCGCTCGAACCTATCGACCGGTAGGAGAACTTGAGATCTTTACACCCGGTAAGCCCGTCGAGTATGACCTCCAGCAAACGCCGGTCGCGCGGCACACCCACCCAGTGGACGTGAGGCACCGCGTCAACGTCAACGTCCCCCTTCTCGTCGAAGGCGAACTTGAGCAGGGCGGAGTGGGCCGGTCCACTGAACGGGGTGCCCGAGCCGAGGAACAGCCGTGACACCATGGTGAGGGCGACCTTCTCGGCGGGTAACAGCTCCAGGTGAGGCAGGTAGTACTCGTCCGTGAGAATCGTGTACCCGGTCTCGCCGTTGGCCGCCAGCATCTCGACCCTCACCTCGATGCCCATCTCGCGGAGCTCGTCCTTGTCCCGCTCGAACATGCGATGGAGCGCTGGTTCGTTGCCGGACGCGTCCACGTACACCGTACGTCGTAACTGCTCGAACGTGACCGGCCTGGCCGTCTCCAGGAGGTACGCCGTAAGGTTTATCAAACGTTCGATCTTCTCCATGATGCCATCCCTCGAGCGCCGACCGCTCCCTGTCAGCGTATCGTTAAGCTCTTCCTGAATATAAAGGAGGGCGGACTCACAAGTCCACCCCCCATTCATTCCGTTCCTCTTGCGGGAGGGCCTACGGCCGGCCCTCCCTCACCATGTTTCCCTTACTTGCCGATCAGCAAACGCCCGATGATCCAGCGCTGGATCTCGGAGGTCCCGCCGCCCAGTGTCCCCAGCTTGGCGTCGCGGATAGACCGCTCTATCGGGTAATCCTTGGTGTACCCGTAACCGCCGAAGACCTGGGTAGCCTGGTCGGCCGCCTGCACCCCGACCTCGGAGACGAACAGCTTGGCAATTGACGCCAGCATCGGGTCCATGATCCCCTGGTCCTTGTTCCAGGCCACCTTGTAAACGATCAGGCGGCTGGTCTCCAGCCACACCTTCAGGTCGGCCAGCTTGAACTGCATTGCCTGGAACGAGGCGATAGGACGCCCGAACTGGTAGCGCTGCTTGGCGTAGTCTATACACTGCTCGAGCTGGATCTCCATGCCGCCGACACCCGCCGCCAGGAGCACCGACCTCTCCCACTCCAGGGTAGTGAGGGCAACTCCCATGAACCCCTGGTTCTCCTCTCCCAGAAGGTTCTCGGCCGGGACCTCGCAGTTGTCGAATATAAGCTCGGAGGTGGGCGATGAGCGGTGTCCCATCTTGCGGATCTCGTTACCCACCTGGAAACCTGGAAAGTCCTTTTCGACTATGAAGCCGCTTATGCCCCCCGGCCCCTTCTCCTTGTCGGTGATCGCCAGCACCACGAACACGTTCCCGATGGGCCCGTTGGTTATGAACGTCTTGGTTCCGTTAAGTACGTAGTACCCGTCCTTCTTGTCGGCGGTGGTCTTGATGCCGGCCGCGTCGCTGCCGGCCTCCGGCTCGGTAAGGCCCAGGCCGGATATCCACTCACCGCTGGCTATCCTGGGGATGTACTTCTTCTTCTGCTCTTCGGTCCCCAGCTGCCAGATCGGCACTCCGCCTATCGCTACGTGGGCCCCCCAGGAGAGGCAGAATCCCATGTCGCTGGAGCCGTACCCAAGGGCCTCCCCGGCCAGGCAGGTATCGAACACGCTGGCGCCGCTCCCCCCCAGCTCCTCTGGGAACGGCAGGCCCATCAGCCCGAACTCCGCCGCCTTGTCCCAAACATCACGGTCGAACCTGGCCTCCTCGTCCCGCTCGGTGGCCCCGGGCAGTATCTCGTTCTGGGCGAACTCGACTACCGACTGCTTGAACAGCTTCTGCTCTTCGGTCAAACTGAAATCCATCGGTTACCTCTCTTTCTTACAGGTGTCCTGCTACCCTGTTCTATCCAAAACCTCCATATATCTATCACATTACTCATCGGGCACAAAATAGAAGTCGCGTATCCTGCCGGTCCTCTCCTCTGGGGGGAGGAACTCGGCACGCACCGGCATACCGGTGTAGAGGTCCTCGAAAGCGATCTCCCTGATGCATGACACCAACACGTAGCGGGCCCCTTCCAGGTGCACTCCCCCCTGGATGAACGGCACATCCTTCTTGATGTCGTTCAGCGACACCTCCACCTGCCCGAACACCGTCACCTTCCCTTTCCCACTCATCTCCACCCACTCGGTGTCCACGTAACAGTCGTGGCACCAGGACCTGGGCCAGCAGTAAACCGAGCCGCACCGGGGACATTTCATCCCCATGAGCCGGGCGTTCTCTTTCATCTCGATGAAGAAACGGGACAGCTCGCCCATAGACGCCAAGAAATCCACCTTCCAGCGGTCCGGCATGATCACAAAGCCGTCCTCCACCTTGATGGGCACGAAACGGGGGTCTTTCTCATCAGCCATCCTGCATCACCCCTCCACCACGAAAGTCACTGAGTAGGCGCCCCGGGCTCCCCCCATGCTCTGGGCGATGCCCCTGGTAACGTTCGGCACCTGCCGGGCGCCCGCCTCCCCCCTTATCTGCCTGACGACCTCCGCCACCTGGTACACGCCGGTGGCCCCTATAGCGTGCTCCCCACCGATGAGTCCCCCAGAGGGGTTTACCGGGTTGCTGCCGCCCATGTCCGCCTTTCCGTCGCGCAGGAAGTGCACACCTTCCCCCCATCCGCAAAGGCCGAACTCCTCGTAGAGAATTATCTCCACCCCGGAGAACGAGTCGTACACCTC
>SDBS01003304.1_pt1 | contig 15811 bp, 12 predicted proteins | sample 2277091 | NCBI WGS metagenome assembly SDBS01 (sample SAMN10404972, study PRJNA504765) | marine sediment metagenome | isolation source: marine sediment core GS10_PC15, 163 cmbsf | place: Arctic Ocean: Southern Knipovich Ridge | collected 2010 | reverse complement strand
ATTCCTTGTCAATTTCGGACTTCATTACCAGTACTATACATTTAATTCAACATCAAATTTTGAACCCCGGCTGGGGTTCCAATGGTCTGTTGGAACTGGTGGCAGTATAAGTTTTGGCTATGGCCTTCACAGCCAGATACTTCCGGTTACAATATACAATAAAGAAACCTACTTAAGTTCGGGCCGGTACCAAACCAACAATAAGGATCTGGAAATGCTGAAAAGTCATCACCTGATCCTGTCTTATGATCACCGGTTCAATGAATTCCTCAGGTTCAAAACAGAGTTATATTACCAGCATATTTTTGATGCAGCAATTAGCTCAGGTTCAAAAAACTCATATTCCATATTGAACCAGGGGGCTGATTTTTATATTCCTGCTCCTGATTCACTTGTAAGTAAGGGCACCGGAAATAACTATGGAATTGAATTTACAATTGAACATTTCCTGAATAATGGAATGTACCTTTTAGGCACACTCTCTCTCTTTGAATCAAAGTACACCGGTAGTGACGGAGTATACAGAAATACGGCTTTTAACGGTAATTTTATATCCAATTTACTGTTTGGAAAAAAATTTGAAATTTCAAAGGCTAAACGCAACAGAAAAAAGCAGCATTATCTTGGATTTGATATAAAAATAAACTGGACCGGAGGTCAAAGGCACTCGCCGATTGATACAACTAAGGTTCAGGATCATGGGCTCCCTGTTTACATTGAAAATGAAGCTTTTGAGCTTCAATATCCAAACTATTTCCGTACAGATTTGAAAGTTTTCTTACGAAGTTTTGGAAGAAAATCAAATATTGAATTTATCATTGACATTCAAAACTTCTTTAATACACAAAATATTTTGATGGAAGCCTATAATAAAAATACCGGGGAGGTTTATTACAATTATCAAATGGGCAGATTAATAATTCCGCAATTCAAAATAGAGTTTTAATAACTGTGATTTGAAACTATTTTCGGTAAAAAACATTTTTTTGGGAATTGAATGTTTCCTCTTACAATAATAGCTTTCATCATTGAGGGTGCCTATGGTAAAATTGTAAAAATAACTTAAATAATTATTAAACAAATCCTGCATATTTCAATATGTTTTATATTCAATATTGCTTAAAATAGACTAATTTTGCAGTACTCAAATTAAATCTAATATCATGAAATGGAAAATAGTCATAATAACATTGCTTTTCCTGAGTACAAGCTGTCTAACATATAGTCAGGGAAGAAACAAAAAGAAAATTGTTGTAACAGGATATGTTACAAATCAGTCGGGTGAGCCATTAAGTAATGTTTCAATTTTTTTGGATCAACAAAATAGTTACAGGGTAACAGATCAAAATGGACAATTTAAAATTAAGGTCAAACCTTCTGTAAAAAGTATCACTGCATTCAGCGTGTTTTATGGAGGTATGGAAATTGCCTTTGATGGTCAGACTGATTTAAAATTTATTCTTTCACATGACTTTGCGATGGGAGCCGGTGCACAACCGAAAACAGGTGAAGCAGTTGATATAGGGTATCAAACTGCAAGTAAAGATAACCTGACCAATAGCGTTGGATCGGTTAATAAGAATAGGATCGACAAGACCACTTATAACACAATATATGAAATGATTGAAGGGGAGGTTGCCGGAGTTACAGTCTCGGGAACAAGTATAAGGATACGTGGGATATCGTCTATTAGTGGAAGTAACGAGCCCATGTTTATTGTTGACGGCTCTCCAGCCACTTTCATAGGTTATATATCTCCAAGGGATGTGGAATCGATTGATATTCTTAAAGGATCTGCCGCGGCTATATACGGAACCAGAGGAGCCAATGGTGTAATTATTATTAAATTAAAAGGCTCAAAAAGGTAATAATAAGTAATCACTTGAAGCACCGTCTCGGTGATGTATTCTCAAGCAATCCAGATCATTAATTTGATCATATTTATCTACTCTATGAAACTAACCAAAACTAAGGTAATGGCCACTATCGGACCAGCCTGTAGCAGTCCGGAAATCCTTGAAAAGATGGTACTTGAAGGGATGAATTTGTGTCGCTTGAACTTTTCACATGGTTCTCATGAAGAGCACTTAAAAGTGATACAAAACATTCGAATGATTGATGAAAAACTGGGTAGCAATATTGCAATTATAGCCGATCTGCAGGGGCCAAAACTCAGGCTTGGAGAGATTGAAAATAATTCCATAGAACTTATAAACGGAGAATTCCTGAACATTGTGACAAGTGATTGCATTGGTACCACAGAAAGGGTTTCTGTAAGTTACCCTCAACTCCCCCGGGATGTTAAAAAGGGAGCAAGAATATTGATTGATGATGGAAAGATCCAGCTTGAAGTAGTTGAAACAAATAAGAAAGATTTGGTTAAAACGAGGGTACTGAACGGAGGCATTCTGTCTTCAAGAAAAGGAGTAAACTTACCAAACACCAAAATTTCTCAGCCGAGCTTAACCCCTAAAGATATATTAGATGCTGAATTTGCTTTGAAAAATGATGTAGACTGGATTGCACTTTCCTTTGTAAGGTCGGCAACAGACATTATTGATTTAAGGGACATCGTCAAAAAGCATAAGAAAAGCACCAGGGTAATTGCAAAAATTGAAAAACCCGAGGCTCTGAATGAGATTAATAATATTATCGATGTTTCTAATGGGATTATGATTGCCAGGGGAGACCTGGGTGTTGAAGTCTCTTTCGATAAAGTGCCAATGATCCAAAAAGACATCATTAAAAAATGTATCAATCTGGCAAAGCCGGTAATTATTGCCACCCAGATGATGGAAAGCATGATCGATAATTTCAGACCTACACGTGCAGAGGCAAGTGATGTAGCAAATTCAGTTTTAGATGGTGCAGATTGCTTAATGTTAAGTGGTGAAACCTCTGTTGGCAAATACCCTGTTGAGGTTATAAGGAAAATGAAACAAATAATTCATTCAACCGAATCAAAAGGACTTCATTACATCAGAGAACATTTCCCCACCGAGATATCCATGTCATTTCTGCCTGACACCGTTAGCTACAATGCTAGTCAGATGGCAGAAAAGGGAAAGGCCCGGGCAATTGTATCCTTTACGCATTCTGGCTATACAACTCTTAGAATTTCAAGTCATCGCCCCAGTGCTGAAATTTATGCTTTCACCAACAATAGAAAAATTCTGAAAAGTTTATCTATTTTATGGGGAGTCAGGCAATTCTATGTAGAAACTTATGAAAATATTAATGAGGCCATTGATGATTCCATCAAGATTCTGAAAAAGCATAAATTGCTTAAGGATGGTGAGGTTGTAGTTCATCTTGGAAGTATTCCCTTAAATCTCAGGGGTCAAACCAATATGATGAAAATAAGTTATGCATAGGCACGGGGCGCAGGGCATAGAGCACAGGGCAAGACAACAGAAAGATGGGGCGACTGGGCGAAAGAAAGAAGAGGTAAGACAGACAGGAATAATGGAATATTGGAATAGTGAAAAAAATCTCAAATTCCAAAACCTGAAAATCTTAAGAGTTTAAGCTGTATCGAATATAAAAATAGACTTTTTGACCTTTTGACTTATATAATTTAAAATGGATAGCCGATTGCAAGGTGGAAAGTCATCTGTGAAAAATCATATCCGGGATTCCCAATCACCCATTTACTTCCCTCTTGAATCTGGGGGTCCCGCATCTTAAAACCAAAATCAAGGCGAAATAGAAAGTAGGAAAAATCAAACCTGGCACCCATACCTGAACCAATGGCCATATCTGAAATAAATGAGCCAAATTGAAACCTGGCCCCTGGGCGGGTATCTTCTTTACTTATCGCCCATATATTTCCTGCATCCACAAAAAACGCTCCTTCCAGTACCCACACAATCTTAAACCGATATTCAAGGTTTAAGTTGATTTTCATGTCGGCCGTCTGGTTATAAAAAGTGGTGCCCTCAGGCATATGAGAACCGGGGCCAAGAGATCTTACCGGCCAGGCCCTTATGTCATTAGCCCCTCCCGTATAATATTGTTTTTCAAAAGGGAGTGCCCTGGAGTTCCCATAAGGTAAGCCAAGACCAAAAAAGCCACGGTACACAATTGAGTTGGCATTATTGATTACGGTATGATACATAAGGTTAAAATCCCCTTTGACGTATTGGGAATATTCAATCCCAAAAATCTCGTTGCCAGTTCTTAAAGCATTATCATTAAATAAATTATCCAATAAGGACACCATATTCCCTGAAGTAGAAAGATTGAATCGAAAATAATAATAGTCCCGATCCATTCTGATCTTCTGGTTGGTATAAACAAAACTATAAGAAAGACCTGCTATAAAAGTATTCTTATAACTATAAGCCAGATAGGAAGTAGTATCAATATGGGCAATAAATGCACTGTCAATAAATGGAAGTTTGATTATATTAAGATCAATAGGGGTTACAATATGAGAAACATAGCGATTGCCCTGCCAATTATATCCAAACCTGGTAACAAACATTGTACGTTCATACTCAGGCCTTATTTGATAATTATATGCAGTCAATAAATTGGTTTTTGGATTGTACTTTTTTACAAAATCTTCCTTTTCAAAAAATGGCAATAAAAACCGGGGAAATAAAATATTGGCTTCAGCACCATATTCCTGCATGCTGCCAAAACCTTTTGTTTCTTTAGGCAAAGCCTCATATGAAGTATTTAATTTCAGATTAAGTACTTCTGCCCTATTAAACAAGTTGCGGTGCTGGTATAATAAGTTGAGTGAAGCACCAAGATTTCCGGATGAATTAGTTCCTTCCAGTTCTATGGAGTAGGATTGTAATTTGTTTGGTACAATCTGCAGATTACAATCAAGAGTCAATACAGAAGTATCGGAGATTTGTTGCTGCTCCCCTGGCGTAAAATAAATATCTACATGCCTTATCATTGTTAAAGCAGACAGGTGCTTTCGAGTCTGGTCAACATTGCTTAGATTATATAAATTATTGCTGTATATATAATTTAATCGAAGTACCACATCATAATTGAGAGTGGATCGTTCATTAGATTGAATAAAGTTGAAACCTTTATATGAAACGGTATCCAGGCCTTTGTAGTAATTAGTTGGATCTTTCAATGCTTCGGAAGGATCATAATTCAGAAAAATATAGACCTTTCCTACTTTATACTTGTGAAAAGGAACCTCCTCTATCTGATTATTTGAAAGACGAACTGTCCTTGCTCTTACATGTACTGTAAGATCAATTATTTTTGCTTCCCTTGTACTATCAGCTTTAAAATAAATAAAGTCTTTCCTGAAACTGTAGAATCCTTCATTTCTTAACAAGTACTCAATTCTTTGCCGTTCGTTATCAATGCTCTCTACCTGATAAATATTCCCCGATACCAGTTGAGATCTTAAAGTGTCTGCCAGGATATAGGGCTTCAAGGCAGGGTCATCAATAATATAATTGATCCTTCCAATCTTATAAGGTTCCAGTATGTCAACAGAATACTCTGTAATTGCTTTCTGTTTGGAATAAACTACAGTGTCTTCAATTATGGCATCAAAATAGCCTTTTCTATTGAGAAAGGATTTCATTTGTGCCAGGGATTTTTTATTTTCTGAGATATCAAAAATCACAGGAGGCTCCCCGATTTCTCTTAACCATGAATGAATTCCCTTTTCCTTATCTATATTTGATGTATTATAAAGTCCCAGGTGAAAACGAATCCCCACAATTCTTTTGTTGGGTTCTTGTTGAATGCTTTCTTTCAAATCCTTTTTCTCTATCTTTTTTTTCTCACTGAAAATCACCTTGTTCCTTTGAAGAATAAATTCATCCTGAGGCACATATTTAGTAGGATTACAAGCTGAAAACATCAAAAACACGAGGAGGAGAAATCCGGACAATCCGGAAATCTTGTTTTTATATCTTGTAAATATTTCCAACTTTTGTATTTGTATTAAAAATGACCAGGGCAAATATAAGCATAATTGACATGCTCAGTAAAGCAAAAATAAAATATCTAAACTCTTTAAAACTTAACAAAGGCCGTACCAAATCGGGTTGTTTTGTAGTAGAAGGAGATAAAATGGTCAGGGATATTCTACAATCGGATTGGACAATCAAAGAACTTTATGCCAGAAGCCATTGGTTGGAGAAACTTGGTATTGAGGAACAAAAAAAAGCTGGAAGAATAGTCGAGATTGATTTTAAGGAGATGAAAAAAGTGAGTAGTTTAAAAACACCTCATAATGTTATGGCAGTGGTTAACATGCCTGAATTGGATCATGAGACCAATCCCCCGGCCAATGATATATCCCTTGCCCTCGACCGCATTCAGGATCCCGGGAACCTGGGTACCATTCTTCGCACTGCCGCCTGGTTTGGAATTGAAAATGTGTATTGTTCAAAAGACTGCGTGGACGTGTACAATCCTAAAGTGGTTCAATCTACAATGAGTGCCCTGCTAAGGGTGAATGTCTGGTATACTGATCTTTCAGGTTTAGCAAAATGGTATCGTAAAAACTCACTTCCTGTTTATGGAACTTTTGTAACTGGAAAGGATATATTCCGGGAAGATCTACATTCAGCCGGGCTAATACTAATAGGAAATGAATCCGGCGGAATTTCATCTTCCCTTCAGGAACTGGTAACACAACGATTAGCCATCCCTCATTTCCCAGTTGATCAAAACAGTAAAATAGAGTCATTGAATGCCGCTTCTGCCACAGCCATAGTCTGCTCAGAATTCAGAAGAAGGATGTAAGATAAGGGATGCTGCACATTCGCTATCACCTTCGCCAGGGCTATGCTTATCAAAGAAGGCCATGAGGGAAAAAATAGCGGGATAATCCGGTTGAATATTATGCAAAGATTATGAAGATTACTCATCTCACAAATCTTCAACTGGGGAGAATACAAAACAGTCTTAAACTCTTTTGAACTCTGAACACGAAACACTGAACTCCCTAAACATCTCCCTTCCCTCAACTCTGCCAGGTATTCACTCCGTTCGCACGCTAGCGGTTTATCTGCTCTCTCACCGCTCATAGCTCATCGCTTTGTTTCCGGTTTAACTTCCTGACTATTCAAAATGGAAAGATAATATCCACATCCTGGATTTCAGCTTATCAATGCTTTCCACATAATATGCATTACCCGGGACTGGATCATCAACAAGCATGTTTATTGAACCAATGGAATACTTCAACTCTGCTGAGAACTTGAAATATAATAGAAAAAAATCAATTCCAAATCCAACTTCGGTATAAAGATCTGATCTCTTAAGCCGTACATAATTCTGTTTGTCAAGATCATAATCTTTTTTTGCGGCCAGATCAAGCCGGTAATTAAATCCAGCTATCACATATGGCCTGAAATTATTCACCCTTTTTGATTTATACTTGATAAGAAGCGGAAACTCAAGAAAGGATGATTCAATCTTTTGATTCGTGAATACAGTATCTTGTTTGTAGTAATGAATTGTCCTTTGTCCAAAACTAATCCCCGGCAAAAACCTGAGATTCATATACTTGTTTAAGCGCAAGCTGGAAACGACATTGATATTAAACCCGGGGTGTAATATAGTTGAATTCGGTATGGTATCACTATGAAAAGCAGATTTGGAAGGATACAGGGCAAAATCCAATGTATTCAGTCCAACTGTAAACCCAAAATGTATGGGTTTCATATCATACACGGAATTGTTCTTGACCCTTTGTTTCTGAGAAAAGGCCAGCCATGGGATCAAAAGTAATATGAATAATAGTTTTCCTTTCACATCAGATTATTTCTCATGAACAATTAACTACGAATCGGGCAGATTATTGTGATTATCTCTTACACCTGTGTATAAACTTGCAACCCCAAAGCTCAATCGTTTAAAGGAAAGTTCAGAGAAACCGGCATTCCCAAGTTTACAGAGAAATTCGTCTCCATCCGGGAAAGCCTCAACTGACTCGGGTAAATAAGTGTAGGCAGATCCATCCCTCGAAATAATTTTTCCGATTTTAGGAAGTACCTTAAAAAAATAAAAATTATATATCTGTTTGAAGGGAAAATGAGTTGGTTGTGAAAACTCAAGGATAACAAAGGCCCCTCCAGGTCTCAAAACTCTGTACATCTCATTGAGCCCTTTTTGAAGATTCTCAAAGTTCCTTACTCCAAAAGCTACCGTAAGGGCATCAAAACTAAGATCTTCAAAAGGTATTTCTTCAGAATCAGCCTGAATTAGCTCAATTTTATCCTGGAGTTTTTTCTTCTTTAATTTCTCTCTACCCTTTAGAAGCATTCCCTCTGAAATATCAATTCCAATAACCATGTCTGGTTTAAGCCTTAGTGCAGCTATTGCCAGGTCTCCGGTGCCGGTAGCAAGGTCAAGAATTTTTTTCGGATGAAATGGTTTTAATTTCCGGATAGCCTTTCTTCTCCAGAGTTTATCAATTCCGAGAGACAAAAAGTGATTTAAAAAATCATATCTAGGGGCAATCTGATCAAACATCTCCTCAAGCTGCAACTTCTTTCCTGATTCAGAATTCTTATAGGGATTTACCACAATATTATTAATCAATTATTCTTCTAAATGCTTTTCCAGGCTCCCAAAATAAGCTTTCTTCATGTCACAAACAAAGCCAAAAGACAGGTCATCCACCCTTACCTCCCCTTTGGTAACATGCCCTAATGCCGAAAACGGGATATCTTGTTTCAACATAAAATCAATAAATTCAGTCTCTCTGGTAGAGGTTACAGATACAACTACCCTTCCCTGCGACTCGCCAAATAAAAATGCATCATTCCTGATTTCAGCATCTGTAGTAATATCAAAACCAAGACATTCAGGGGTCATCATCCCACATTCAAGAAGGGAAACGAAAAGTCCTCCTTCTGAAATATCATGGGCTGACATAACAAGGCTAAAACTGATCAAATCTTGTAAAACACTTTGCATCTTGTGTTCTTCTTCCAGGTCAAAGTATGGAACCGGTGATTTTTCTACCCCGTGCCAGGAGACAAGATATTCTGAGGAAGAAATATCGTTTCTGGATTTCCCTATAAGATATATCATACTTCCCTTTGACTTAAAAGTCATACTCATCTGATTATTTTTTTCCCTCAGTATTCCAAGCATTCCAATGGTTGGGGTGGGAAACACAGGAACTACCTCATTACCAATGGTAGTCTGGTTATAAAAACTCACATTCCCGCCTGTTACAGGAGTCCCAAATTTCTTACATGCCTTTGTCATTCCCTTTATGGCACCCACAAACTGCCAGAAAACCTCTGGGTTATAAGGGTTGCCAAAATTCAGACAATTTGTTATGGCAAGTGGTTCCCCCCCTGAACAAATAATGTTTCTGGAGGCTTCAGATACAGCTATCTGGGTTCCAATATCAGGATCTGCCAAAACATATCTTGAATTACAATCTACTGTAAGAGCAAGGGCGCTTCGGGTTCCTTTCACATTCACCAGTCCTGCATCCGAAGGAAAATTAGTAGTCATATTACGGGTACCTACCATGGTATCATATTGCTCATAAACCCAATGTTTGCTGGCAATATTTGGATTTGCAATAAGGGACAAAGCCACATCCTTCAGGTTTTTTGGCAGCTCAACAGAATCTATCTTAAATTCTTTGAATTCCTTATAATATGCAGGTTCCTTGAATTCTCTTTCATATACCGGGGCTCCACCTCCAAGAACAAGCGTCGAAGCCGGAACATCAGCATACAATTTTCCATTCATATAAAAATACAATCTGTCTTCTTCTATAACCTCGCCAATAATCACACAATTCAGATCCCATTTTTCAAACACTTTTTCAACATCTTCCTCTCGCCCTTTTTTCGCTACCACTAACATTCTCTCTTGTGATTCCGAAAGAAGGATTTCCCACGCTTCCATATTTTCTTGTCGAAGTGGAACCTTTCCAAGATCGATCTTCATTCCATGGCCACCCTTCTCTGACATTTCGGAAGTACTGCAAATGATACCTGCTGCTCCCATATCCTGCATACCTACAATAGCTTCTGTCTTATTTAATTCCAGACTGGCCTCCAATAATAATTTTTCCTGAAATGGATCACCAACCTGAACTGAAGGAAGATCATCGGCTGAATTTTCAGTAATATCAGCAGAAGCAAAAGTAGCCCCATGAATACCATCTTTTCCTGTTCTTGAACCAACAATAAACACAGGATTCCCCTTACCTTTTGCAATAGCAGAAATCATGTCATCTTTATTCATCAAACCAACCGACATGGCATTTACAAGAGGATTCGTATTGTAACTCTTGTTAAAATAAACCTCGCCTCCAATTACAGGTACTCCAAAAGAATTCCCGTAATCTCCAATGCCCTTCACTACTCCCTTTAAATGCCATTTTGTTCTTTCCTGGTCCAGTGTTCCAAACCTTAATGAATTTAACTGTGCTACAGGCCTTGCTCCCATAGTAAAAATATCCCGGTTAATACCTCCCACTCCTGTTGCTGCTCCCTGGTATGGTTCTACGGCACAAGGATGATTATGAGACTCAATCTTAAATGCACAAGCCAGCCCGTTCCCAACATCCACAAGCCCGGCATTTTCTTCACCAGCCTCTGCCAGTATATACTCACCCTGTCGCGGTAATGTTTTTAACCATTTTATAGAATTCTTATAAGAGGCATGCTCAGACCACATAACCGAGTATATACTGAGTTCAGTAAAATTGGGATCCCGGCCTAATATCATCTTGATCTTTTCAAATTCACTGGCATCAAGACCGAGTGTTTCAGCAAGATTAAGGTCAACTTTGGTTTGTGACATAACAAGGGGTTAATTTCCAGGTCTAAAATTGAAACAAATATAAGCAAGATTCTTCATTCTTTTTGAAAATTGAATCTAACATTTCTATAAGTTGATTTAGTCAATATATACCTCGCTGTAAAATAAAGTATTAGTGTAACTACCTCCCTGAAGGTAATCATACAAGCAAATTTTGTCAGGAAACTACTATAGCAGGGGCATTGTCAATTCTACTCAATATAAAGCTTATCTTCGATCATCAGATGATTATATTGCTGAATAAAAGCCTTCATAATCATCTCCATATCAATCTGGATCTCAAAATTAGTTCCAGCAATATTTTCAAGTAATAATTTATCAGAAAAATAATTATACAAAGAAACTGTTTTATCTTCTCTAAACATCAATATGTAATCACCTGAAATCAATTGGAAGGTATTATTTGAGTAACTAACCGCAAAATGCTTGCTTTCATTATCAAATATGTCATTCCCAAATGCAAAATACACTTCCGGGTAATTCAGATAGCCAAGAACCGTAGGCATTATATCTATTTGCTGAACAACAGTGTTATCTATTCCTTTCAGATTTGGATCTCCTGATGGCCGGAAGAAAATAATTGGAATTGAAAATTTTCCAACAATGCTGTTATAAACATCAAAATTAGACTGATTAGCATGATCGGCAGTAATAACAAACAGGGTATTCTCGTACCAGGGCATCCGGGAAACTTTTTTAAAAAATCTTTTTAGGGCCATGTCAGTATATTGAACAGGTATATGTATGTCAAGTGATCCTTCCGGGAATTTACCTTTGTACCTTTCTGGTATAATAAAAGGATGATGAGACGAAATTGAAAATATTGTTGCATGAAATGGTTCCCTAAAATCCTTGAGTTCCCTTGCAAAGAACTGGAAAAATTCTTCATCCCAAATTCCCCAAATTCCATCATAGTCTTTTGAATTACCATATTCATTCATTCCATAATATTTATCATAACCTGCCACTTTCATAAAAGCATCAAATCCCATGCTCCCATTAGGAGCTCCATGGAAAAAGGCTGTCTGATAGCCTTTCTCCTTAAGTAAAGATGCCAGGCCGGTTATCCGGTTAGCTGCATATTTTGATATAACGTATGGTTGAACCATTGACGGAATGCTTGCTACAATCGATGGTAATGCATCAATTGATTTCCTTCCATTGGCAAAACTGCCGGAAAATGTTTTACTTTCACCAATAAGTGAATCCAGAAAAGGAGTATAGCCGGAATAGTTCCCTCCTTCCAAATCCTTGTTTAAAGCTCCAACATATTCTTTACCGAAACTTTCCAAAACTATAATAACTACATTGAGTCTTTGGAATTCTTTTGAATTGTCTGGTTCCTTTCTTGGTGAATAAATTTCTTTAAGTTGTTCACTGTTGAAATATTCTTTTTCATGCAGGGGCTGCCTATCAAGAGTTTTAATAATAGCAAAAGCTGTGTTAAGAACAATTGACATTTCAAGAGGCTTTTCAGTATATTTTCCAGCATTACCAAGGTTTACAGGTCTGAAAGAAGGAACAAAACTTCCACGCATTCCAATCACTGACAGATACATAGTTGCAAATAAAATAACTATACCTGCTGGATAATATACCCATCTTTGAAGCGACTCGGGTTTTCTGAGTTTGGTTTTGTTATAAAAAAACACTAAAAGAAAGATCAAACCAAGCCAGATAAAGATTCCAAAAAAATAATAAATGAAAAATTGTTTGAAAAGGAGAAATATATTTCCCTCAGTAGCCCAATGGAATACATCAGCGGTCGATCGCTTCAGAATAAAATCGAAATAGAAAAAATCCATTATATTGGCTGCCAGGACAAGTCCGTTAACAACAAAAAAAAGGTATTTCAATATACTTTGATAAGCCCTATGATACCTGAATGTAAAAGGTAAAATATAAAGTATTATGTAAAGTGAATTCAAATAAAGAAAAGCTGATATATCAAATTGTAAACCTCCCAGCAAAATCCTCATAAACCGTAAAAAGGTAATGTCGCTGAAATGCACCGTATTAAACAAGAAAAAAAGAATTCTTGTTACTGATAATAAAACCATTACCTGGAGAATCCTTTTTATAAGCACTAAGATTTCCTGCAAGTGGAATGATTCAAAAATCTGGTTCGTTGTTTTTTTCAATATCGAAATTATCAATCCTGGTAAAAAATTGTTTCAAATATAATGCAGATTTTTCGTACACTGAAAAAACAAGCCTAAATATTTGGAAATAGAATATAGCACAGTCAACATTCCCTTGGACAGAATAACATTTTCAAATTTGAATAAAAATTCAATCCTGAGTTCTCTAATTTTTATATTTTTGATGTAAAGAATTAATAATGGCCATGGAAACTGATTGAATAAAACTCAACTCAAATAATTTTAAATAAATGAAACGTACTGCATTGATTACAGGAGCCACCTCAGGAATTGGTAAGGCTACAGCCGAAAAATTCGCAAGTCATGGACTAAACCTCATAATAACCGGAAGAAGAAATGAGAAACTTGAAGAACTGAAAAATGAATTAATAAATAAATACGATATAGAAGTGCTGGCCCTGAATTTTGATGTCAGAAAGCTTGAAGAGGTAAATAAATCCATTGGTGCTCTTCCTGATCATTGGAAAGGAATAGACATTCTTGTAAACAATGCAGGACTGGCTGCAGGACTGGCTCATATTCAGGATGGGGAAATTGATCACTGGGAAAGAATGATAGATACGAATATCAAAGGCCTGCTTTATGTTTCAAGGGCAATCCTGCCCCTGATGGTCAATAAAGGGAAAGGGCATGTAATAAATATTTCATCCACTGCAGGCAAAGAAGTATATGAATACGGAGCTGTTTATTGTGGAACAAAACATGCTGTTGATGCACTTAGCAAGGGAATGAGAATTGATCTTTTAAAACACGGTATTAAAGTTACTGCAATAGCTCCCGGGCTGGTTGAAACTGAATTTTCAATCGTTCGTTTTGATGGAGACCAGGAAAAAGCAAAAGTTCCATATAAAGGAATGAAGCCTCTCTCCGGAGAAGATGTTGCTGAGGTAATCTGGTATGTGGTAAATCAACCCGAACATGTAAATCTGAATGATATTGTGATGACGGCCACGGCCCAGGCAAACTCTACTTCTGTATACAGAATAATGGAATAGTAGAAATTACAAAATCCAAATTTCAAATAACAACTAATTACCATTATAGAAAATCCAATACCCCAAATATTTAATTCCTGGTGCTTGAGTTTTGGATCTTATTTGGGATTTGGAAATTGAGTTTTGGAATTTCGATTATTTTTGACGACCATTTTAAGCTATAACTTTCGTCACTGGTGTAAAAACCCCTGTTTCCTGATCACCTCAAGAAATTTTTCAGAAAAAAACTCATTGTCCTTTTTCGTGTACCTGTTATCGGTAAACACCTGTGCCAGAGTTTCCTTATTATTTTCTTTTAACAGGTCAAGAGTCTCCTGCAGGGCTTCTTTTTCTGTATACAAACTATCTATATCATTCTGACTATAATCTGTATATTTCTCTTTATGAACAACTGCCTCCAGAGGCAGCCGGTCTGTCAATCCGGGAGATTCATCAGGATAACCCACAACCAGGGTGGTAACCGGAACCACCCACCTGGGAAGGTTTAGTGTTTCTATAATCTGACCTGCCATATATGTGGTTGTTCCCAGGTAACAGATACCAAGTCCATGTGCCTCTGCTGCCAGGGCAACATTTTGTGCAACCAGCAGGGCATCAATGGCGGCTGTAAAAAATGAGAGGTAATTGTTATAGCCAGGAACAGCATTCCTTAGTTCACACCATTTGTTAAATCTGTTAAAGTCAGCACAAAAAGTGATCACCACCGGGGCCTGTTTTACCATATCCTGCTTAAAATGAGATTCCCAAAGTTTTTCTTTTAGGGCAGTATCTTTTGTTACCACCATGGAATACACCTGCATATTCCCCGTTGTTGAAGCCCTGGCTCCGGCTGTAAGAATCTCTTCCAGAACCAGTTCATCAATTGCATCCTCCTTGTATTGTCTGATTGACCTGTGATTAAATATTGTAGATATCATAGATAAAATATTTAATACAATATTAACAAAAGCCTAATGATCAAAACAAGGATAAAACTCATATTTGTTTTTTCATCTATCAGGAAATATACTTTATCAACAAAAATCCTATGCCTGATCAAAACATGTTAATAATAATCTTGAGGCTTTGCCCAGATTGTAGGAATAATTAAATATATTTATTCCCCTTTTTAGAAATAAATATCAAATCAATTAATACAAATTAAAATTCAATAATTATGAAAAAATCTTTACTCTTTATTTTAACACTATTTCTCCCCCTCCTCGTTTATTCTCAGACTATCTTCATTAATGAAATTCATTATGATAATGATGGAGGTGACACAGGTGAGGGTGTGGAAATAGCTGGGCCTGCAGGAACAGACCTTTCAACCTTTTCTATTGTAGGCTATAATGGCAGTAATGGAACCAGCTATAGTACAACTGGACTTTCAGGAACCATTTCAGATCAACAAAACGGATATGGAACAGTTTGGTTCGCAATTACGGGACTGCAGAACGGAGCTCCTGACGGGATGGCCTTAGTAAACAATGGAACAATCGTTATTCAATTTCTGAGTTACGAAGGTTCATTTACTGCCTCAGATGGCCCAGCTTCTGGACTGACAAGTGAAGATATTGGCGTTTCAGAAGCAGGTACAACACCTATAGGACATTCTCTACAACTGTCAGGAACAGGTAGTGTATTTACGGATTTTACCTGGCAGGCACCTGCAGCAGGAACTCAGGGCCAGGTAAATACAGGACAGACCTTTTCTTCAGGTGCTGATACTGACCCTCCGGTTTGGACAACTGACTATCCGGTAATGATCAATGTTCTTGATAACAAAGGCACACTGGTGGTAAATATGGATGAACCGGGTGTAGCTTATTATATAGTTATTTTTGCCGGAGCTACAGCTCCCACAGCTGACCAGGTAAA
>SDBS01003303.1_pt1 | contig 15816 bp, 11 predicted proteins | sample 2277091 | NCBI WGS metagenome assembly SDBS01 (sample SAMN10404972, study PRJNA504765) | marine sediment metagenome | isolation source: marine sediment core GS10_PC15, 163 cmbsf | place: Arctic Ocean: Southern Knipovich Ridge | collected 2010 | reverse complement strand
CCACCCAACCTTAGGAATCAGTTTTGAGTTCTTAGTTTTGAGTTTTGAGTTACGGAGGCTCTTGGGGCGTCGTGACTCACCCCGACAGCGTTACGATCTGCGAGGCAAGGGCGCGTCCACCGGAGGTGCCTCATCCTCACGGGCAGCGCGATAACGGAACAGAGCCTCGAATTCAGGAGCGCCTCACCGGTATCGGAACTCAAAACTCAAAACTCAAAACTCAAAACTGAGAACTAAGAACTGCTCTCCTCTTCCTCCGCCTCGGTCTCTGCGGCGGCGGCGTGAAGGACGAGCTTGCCGTCGTCGACGTCGAGCAGGATCCGGGTGCCGGGCCCGACCTCGCCCGCGAGCACCTTGGTGGCGAGCGGGTCCTGGACCAGGCGCTGGATGGTGCGCTTCAACGGCCTGGCGCCGAAGTCGGCATCGAAGCCCTCATGGGCCAGCAGCCGGGCGGCCTCCTCGGTGGCCTCGACCTCGAGACCCTGGTCGGCGACCAGCCGGTTGAGGACGGCGAGCTGGATGTGGACGATCCGCTCGACGTCCTCCTCGGTGAGACGGTGGAAGATCAGTACATCGTCGATGCGGTTGAGGAACTCCGGCCGGAAGTGCTGCTTGAGTTCCGCCTCGACCAGGGTTTCCATGCGCTCGGGCTCCGAGGCCGGCACGTCCTGGATCATCCTCGAGGCGACGTTGGAGGTCATGATGATCACGGTGTTGCGAAAGTCCACCGTGCGGCCCTTGCCGTCGGTGAGCCGGCCCTCGTCAAGCAGCTGCAGGAGCACGTTGAAGACGTCGGGGTGGGCCTTCTCGATCTCGTCGAGCAGCAGCACCGAGTAGGGGCGCCGCCGCACCGCCTCGGTGAGCTGGCCTCCCTCGTCGTAGCCCACGTAGCCCGGAGGGGCGCCGATCATTCGCGCTACCGAGTGTTTCTCCATGTACTCCGACATGTCGATGCGGACCATCGCCCGCTCGTTGTCGAAGAGGAAGTCGGCGAGCGCCCGCGCGACCTCGGTCTTGCCGACGCCCGTCGGTCCCAGAAAGAGGAAGGAGCCGATCGGCCGGTTGGGGTCCTTGAGACCGGCGCGCGCGCGCCGCACCGCCGCTGCGACCGCGCTGACGGCTTCGTCCTGGCCGACCACCCGTTCGCCGATGCGCTCTTCCATGTGGAGGAGCTTGTCCTTCTCGCCCTTGAGCAGACGCGACACCGGGATGCCGGTCCAGCGGGAGACCGAGCGCGCAATGTCCTCCTCGGCCACCTCCTCGGCGAGGATGATGCCGTGCTCGTCCTGGTGGGCCTTGAGCCTGTCGGAGGCCTCCTCGAGCTGTTGTTTGAGGCTCACGAGGTCGCCGTAACGCAGCTTTGCCGCCCGTTCGAGATCGCCGTCGCGCTCGGCGCGGTCGGCCGCCTCGCGGGTTTCTTCGATCTGCTCCTTGAGCTCCTGGAGCCGTGAGATGAGGTCCTTCTCCTTATGCCACTGGGCCTTGAGCCCCGAGATCTGCTCCTTGAGCTCGGCCAGCTCCTCTTCGATAACGGCGCGGCGCTCCTTCGAGGCCTTATCCTTCTCCTTGGACAGCGCACGCCTCTCGATCTCGAGCTGGAGGGCCCGGCGATCGAGCTGGTCGATCTCGGTCGGCATCGAGTCGATCTCGATGCGCAGCCGCGAGGCCGCCTCGTCCATGAGATCGATCGCCTTGTCGGGTAGGAAGCGATCGGTGATGTAACGGTTTGAGAGCGTCGCCGCTGCGACCAGAGCGTTGTCGGCGATCCGCACCCCGTGGTGAACCTCGTACTTCTCCTTGAGACCGCGGAGGATGGCGATCGTCTCCTCGACCGAGGGTTCGCCCACCATCACCGGCTGGAAGCGGCGCTCGAGCGCGGCGTCCTTCTCGATGTACTTGCGGTACTCGGCCAGGGTGGTGGCGCCGATCGCCCGCAGCTCGCCGCGCGCGAGCGCCGGCTTGAGGATGTTGGCCGCGTCCATCGCGCCCTCGGCGGCGCCGGCGCCAACCAGGGTGTGGAGCTCGTCGATGAAGAGGATCACCTCGCCGTCGGAGTCCACGACCTCCTTGACCACCGCCTTGAGCCGGTCCTCGAACTCGCCGCGATACTTGGCGCCGGCGATCAGGGCGCCCATGTCGAGCGACACCAGGCGCCGATTCTTGAGCAGCTCGGGAACGTCGCCCGACGCGATCCGCTGCGCCATGCCCTCGGCGACCGCGGTCTTGCCGACCCCGGGCTCTCCGATCAGAACCGGGTTGTTCTTGGTGCGTCGGGTGAGCACCTGCATGAGGCGTCGGATCTCCTCGTCGCGGCCAATGACCGGGTCGAGCTTGCCGGCCTTTGCGAGCTCGGTGAGGTCGCGGCCGTAGTTGGTGAGGGCGTCGTACTTGTCCTCCGGGTTGGCGTCGGTCACGCGGTGCGATCCCCTCAGTTCCTGGATTGCTGTCAGGAGTGTTTCCTGGGTGACGCCGTGGATGGCCAGCGCGCGCGCTGCGGCCGAGTCGGGCACCGACACGATCGCCATCAGCAGATGCTCGACCGAGACATACTGATCCTGGAACTGGGGAGCGATCTTGGCCGCCTGATCGAGAACCGTGCGCAAGCTTCGCGACGGTTGCGGCTCGGCCCCGCCCTCGACCGACGGCAGGCGATCGAGAGCCTGCTTGAGCTCGACCTCGAGCTGGCCGGTTGGTACGTCGACCTTGGCCAGAAAACGCGGTGCAATGCCCCCTTCCTGCTGCATCAGAGCCAGCAAAAGGTGGGTCGGGGTGGTTTCAGGGTTGCCGCGCGCGGTGGCGGTTTTTTGGGCCTCCTGGATCGCTTCCGAGGTCTTGACCGTGTATTGAGTTTGCCCGTTCATTGAATGTCCTCCTTGGAAAGACCCGCAGGGCCCGCGCAGAAGATAGTAAAGAGTTAAGAGTTAAGAGTAAAGATTTAGGAGTTAAAGGAATTCTGCACCCCCTGCACCCTGAACCCTCACCCCCTAACATCCTTCTCGGCAACGGGTACAATAGCCTGCAACGAAGTAAACAGGAGATTCAATAGCATCCATGGGTGAGCAGGACGTCCGAGAACATTCGAAGGCCGAAGAGATCAGGGTCTTTCTCCAGGACCTTCTGAGGGACGTGCGCGCATTTGAGAAGATGCTCGAGGAGGATCTCTTCGAGAGCGGGGTGCGCCGCATCGGCGCCGAGCAGGAGCTCTTTCTGGTTGATCAACATTGGCGGCCTGCGCCCATCGCCACCGAGGTTCTCGAGGCCGTCGACGATCCCCATGTCACGACCGAGTTGGCCCGTTTCAACCTCGAGTTCAACCTCGACCCCCTGACCTTCGGCGGCTCGTGTCTGCGTGACATGGAGTGGCAGATCGGCGAGCTCCTCGGAAAGGTGCGTGAGGCGGCGCGGAGCTGCGGCGGCGACGTGGTGATGACCGGGATCCTGCCCACTCTTCAGAAGTCGGATCTCGAGCTCGACAATATGACCCCGAACCCGCGCTACCGCGCGCTCAACGAGGCCATGACCCGCCTCAAGGGCGGCGCCTACGAGTTTTTCCTCACCGGTCTGGACGAGCTCCACCTGCACCACGACTCGATCATGGTCGAAGCCTGCAACGCCAGCTTCCAGGTTCACTTCCAGGTCGCTGCGAACGAGTTCGCGCGGATGTACAACGCCGCCCAGGCGGCGGCCGGCCCGGTGCTCGCGGCGGCGGTCAACTCACCCATGCTCTTCGGCAAGCGATTGTGGCGCGAGACCCGCGTCGGTCTCTTCCAGCAATCCATCGACACCCGCCGCACGACCCCCCACCTGCGCGAGCAGACCCCGCGGGTGAGCTTCGGCCGCCAGTGGGTGCAGTCGTCGGCGCTCGAGATCTTCAAGGAGGACATCGCCCGCTTCCGGACCCTGCTCTCGACCGAATCAGACGATGATCCGTTCGAGGAGATCGAGAGCGGCAGGGCGCCGAGTCTCAAGGCGCTACGCCTCCACAACAGCACCGTCTACCGGTGGAACAGGGTCTGCTACGGCATCGTCGAGGGCAAGCCGCATCTGCGGATCGAGAACCGCATCCTCCCCTCGGGTCCGACGCCGCGCGATGAGATCGCCAACGCGGCTTTTTGGTTCGGTCTCGTCAGCGGCATTCTCGAACGCTACGGCGACATTTCCGAGCACATGAGCTTTGACCATGCCCACAACAACTTCTTCGCCGCCGCCCAACACGGTCTCGAGGCTCAGCTGGCGTGGACCGGCGATGTCATGGCACCGGCGGACCGGCTGATCCTCGACGAGTTGCTACCGCTCGCCCGCGAAGGCCTCGTGGCGCCGGGCCTCGACACCGAGAACATCGATCTCTACCTCGGCACGATCGAGGAGCGGGTTGCCTCGCGGCGAACCGGCGCTCAGTGGCTGCTCGAATCGATCGCGGACCTGCCCAGCGAAGCGCCGTTGACCGAGCGGCTGTCGGCCGTCACCGCGGCAACCGCCGCCCGCCAGCAGAACGGCTCGCCGGTCCACACCTGGGCGCCGGCGCGGCTCGAAGAGGGTGGCGGCTGGAAGCAGAGCTATCTCACGGTCGAGCACTGCATGGACACCGACATCGTTACCGTCAACGAGAACGAGCCCGTGGATCTGGTTTCCAATCTGATGGTGTGGAACAACATCCGCCACGTCATGGTGGAGGACGACGAGAACCACCTGGTGGGTCTGGTGTCGCAGAGAAGGGTGTTGCGCCTGGTCGGCACCTACCATCCGGAAACCAGCGGCCCGCTGCCGGTGAGCGAGGTCATGCAGGCTGATCCGGAAACCGTCACCCCGGAGACCTCTACCGTCGAGGCCATCGGTCTGATGCGCGCAAACGGCTGGGCGTGCCTGCCGGTGGTCAAGAACGACCACCTCGTCGGGGTGCTGACCGAGAGCAAGCTGATGGAGATCGCCGGCAAGCTGCTCGAGGAGAAGCTGAGGGAATGAATTCGGAATTCGGAATTCCGAATTCGGAATGCCGCCTCGAGGAATTTCTGATTTCTGATTTCTGATTTCGAATTGTCCACCCATTCCCCCACCGTCCCCGTGCATTCGAGCGTTCAGGGCAGGTCTTGCATCTTGCATCTTGTATCTTGCATCTTGCATCTTGCATCCCGCATCCTGCGTCCGCGTGGGTGGATGGTCGGGATGGGTTAGAATCTCGGAAAGTCCCGGTAGGGAGGGCCTGTGGCCGACAAGAAGTTCATTCCTTACGTCCCGGCGGAGACGACCATGCCGGAGCTGACGTTCAAGGCGTTGTTCCTCGGTGTGGTGATGGCGGTGGTCCTCGGGGCCGCCAACGCGTACCTCGGCATGAAGGTCGGTCTCACGGTCGCCGCCACCTTCCCGGCGGCGGTGGTGGCCATGGCCGCCCTGCGCATCTTCAGGGGCAACATCCTCGAGGAGAACATCGCCCGGACGACGGCCTCGGTCGGCGAATCGTTGGTGGCAGGGGCGATCTTCACCATCCCCGCCTTCATCATCAGCGGCGCGTGGGACGAGTTCAACCTCCGGGATGCGACCCTGATCATGGGCATCGGCGGCGTCCTCGGGGTCCTCTTCGTCATCATCCTCCGCCGCACGCTGGTGGTCGAAGCCAACCTGCCCTTCCCGGAGAGCGTGGCGGCGTCCGAGATCGTCAAGGCCGGTCAGAAGGGACAGACCGGCGCCGGTCTGGTCTTCGCCTCCATGGGCATCGCGGCGCTGTGGGAGCTGATAAAAAACTCCGCCGGGATCCAGATCATGCAGGATTCGGCGAGCCGCTTCGTCCATTTCGGAAAATCCGCAATCGAAATTGCGGGGCGGCGCTTCGAGTACTCGGGCGGGATCCTGCTGTCGACGCCGGACGCATCGCCGATGGTGATGGGGGTCGGCTTCATCGTCGGCCTCCGCATCTCGGCGATTCTCTTTAGCGGCGCGGTCGCGGGTTGGCTGGTGCTGGTACCGCTCGCGCTCTTCCTCAACCCCGCGATCATGGCCGGCATCACCGACGAGAAGAACCTCATCGCGCTCGCCGTCGACGTCTGGTTCCGCCAGATCAGGCCGCTCGCCGTCGGCACCATGATCGTCGCCGCCTTCTACACCCTCTACACCCTCCGCGGATCGCTCGCCACCGGCATCAAGCAGGCCCTGGCCAGCCTCAAGATGAGCTCCGAGTCCGCAGAGATCGAGCGCACCGAGAAGGACCTCGATCTGAGGTGGGTGTTCATCGCCATCGGTGTGATGGCGATTCCCATGTTCCTGCTCTACCGTTACTTCGCGGCCTCCACCGGGCCCGCCCTCGTTCTCACGGTGGTGATGCTGGTCCTGGGAATCCTGTTTGCGGCGGTCGCGGGCTACCTGGTGGGTCTGGTCGGCAACTCCAACAACCCGATCTCGGGTCTGACGTTGTCGGCGTTGGTGATCTCGGCGGTGCTGATGGTGTTGATGGGGGTCACCGGCGCCCACGGGCTGGCCGCAGTGCTCGGGATCTCCGGCGTCATCTGCTGCGCGGCCGGTGTCGCCGGCGACATGATGCAGGACCTCAAGGTCGGCCAGATCCTCGGCGGCACGCCGTGGAAGATGGAGCTCGGCGAGATCATCGGCGTCATTGCCGCCGCGCTGACGATGCCGGTGCTGCTGATGGTCCTCAACAAGGCCTACACGATCGGCTCGGCGGAGCTGCCGGCGCCGCAGGCGGGGCTCATGGCCCTCATGGCGCAGGGCATCGTCGGCGGCGAAATGGCGTGGCCGCTGGTCATCGTCGGCATGTTCTTCGGGGTCGCCCTGATCCTCATCAGCGCCCCTGCGCCGATGCTGATCGCGGTCGGCATGTACCTGCCCTTCGGAACCACCGCGGCGGTCTTCGCCGGCGGCGTCATTCGCGCCATTCTGGAGTGGTTTATGAAGCACCGCAACGCCTCGGACGAGGAGAAGGCGAGGGGCGAGAATTCGGGGGTCCTCGTCGCGTCGGGTCTCATCGCCGGCCAGTCGCTTATGGCGGTGCTGCTGGCGTTTTTGGTGCTGTATGAGCAGGCCAAGCTCGGGATGGCCGACACCGAACACCTTTTGCCGCAAATCGCCCACAGCTTCTGGGCCGGCCTCCTGGTCTACCCGCTCCTCCTCGGCCTGCTGGTGTGGCTGCCGCTGAGCCGGATGGGGACCGGCGCCCGGACCGGAGAGTGAGCGGTTGGTGAGATATGCGGGCTAGGCGCCTTACCCTGCGCGAGGAACGGGTGGTCGATCTGCTCGAGCTCGAGCCGGTGCGCCGCGTGCCGTGGCGGGAGGGGGAGAACGGCCGGGTGATCATCGACCGCCCGCGCCCCGCCATCCGGGGCCTGGGCGGTCTGCTCGCGAACGCCAATTGGCTGGTCACGCCGCGGCGAATTCACCTCGACGAGGTCGGCAGCTTCGCCTGGCGCCGGCTTGACGGGGCGACCAAGGTACGGGCTCTCGCCGGGGTGATGCGAGAGTCATTCCCCGAGTCGTGCGGCCACCTCGAGGAGCGGCTCGGACAGTACCTACGGGCGATGCGCCGGTTGCAGTTGATCGCGTTCCCGGAGTGGGATGAACCTTCGAATTGACAGCCCATGAGACACGAATGAAGGTCTCCCTTGTCGTCGTTTGCCACCGCTCGTCGGAAGCGCTTCGGACATGTGTGGAGAGCTTCCGCCGCGAGGCAGGTGCAGCCGGAGTTGAAGCCGAGGTCGTGGCGGTGGAGCAATCAGAGGATCTCGACGAGTTTCGCCGGGTTGCCGAAATCGGTGCCGACAAGCTCCTCGAGCGCCCCAACCGAGGCTACGCGGCCGGGCTCAACGCCGGTGTGGCGGAGGCCGACGGCGAGGTGCTGCTGCTGGCCAACCCGGACATTCGCTTTTTCGACGGTAGCGTAGGTGCGCTAATGGCCGCCCTTCGCGAGGGCTTCGACGTGGTCGGTCCCCGCTTCGTGTGGGACGCCGACGGCGCGGTCCTGCTGCCGCCGGCGGAGGACCCCTCACCCTTGGCCGAGCTCGGCCGCGGCCTGCGACGCCGCTGGCGGTGGGTCTGGTCGCGAGGTCTGTCGCACTGCCTCGAGGAGACGTGGCGGATGTGGACCGCTGAGGAGACCCTCGCGGTGAACAGCTTGCGGGGGGCGCTCCTGGCTACCCCGCGCGGGGCCCTCGACCGGTTTGGGCCCTTCGACGAGGGGTACTTTCTCTACTACGAGGAGACCGAGTGGCTGTGGCGGGCGTGCCGCCGCGGCGCCCGTCTCGGGCTCGCGGCGGGTGCGGGGGTCCAGCACCGGTGGGGGCACGCCACGCAGACCCGGAACGACGCCGTCGAGCTGGAGGAGCGGTCCCGGCAGAGGTTTTTGCGCCGGAACTACGGGGGGCTGTGGCGTTGGGCGCTCGGGTCGGGCGTCGGACGGGCGGGGCGGGCACCGATCGCGGTCCAAGGTCTGCCCGAGTCCGCCGCGATCCCTGAACGCGAGGCCGATCTCTGGCTCGCGTCTCCGAACCCGCACCTCCTGCCGGCCCTCGGGTGCGCGCGCGCCGTCGGCCTGCCCCGCGAGTTCGTCGACTTCTGCCGTACGTGGGGCTGGGTGGTGGCAGCCGCCGATCGCGACGGATCGACGTGGCGCATCGCCGACGCCTGGACCTGGGGCGTGTGATGGCGTCATCGGCGCCGGTCATTCGAATGTACCGCGAGGGTGACGAGGTTGCGATCAACCGCGCCTTCGAGCAGGCCTCCGGTTTGGTTCGGTCGCTCGACGAGTGGGCGTGGCTCTACCCTCCCGAGGTGGATGGGCGGGTCATCGTCGTCGCCGAGACCGGCGGCGAGGTGGTTGCGCACTGTGCGGGGACCCCGCTCCGCGTGGCTGTCGATGGGCGGGAGCCGGCGGCGGTGCGGATCGATGATCTTCTCTCGTTGGCGCCCGGGGACGAGTTTACCGAACGGGTCGCGGAGACCTTCTTCGAGAGCTTCGGATCCTCGGGACGGTTCCCGCTCGTTGTCGCCTGCCCGCAATTACACAATGACCTATGGCCGCTCGGATTCGACGGCATGCCGAGGTGTGAGCTCGCGGCCCTCACCCGGGACTGTGCGCCGCGTTCGAAAGCTCGCCGGTTGTGGTACCGCGCCGAGCGAGCCCGGGATTGGGAGCCGCGGCTCGACGATTTGTGGCGCCGGGTGCGCGGCGACTACCCGGTGGCGGTCGTACGCGATGCGGAGGGCGCTCTGCGCCGATTTGCCGGCCACCCGACGGTGCGCTACCAGCGGTTCATAGTCTTCCCGAGGTTTTCGAGCCAGGCGGTCGCCTTTGCAGTCTTTTGTTGCGAGGGCGGGCGATGCCGGTGGGTCGATTTGCTGTGGGACCACGCCCACCCGGGCGCTCTCGAGCTCGCGGCCCACATTTCGGCTCGCCTCGTCCGCCAGCTCGACTGCACCGGCGAGGAGCTGTGGCTCGCCGGTGATGAGGAGGCCTGCTCCCGTCTCGAGAGCCTCGGATTCCAAGCGGCGGCGGAGCAGCCCGCGGTGGCGATGGCCGTCCGGTCCTTCGACCCCGAGCTCGATGCAGCCCAGGTCGCCGAGCGCCTCTACCTGACGATGGCCGACACGGGTAGGGTCTGATCATGGAGGCCCTCGAGATCCGGCTCTGGGCTCCCGGCGACGAGGTCGCCATCAACGACGGCTTCAACCGCGTCTTTGGCAAGAACCGGAGCCTGGAGGAGTGGGCCTGGAAGTACGGGACGGGCTCGCCTCCGCTGCCGATTGTGGCCGCCTGGGACGGCAAGGCCCTGGTTGCCCACAACGGTGGCATCCCCACCCGGTTCCAGGTGGACGGGCGGCGGATCACGGCCCTGCAGGGGGCCGACACTCTGTCGCTGGCTGCTGCCGAGCGGCGTCCGGAATGGCGCGACGCATGGCAGGATGTGATGGACCTTTTCGCCGAGGTCGCCGCCGCCGATTTTGGCGTCTCTCTGCTCTACGGTTTCACCGGCGGCCGAGCCGTCAGCCACATGGTCCGACGCGCCCGCTGGGACTCGGTGGAGCCGCGACGGATCCCGCTCTATGTGCGGCGGCAGCGGCCGGCCGGACGATCTCTGGCGTCGCGGTTCTTCAAGGCACGTCTGATCGGCGATGACGAGCCGGCCCTCGATCGGTTGTGGGACAGGGCGGGCCGCCGCTACCCGGTGGCGGTCGTGCGCGACGCCGAGCACGCGCGCCGCCGGCTGAGCGGTCACCCGAGCGTGCGCTACCACCGATGGCTGATCACGCCCCACCTCGCCTCGACCCCGGCGGCCTTCGTCGCCTTCCGCACTGACGGCGGTATTGTTCGATGGGTCGATCTGGTGTGGGACGGCCGACCCGGCGCCCTCGAGCTGGTTGATCACCTGTCGCGCGGACTCGCCGAGCAGACCGGCGCCGGGAGCGAGGAGCTGTGGCTCGACGGCGACGAGGAGGCCGCGGGCTGGCTCGAGGTCTTCGGTTTCGAGGGCGGGCCGGATCCGAGCGGTGTGGCGAGAGTGAGCCGTTTTCTCGACGAGTCGCTGGACCCAGAATCATTTGCTCCGGAACGGTACTACACCACCATGGCCGATGCGGATCTGGTGTGATTCGACTTTTTTCGGCCCGCTGTGAGTCACGGCATCGGGCAGCCCTCATTTCGGAGTGCCTCTTCGAGTCGGTTGACCACCGAGTATGGCCTGAAATCGTGGGCCGCGGCCAGGCCCCTGTGCCGTATGGGGCTCCTCATTTCCGGATCCGCGAGACGACGCATGGCGTCGGCCATTGCCCCGACGTCGCCGGCTGGAAAACGGAGGGTGGCCCCCTCCGGGATGATGTCCAACGACGGAATGTCGCTGTGGGCCACGGGAATGCCGCAGGACATGGCTTCGAGCACCGGTAGGCCGAAGCCCTCCTGTTCGGTGGAGGGAAAGAGCAGGACATCGATGCCAGCATAGAACTCGGGCATCTTCGTGGTCGGCAATCGATGGTGGAAAACGTCGCTCATTCCGAGGGCGCTCTCCTCGTCGAGGCAGGCCTCGGCCGAGGCGCGGTGGACCTCGAGCTCGAGGCCCCTCTCTCTCGCGATTCGGAGTCCTTCGAGACCCTCGCGGATGCCCTTGACGCGTGCGGAGAAGGTGCCGACGAGGCCGACCCGCAACGGAGTCGCGGTCTCCCGGAAGCCGAGCTGGAAGAAGATCCGCGGATCGACCGCCTCGCCGATGAAGTGGCATCGGATATCGGGGTAGTGCTCGGCGAGCACGGTCTCGAGGTGACGGGAGACCAGGAGCTTGGGGATCGGCGCGCGGTAGGCGGTGTCGATCGCGGCCATGATCTCCCCGTACTCCGGGTGGGATCCCTCGTAACCCTGGCAAAGATGGAAAAGATGGTCGGATTTCGACCGCAAGGCCGGTCCGACGGTAGTGTGGAATGTAGCGATGGTGACGTCGGCCCGCGGGATCGAAGACCCATCGAGGTCGGCGGAAAACCACGGTACGGCGACATCGTGCCAATCCGGTCGTGATCCGGGCCCCACCACCCGTGTCACCCATCCGCTGTCTCCCAGCCACTCGGCGAGCTCCAGCGGCAGCCGGATTCCGCCGTGGAGGTCGGAGGTCGGGACGATGAACTGGAGGCTCAGGGACACCGTCACTCTCCTGCCAGCGCAAAGACGCACTTGCGGCAGATGAAGTCCTCGGGCGCCTCCTCGAGGCCGTAGATCATCCGCCGCAGACGGGCGATCTCCTCGCCGGTCAGCACCTCCTCGATCGATTGAGTCGTGAGATCGCCGATGATGTGGAACTCATCGTAGTCTTCGCAGCACAGGACGCACTGACCCCGCGGGTTGATGTGGATGTGCTCGATCGGTCGCGAGCCGAGGTTGTTGCAGCCGCGGAGTTGTTCGTGGGGTTGGTCGGGTTTGAGACCGATGGGCAGGTATCCGGCGCGATCCATGATCTCGAAGTCGCGGACGTTGAAGCGGCTGCCGGCGAAGTGCTCGGAGAGCTTCGCGGCGTCCGCCCGATGCTCCTCGTCCTGTTGACCGAGCACGATGATGTCCATGGTCTCGGCGACCGGCTTGTCCTTCATGTAGTCGAGATTGGAGAGCACCATCGGCAGGTGGTCCTTTTGGCGTTCGGCGGCGTACCGCTTCCGGTCGAGGCTCGAGATGTTGATCGAGAGATAACTGATCGGTCCCATCTCGACCAGCGCATCGACCTTGTCGGGGGTGAAGGTGGAGCCGTTCGAGAGCACCGCCACCGGCAGCCCGTGCTCCATCAGGAGCCGCACCTGGTCCGTAAAGCGGCGGTCCGCCGTCGGCTCGTTGTAGTTGTTGAGAGTTATTGCCTCGAGAGTGCTCCTGTAGCGGGATATCTCATCGACCAGCCGACTAAAGAGCTCATTCGGCATGTACTCCGGATCTCTCGGGGCGATGGAGACCGGGCAGAACGAGCACGCCTGGGTGCACACGGTGTGGGTCTCGAGCGAGACATAGCGGAGCCGGAACCTCGTCGACAGGTCCTCGTCCTCTGGAATGATCCAACCGTCGTCGGCCAAGGGCTGCTGAGCCTGGTTCAGAAATTCGAGCTTCTCGGGACTGAGGATGAGCCGGCGCAGCTCGTCGAACACGGGATCATCGGCGGCGATCCCGCGTCCGGTGTGGGGGTTGAGGATGACGTGATCGTGCAGATGCAGATACGGGCTCGCGATCCAGCGGGAGTTTGGTGAGGTCACGATTCTTCGCCTCCCACGTGCCAGCGGTGGGGGATGGCGACGATCCCGAACGGGTACTCGTCGTACTCCACGGTGAAGGCATCCTCGAGGATCCGGGTGTCGTGGATATGGAGCGCGTCCTCGGCGAGCAGGAAGACGTAGAGCTTGAAGGCGTTCTTGACCAGCGGCAGCTCGGGGATCTCGAGCCTGACCGTGTGGCGGGTGCGGCCGCTCCACGGCCCGGCGCCGCTGCGGCTGGAGAGGAACGACGCCACCTCGACCTCGTCCGGCCGGTTGAGGCCGACGCAGAGGTGAAAGGCCATCTCGGGATTGTCGCAGCTCCAGCGGATCTCCAGATCCAGGGGCGTTCCGTGGCGGTAGGTCGATCCGGTCAGGAGGCGGACCTCGTCGATCCGGGCCGGCGCCGACGGGGCAGCCTCGACGATCTCCCGTGCCTCCTCGCGGTGATCCGACTTCGCGTCGAGGAAGGCCTCGTAGCGGGGCACCACCTGCTGGGCCGGGCCGATCGCCTCGATGCGCCCGTCGCGCAGCCAAAGCGCCCGCTTGCAGAAGGCCGAGATATAGTACATGGCGTGCGAGCAGATGAGGAGAGTGCCGCCTGAATCCACGTAACTCTTGAGGTGGACCATGCACTTCTTCTGGAAGTAGCCGTCGCCCACCGACAGCGCCTCGTCGATGATCAGCACTTCCGGCGCCACCTGGACGGCAATGGCAAAGCCGAGGCGCATGACCATGCCGGTGGAGTAGGTCTTGACCGGCTGGTCGATGAAGTGCCCGAGCTCCGAGAACTCGATGATGCCGGGCGTACTCTCGACGACCTGGTCGCGGTCGAGCCCGAACATGGCCGCGTTGAGGGTGATGTTCTGGCGCCCGGTGAGCTCACCGTGGAAGGCCGAACCGAGCTCGAGGATCGACGCCACCGAGCCGGAGAGCCGCACCTCGCCCAAGGTCGGCGCGGTGATGCCGGCGAGGATCTTGAGCAGCGTGCTCTTGCCGGCGCCGTTCTCGCCGATGATGCCGAGCCCCTCGCCCCGGGGCAGCTCGAGGTCGATGCCCTGGAGGGCGTGGAACGGGGTGTGGCGGGGCCGGCGCAGGATGCCCTCGAGGAGCCGGTCCAGGGGACGGGCGTAAACCTTGTAGGTCTTCGTGAGATCGCGGACGGCAACCGCCGAATCACTCATCCCGGCCTCAGATCTCGTCCGCGAAGACCGGTTTGAGCCGGCGGAACACCCAGATCCCGATGGCGAGAGCGGCGACCGTCGTCACCAGCAGGGGCGTCAGCGACTCGAGCGGGGGCATCTCGCCGCCGAGCAGGGCCTCGCGGTAGAGGGTGACGAGGGCGGTCAGTGGGTTCAGCGCCAAAAAGCGCGCGAAGCGGTCCGGCACCAGGCTCAGCGGGTAAACGATCGGGGTGAGGTAGAACCATCCCTGGAGGAGCATCGAGTTGATCTGAGCGATGTCGCGAAAGAAGACGTTGACGGCGGCGGCGAGGAAGCCGAGACCGACGGTGAGGCCGACCTGGAGGGGAACGGCGATGAGCAGGATCCACAGCCCCGACAGCGACAGCTCTCCGGTCACACCGAGGACCACCAGGAAGAGACCAAGCGCGATCGCCTCGTGGAGAAGCGCCGCCAGCACTACCGCCCACACCAGCAGCCCCGAAGGGAAAGACATTTTCTTGACCAGCCCGGCGTTCTCGGTGATCGCGGTGGTGGCGCGGATGATGCCCTCCTGGATCGCCATCCACGGCAGCAGCCCGCAGAAGAGGAAAATCGCGAAGTTCGATGTGCGCTCGCCGATCCCCGGCGACACCTTCATCACCGTCGAGAAGAGAAAGGTGAAAAGAGCGAGGCTCCACAAAGGTTGCACAAAGGACCATAGAAAGCCCATCACCGAGCCCGCATAGCGGCCCTTGAAATCGCGGCGCGTAAACTCGCCGAGCAGGAAAAATGAGTGTCTCAGCATCTGTTCACCGGGCGATCAGCCCGTATCGGGGGAGTTTAGCAGCCTTGGTGGGCCGCTATCGGATTTGTTAACACCCGCACGGGTTTACGGTGTCCAGGTCAGCAATGTTGCCCAGGGTTGACGATGTGTCCTGAGCCGACCACACTCGCAGCGGTGTTCTGTTCGTGTGGATCGTGGTTCCGCGGCGAAATCTCCGGGAGGATCAACCAAGCGTCCCAAACGAGCTGTGACCGCCGCCATGGAGAATCGAAAGAATGAGTGGGAAGAAGAATGTCGCACATAGGTTCCGCGATGTTTTCATCATTCTGATTTCCACGTTTGTCCTCGGAATTCTGGCCGAGGTTGGTACGCGAGTGGTGATCCGTTTTCAATCGCACTCGTGGCCGGTGACACGAGCGGTGGAGTTCGATACAGAGATTCGCGGTCTGATACGGCTGTACCGTCGTCACCCGTTTCTCAACACTGCGCCTCACGAGGGAATGAGCGCGGCCGCTTTCGGGAAGCAGGTCTCCTTCAATTCGCTCGGTTACCGGTCACCGGAAAGACAGGTGATTAAATCTCCAGGCGCCATCAGGATTCTGTGTGCCGGAGGTTCAACGACGTTTGACATTCTCTCTGCCAACGATTCGCAAACGTGGCCGTGGCAGATGGAGCAGATCCTCCGAGAGCGTGGTCTTGATGCTGAGGTGTTCAATGCCGGCTTCCCGGGGTGGACCAGCCTTGAAAACCTCGTATCGCTCGCCATTCGAGACCTCGATCTCAATCCGGACATTGTCGTGCTGTATCAAGGCATCAATGATCTTCAACCAGCCTCGCATCAACCCTTTGACAGCCAGTATGAACACGGACACGCCGAGGAGACTGTGAGGGCCCTCGGTTTCGAGTTGCAGCCGTTGAAGTGGTACGAGCACAGCCTTTTCGTAGAGAAGGCCCGCGAGCTTGTTGTCGGGGAAAGAGACCCGTGGCAGCGCCTGCAAGAATCCGCTCCTCACGACGACGATATGTCTGAGCTCCCCGGGGAAGCTATCGAGACGTTCGAGCGAAATATTCAGTCGTTCGTCGCGGTCGCAGTCGCAGGCGGCTCAAAGGTGGTCCTGGTGACTCAGCCGATCCGGGTTCGTGGTGAGTTTGTCGAGG
>SDBS01003302.1_pt1 | contig 15817 bp, 13 predicted proteins | sample 2277091 | NCBI WGS metagenome assembly SDBS01 (sample SAMN10404972, study PRJNA504765) | marine sediment metagenome | isolation source: marine sediment core GS10_PC15, 163 cmbsf | place: Arctic Ocean: Southern Knipovich Ridge | collected 2010 | reverse complement strand
TTCGCTCCTGGTCCTCCTGTGAGGTTCCTTTGACCGTTGTGGCCAATCGGGAATTATATGCGGATGGACATGAAGAGATGTGGCTGCTCATCGACACCAAGGAGGGAGGAGATCCCAGTCAAATCAGAGAAGAATACCACCTGCGAACAGCCATAGAGGAGAGATATCGTCAGCTGAAGTGTTTTAGCGACCTGACTCACTTTACCTCTCGTGCTTTTTCCCTGGTGGTCAACCAAACGGTCTTTATCATGCTGGCCTACAATCTCCTTCAGTTCTACCTGCTGCGCCAAGAGAAAAAGACCCTCAATAAAAAACCTCTGCCTCATATCCGTCAGCAGTTGCTGCCCGCCGACAACCATGTCATCGTCTATTGGCAAAACTACTATGGCCTGTTTAACCCATACGAACTTGTCGGGTTTGTGGCGCAGCTTTCAGAGAAGGCACGAAAGAAAATCGCAGAGAAGTGCCGGCGCCTGGGTCGAGAGTTGAATGGAATTATGAAGAATCCTCGAGGACCCTGATGTCCCTTTCCGATTGAATACTCTAACCTGCGATTCTCTCATAGCACCCCTCTCATCACATCAAACATTTTCCCTCTTCTGAAGCGCGTCCTCCGAGATCCAAGTGAAAAACTCCTCCAAGTTCTCATTCTTATGCCCTTTTTTCGCTTAACCTGTGTTCAAAAGATGCCGTTAGCTTCTCTAGTGTCTGAATCGCAAAGGTAACCCTTTCCCGGTTTACTTGGTTATTAATCTATGGTATAGATATGCGTGATTAAGATCAAAAAACAAAAATGGGTTATGATGACATAGATTATGCCGAAAAAGCTGTACCGCCTGCTGCTAATTTCCCTGCTTCTCCTCAATGCCTTCTTTTTGACTGCTGTGGTTTCCTTCCAGGTGACTAAAAGCGGCGAGGTGGCCTCTGTCCCGGATCTTTCGGGAAAAATCTTTGACAGCGCTCGCACAGAGCTGCAGGACCAGAAGCTCATCCTAGTCCGGAGCGGGGTCGAACTGCACACTCGGTACGAAAAAGGCCAGATCATCGCTCAGACACCGGCACCGGATGTAAAACTGCCGCTCTACAGCGAAGTCAAGGTGGTTGTCAGCGCGGGAAAAGAAAAGGTCACGGTGCCGGGTTTCATCGGCCGTTCCCTGCAGGCCATCCTGCCGACGCTCAGCCAGTCCGGGCTGCGGGCAGGGACCGTCACGCATGTGCATTCCCGGCGCTATTCCGCAGGCCGTATATTCGGGCAGTACCCCCTCCCCGACCTTGAGGTCCCCATCCAGACCCAGATCAATTTCCTGGTCAGTGAAGGGGAAGAGGAACTGCAGTACCTCATGCCCGATCTCTTGGGCAAAAGGCTCGCCCAGGCGCGCCTCCGGCTGGAAGAGATGGGCTTCCGCCTGGGACCGGTGCGCCGGCGCTATTACCGGGGATACGAACCCGGGATCATCATCGACCAGAACCCCCGGCAGGGAGCGACCATTAAAAAGAGGAACACCATCATCCTGGAGGTCACGAAGTAATGGCTAAGATCGCTCCTTCCATCCTGTCGGCGGATTTCACGAGGCTCGCGGAGGCGGTGCAGTGGGTGGAACAGGCGGGCGCGGATATCGTCCACGTGGACATCATGGACGGCCATTTCGTCCCCAACCTGACGTTCGGCCCTCAGCTGGTAGCCGCCCTGAGAAATGCGACCTCTCTTCCCATCGACGTCCATCTCATGGTGGAAAACCCGCGGGACTTCGTCCCGAGCTTTCAGGAGGCAGGGGCCGACTGGATCTCCATCCACATCGAAGCGACCTCCCATCTGCACAAGGATATTACCCACATCAAGGAATTGGGGTGCAAGGCGGGGCTGGCTTTGAATCCGGCCACGCCCATCCATCTCATGAACGAGATCATCCGCGAGTTGGACTTCATCCTGCTCATGACGGTGAACCCGGGCTGGGGGGGACAAGAACTGATCCCCTCGACGCTGCCCAAGATCTCCCAACTCAAGAGCTGGATCAGAGGACAAAAACTCGACATCCCGATCGAGGTGGACGGCGGAATAAAATTCGACAACATGCAGGATTTCATCCGGAACGGTGCCGACGTCCTGGTCATGGGGTCTGGGATCTTCAAAAGTCCGGATCCCAAGGCAGAGATAGTAAGGATCAGGCAGGAAATGGATAGATTGAAGGATGTTTCATGAGGTGCCTGGTCACCGGAGCCGCCGGATTCATCGGCTCCCATCTCTGTAAAAGGCTCCTGCAGGACGGCTTCTCGGTCAAGGCGGTGGACTGCTTCACCGACTACTACGCCCGTGAACTCAAAGAGGCGAACCTCGCTCCGCTGATGGGGAAGAAAGGATTCACATTCATCCCCGAAGACCTCAACCACATCGACCTGCCGGGACTGCTGGATGGGGTCAACGGCGTGTTCCACCTGGCCGCCCAGGCGGGCGTGCGTGCCAGTTGGGGAAAGAGTTTTTCGGTCTACACACAGAATAACATCGAGGCCACCCAGCGGCTGCTGGAAGCAGCCAAAGGGACCGATATCCGGAAATTCGTGTACGCTTCCTCCTCTTCCGTCTACGGGGCCTGCCCGGAACTCCCCATGCGGGAAACCAGCCCCACGCGGCCCTTTTCTCCCTACGGGGTGAGCAAACTGGCGGCCGAGCACCTTTGCATGCTTTACTCCACCAATTACGGTGTCCCGACAGTATCCCTGCGGTTCTTCACGGTCTACGGTCCCGGGCAGAGGCCTGACATGGCTTTTCACAAGTTTTTCCGGGCGATCTGCCTCGACAGCACCATCACCGTGTTCGGAGACGGGCTGCAGACCCGGGATTTCACCTACATCGACGACATCGTGGACGCCAACCTGGCGGCCCTGACCCGGGGCCGTACTGGGGAGGTCTACAACGTGGGCGGCGGCCATCGGCGCGTCCTCAAAGAACTTTTTCCCCTCTTCGAGGAAATCTCCGGACAAAAGGTCCGGGTCCAATGGGATGAAACCCAGAAAGGCGACGTCCCTCACACCTCCGCCGACATCGAAAAAGCCGCCCGTGATCTCGCATACGCGCCGCGCACCCCACTGGAAGAGGGGCTGAAAAAGGAGTGGGATTGGGTAAAAACCTTGTATGCCTGACACGGGAGCCCCCTCCCGGCAGGCAAAGGACATTCGAATGAGAAAACCTGGAATATTAGCCCTGAGCCTCATCCTTATCCTGGTGGCGGGGACGGGGTGCGGGAAAAAAGACGTGGAGATCGATCCAAACGTAACCTCGGATCAAGAACTCTTCGAGCTGGGCGAGCAGAACATCGACAAAAACCCGGAAAAAGGACGGCTGTACCTTCGCCAGGTGATCGATTCCTTCCCGCGCAGCTTCTACGCCCAGAGGGCCAAACTGGCTATCGCCGATTCGTATTTCAAGCAGAGAGCTCAAGGCAGCATGATCATCGCCGCCTCAGAATACCGCGAGTTCATCTCTCTCTTTCCCTACAGCCCCTCGGCGGCTTACGCCCAATACCAGATCGCCATGTCCTCTTTCAAAAAAGTCTTGAAACCCGGTAGAGACCAGTCAAAGACAAAGCAGGCCCTGCTCGAGTTCAGGCAGGTGATCAACAAGTATCCTCTCAGCGAAGAGGCCGAGCAGGCCCGGGAGAAAGTGCGGGATTGTGAGGAGCGCCTGGCGCAGCATTCCTTCACCATCGCCTATCACTACTACAAGCGGCGGGCCTACAAGGCAGCGGTCAGCCGGCTCACGGAGATCCTGACGGAGTATCCCAACTTTACCGAGATGGACAGGGCGTACTACATCCTGGCGGAGTCTTACTACAGAGGCTTGATGATAGACCAGAGCGTCCCTTATTTCCAGAAGCTCATCTCGGACTATCCCAAGAGCAAGTATGCCGCTCTGGCTGTGAAAAGGATGGCGGAGATAGAGAAAAACCCCATAAAAAAGGATTAGGAGAGTATATTCATGATAAAATGGACTGTTGTAATGAGCCTCACGATTCTGTTCCTAGCCTGGTCGGCACCAGCAAACGCCCAAAGCGAAACCGGCCTGATCCAGGATATCCAGATAACGGCGACCGCCGGATTCGAGTATTTCCAGCGGACGATAGCTTGGGACGAATCCGATGAGACCACAAAACTCAAATCCTCACTTTTCATGTTCCGTCCCGCCCTGCAGTTCAACCAGCGGATCTCCTTGATTGGGATCGTCGGCTACTCTCTTTCCGACCACGGCAGCGTGTTCTGCCGGGACCTGCCCATCTCGATAGAACTCGACGCGGGCAACACCGGAGGCTGGCTTTTCGGAGGAGAACTGGCAGCCATGCTGGTGGAAAGCGGCGATTTTGAGATTGGAGTAAGGGGAGAATACGTCTATTATAACGGAAAGGAGCAGATCTTCGAGATCCCCGGACTGGCGGTGAATGGTGAAACGATCACACAACCGAAATGGCAGCGAGCCCATGCGGGGCTGCAGTTCACCTACGTCCGGTATGCGTATTTTTTCCCGTACCTGCGTGTCGCCTATGACAATCTCTGGGGACGGCTGGCCGTTCAGCAGGATATCCTGGACCTCACCGGTTCGCAGGAGAGGACCTTCAAGTCCCGCGGGAAATTCAACGCGGCGCTAGGCATGGAATACGAACCCCTCGACCGCTGGATCATCAAGGGAGAACTCTCCATCCTTCCCAACTCCAGCTCGGTGGATTGGGGCGTGATGGCGAGCCTGTCCTACGCGTTCTAGCCCGATATCTTGAGGAGGTAAACGAACATGCAAGCGAAACACAGGTTGGTACTGTTCATAACATTCCTTTTCACGGTCTTAAGTTTGCATGCGCTTACGCAGCAGACCGGACCGGATCAGGAACTTATCCGGCGCAGCACGGACCGCGGCCGTCCCGAATATGCCCCGCATCCCGAAACAGGCACGGAAACGGGCGCAAACCAGGGGTACGCCGCCGATCACATCCTGGTCAAATTCAATCCCCTGCTCACGACCCAGCATGTCGACTCCATAGTCCGGGCCTACGGAAGCCGGACTTCCCATATGATCCCGGTCGTGGGCCTGTATCGCGTGGACATCCCCGAGGGATCCACCGTGGTGGAGATGCTGGAGGTGTGGACTCAGAACTATTTCGTGGAATACGCTAAACCGGATTACATCGCACGCATCGCAGTCACCCCCAACGATCTTTTCTTTTCGGACCAGTACGCGCTCTCCAACACCGGCCAGATACTCATCCCGGGAAGCCCCGGAGGAACCCCCAACGCCGATATCAGCGCCACCACGGCCTGGGAGGAGACCAAGGGGGACGAGAACATCCTCATCGCGGTCATCGACACCGGGGTGGATCTCATCCACCCGGATCTCGTAAACAAGATCGCCTCCCCTGGTAAGGACTTCGTCAACGGAGACGATGATGCCACGGACGACCACTGGCACGGGACGGCCGTGGCCGGGATAGCGGCTGCCGAGTCCAACAACGGGATCGGCATCGCCGGCGTGGCCTGGAACTGCATGATCCTGCCCGTAAAGGTCATGGATGAAAACGGTGAGGGGTTCTACGCCGACGTGATCGAGGGCATCATCTGGGCCGTGGACAACGGCGCCCATGTTATAAACCTCAGTGTGGGCGGAAGCATAGATGATCCGGATCTGGAGGCTGCTGTCGAATATGCGTACCAGAAAGGTGCTGTCGTCGTCGCCTCCAGCGGGAACGACGGGTCCTCCGTGGCCTATCCCGCCGCGTATGACAGCTGGGTGCTGGCCGTGGCCTCGACGGACATGGACGACATGAGGCCTCCTGAGTCCAATTTCGGGCCGGAGGTCGACGTGGCCGCCCCGGGCGAATCCATCCTCACCACCGCACCGATATGGTATACTCCGCCCAATTTTCTGCCGTATCTCTGGGCCTGGGGGACCTCCTTTGCCGCCCCACACGTGTCGGGCATGGCCGCCCTGATCATGAGCATCAAGCCCTGGATGGAGGTGTCCGACATCATGAAGGTCATCCGCTACACGGCCGACGATGTCAACGCCGACGAGTACCCCGGGCAGGATGATTATATCGGTTACGGCCGCATCAACCTGGATACGGCGCTGGTGCCGATCCCGATCAAGAAATAGAGTCGAATACAGCCCTGTGGGCAAGACATGCTGAAGTCCCTGTTCATCAAAAACCTGGCCACCATCGAAGAGGTGGAGCTGGTGCTGGAATCCGGCTTTACGGTCCTGACTGGTGAGACCGGGGCCGGCAAATCCATCCTCATAGAGAGCATCCGGCTGGCCCTGGGAGACAAAGGCTCCGTCGATGTCATCCGCACGGGTGCCAGCGCGACTTCGATCGAAGCTGTATTCGAAGGGGTGAACACCCCAGAAGAAGAGATCGGCGAGATCTATGTCCAGCGCCGGATCACGGAGAAGGGACCCGGCCGGGGCTACATCGACGGGACGCTGGTCCCGCTCAAGAACCTCCGCGCGCTGGGGGATTCGCTGGTCGACATTTACGGGCAGAACGACCATGTGTTCCTGCGCAAGGCTGAGAACCAGATGGACTACCTGGATCAATATGCCGGGGCCCTGGACCTGCGCCAACAGGTCGCCCGGACCGCGGCCGCTGTCCGCCGGCTGTTCCGCCGCCAGCAGGATCTTTTGACATCGGCCCGGGACCGCAAGCGAAGGATGGATTTCCTGGCCTATCAGATCCAGGAGGTCGAAAAGGCCGAACTGGCGCCGGACGAGGAAGAGGAGATGCGGGGGGAACGTCTCCTCCTTAAGAACAGCGAGAAGATCGGCCTCTGGGTGGAGGAGGCCCTGAGCCTTTCCTACACGGGAGACGGATCCCTCTCCGCCCTTCTGTCCCGGCTGCAGCCCCTGCTGGAGCATCTGGCCGAGTTCGACGACGACTGCAAATCCGCCTCCGAGAGCGTGCAGGCGTTTTCCATCACGATCAAGGAACTGGGAGAGCACCTGATCCATTTCCGGGAGAGCCAGAGCCGGTCACCGGAGAGGCTGGAACAGATCGAGACCCGGCTTTCTCAGATCGAGGGCCTGAAGCGCAAGTACGGGTCCGACGTGGAAGAGATTATGGACTTCCTCCTCAAATGTCAGGAGGAATATGCCGAACTGGACGGGAGTGAAGAGCGCCTGCAAGAGGTAGATGAGGAGCTTAAGGACCGGCTTAAGGAATACGATCTCCTGTCCGGCTCCCTGCGGGAGAAGCGGGTCGACTCCGCCGGTACACTGGAGAAAGAGGTTGAGCGGGAGATTGGACAGCTGGGGATGAAAAAGGCCCGCTTCAAGATCGAACTCCGTCCTCGGCCCCGTAATCCTGAACGGCTTGACCTCCTGCAGGATTCCGGGACCGAAGATGTGGAATTCCTGCTCAGCCCCAATCCCGGGGAGGCCCTCAAGCCCCTACGTAAGATAGCTTCAGGTGGGGAGCTCTCCCGGTTCATGCGGGCCCTCAAGTCCGTGGGAAAGGACACACGGGAGGGGCAGACGTTGATCTTCGACGATATCGACGCCGGCATCGGGGGCCTGACCGCGGAATTCGTTGCCCGTAAGCTGCAGGCGCTGGCCCGCAGGAATCAAGTCATCTGCATCACCCATCTCCCCCAGATCGCCTCCTTTGCTACGCACCATTTCAGGATCGCTAAAAAGATTTCCCAGAACCGGACCTATACCGGTGTCTTCAAGCTGTCCGACCAGCATCGGATCGAGGAGATTGCACGCCTCCTGGCGGGCAGCCACATCACACCCGCGACCCTCATAACTGCTCAGGAGATGCTGGAGAGCCACCGGGAACAGGAATAGGATATACGGCATGCCCTCCCACTCCACGGATCAACCTCTCCCCGCCTTAGGCCGAGGGCTCTGCGGATCGAGATTCTTCATACACACCTTCGGCTGCCAGATGAACAAGAACGACTCCGAGCACATGGCCGGCCTGCTCCTGGGGGCGGGAGCCGAGGAGGTGCCCTCTGCTGAAGACAGCGACATCATCCTCATCAACACCTGTGCGGTTCGCTCTAAATCCGTGGACAAGGTCTACTCCCTCCTGGGCCGCTTGAAGCGGATCAAACAGGCATCCCAAGGCGTGCAGATCGCGGTGACCGGCTGCGTGGCCCAGCTCTACCGCGACGAGATCCAGCAGCGGTACCCTTTTGTCGATCTGATCGTGGGGCCGGACAACTACCCCGCACTGCCTGAAATGTTGGAGAAACGCCGCATCCGGCCTCAGGCCGCCACTGCCTGGCACTCCGGCTGGCAGGAGGTCCGGACCGGCTACCGTGCCAAGGGTATAAGCGGATTCGTCACGATCATGGAGGGCTGTAACAATTTCTGCAGCTACTGCGTCGTTCCCTTTACACGGGGTCGGGAAAAGTTCCGGCCGGCCACGCAGATCCTCGAGGAAACCCAAGAACTGGCGTCGAAAGGCTACCGGGAGGTACAGCTTCTGGGCCAGAACGTCAATGTCTACCGGGACCCTGATCAGGGGACCGGCTTCCCGGCCCTGCTGCGAGAGCTGGGGGGGGTCCGGGGCATCGCCTGGATCCGGTTCATTACCTCCCATCCCCGGGATTTCTCTCACGAGCTGGCCCGGGCCATGAAGGAGGTCCCCCAGGTGTGTCACCAGCTGCACCTGCCGATTCAGGCGGGTTCCGACGACGTCCTTCGTGCCATGAACCGGGGATACACACGTTCCGAATACCTGGAGAGGATCGACATGCTGCGGTCGCTCATGCCAGACATCGCTCTGAGCACGGATATCATCGTAGGCTTTCCCGGTGAGAGTGGGCAGGATTTCGAGGACACGCTGCGTGTTCTAGCTGAAGTACGATTTGCCAATATTTTTTCCTTCCATTACTCCCCCCGGCCACGGACCGCCTCCGCCCGCACTCTTCCCGATTCTGTGCCCCGGGAAGAGAAAAAGAGGCGTCTCATGCTCGTCCAGAGCATGCAGAAACAGATCCAGCTGGAAATGCACCGGGCTCTGAAGGGACGGTCCCTGGAGGTCCTGTGCATGGGGCCGAGCAAGAAAGACGGATCCGTGTATTCCGGCCGCAATGCCGCCAACCAGGTGGTCAATTTTAGCGCACCTCGGGACCCGACCGGGACTTTTGTCCGGGTCAAAATCACAGGGTACGGCCCCTATTCCCTCAAAGGCAAACTCGACTCGTGAATTATCCAGACTAAAGGAATATACCCGGACCGGATGATCTTCATCATCGGTTGCAATGGTCATGGTTTTGTGGTAAAAACTACGAAATCCGAATCCACCATGCGATTCGACCAAAGGCGGATGGCCCATGCGAGATGGGCCGATAGAATCGAAGGATTGATATAAAGGGAAGGTAGGTCAAATGGTTTTGCTGGATGTGACACCTTTTGTTTTTATCCTGGGCCTCCTGGGGCTGATGTTCGCACTTCTGCTTTATTTCGTGATCAAGCGGTTCCCCGCCGGCACACCCCTCATGCAGGAGATCGCAGAGGCCATACACTCCGGGGCCATGGTCTTCCTGCGGAGGGAGTACTCGTATATCGCCCTGTTCGTGGTAGTGGTCTTCTTCCTGCTCTGGAAGCTCTTCATGCTGTACACGGCCCTGGCTTTCCTGACAGGCGCGACCTGTTCCATGCTGGCCGGCTATATCGGGATGAAAGCCTCGACACGCGCTTCGGTGCGTACTACCGAAGCGGCCAAGCAGGGCGGACTGGCCCCGGCCCTGGCTCTGGCCTTCCAGGGCGGGGCGGTCATGGGGATCTCCGTGGCTGCCATTGGTGTGGCCGGGATCGGGCTCATCTACTTCTTCACCAGGGATCCCCTTATCATCAACGGCTTTGCCATGGGGGCCAGCTCCGTGGCCCTCTTCGCCCGTTTGGGCGGCGGAATCTACACCAAGAGCGCTGATGTAGGTGCCGACCTGGCGGGAAAGGTGGAAGCCGGCATCCCGGAGGACGATCCCCGCAATCCCGGTGTCATCGCAGACAATGTGGGGGACAACGTGGGGGATACGGCCGGCATGGGAGCGGACCTGTTCGAGTCCTACGTTGGCTCTGTCATCGCCTCCATGGCTTTGGGAGCCACCCTGACCCCGGCGCTCAACTATATTTCCCTGCCCCTGCTGCTCATAACCCTGGGGCTGGTGTGCTCGTTACTGGGTGTATTGTCCATGAGGTTCATGAAACGGATGGCCCCCCAGTCCGCTCTGCGCAACACCTATTATTTTGCCGGCTTCCTGTTCCTGGTCGGAGCTTTCTTCATCATCCGGGCCGTGGTGGCCGACCTGAACGTGTTTTTCGTCGTGGTCTGCGGCATGCTGACCGGGGCCTTGATCGGATTGGAGAGCGAATTCTTCACCTCCGGCCCGCCCGTCAGGAAGCTGGCGCGCACGGCCCAGGCCGGCAGCGCGCCGATCATCATCACAGGGCTGGCCCTCGGATTCGAGAGCACCATCCTGCCCCTGCTGACCATCGCCGCCAGCATATACGTCTCCTTCCAGCTGGCCGGGCTGTACGGCATCGCCCTGTCCGCAGTGGGTATGCTGGCCACAATCGGGATCGTCATGACCACCGACTCCTACGGCCCTATCGCAGACAATGCGGGCGGGATCGCAGAGATGTCCAGGGCTGGCGACGATGTCCGCAAGATCACTGACCGCCTTGACACCTGCGGCAACACGACCGCCGCCATCGGCAAGGGATTCGCCATAGGATCGGCCGCGCTGACGGCCCTGGCCCTCTTCTCGGCCTTCCAGAAGACCGCCGGGCTGGAGCGTATCGACCTCACATCCGTCAACACGGTCGTGGGCCTGCTGATCGGTGCGCTCATGCCCTTCGCCATCACAGCCATGACTCTGAAGGCCGTGGGAAGGGCGGCCGACAAGATGGTGGTCGAGATCCGGCGCCAGTTCCGTGAGATCACGGGGCTGCTGCAGGGCGAGGCCAAGCCTGACTCAGACCGCTGCATCGACATCGCGACACGCAGCGCCCTCAGGGAAATGATCTTGCCCGGCCTCACAGCCGTGCTCGCCCCCCTCCTGGTCGGCTTCCTCATCGGGGCCGAAGCGCTGGGAGGCTTCCTGGCCGGGGCGACCTCCTCCGGCGTCCTCCTCGCCATCTTCATGGCCAATGCCGGCGCCAGTTGGGACAACGCCAAAAAATGGATAGAGGAAGGCAACCTCGGGGGCAAAGGTACGGAAGTGCACGCGGCCGCGGTCATCGGCGACACTGTGGGAGACCCTCTTAAAGACACCTCGGGCCCCAGCATGAACATCCTCATCAAACTCATGGCGGTGGTCAGCCTGGTCTTCGCACCTCTCTTCATGTAAGACTCTTCTCCTCTAGCCGGCGAAGACCATCGATTCGCCAGCCTCATAGAGCTCATCCTCCAGCCAATATCTTGTAGCGTTAGGCCCAAGGGATGGTGGGAGTAGCAAGGGGGTGGACCGGAAGGCCGTTGCACTAAGAGAGAAATTTGGTTATAATTCCCCCCTGTTTACTCTAGGATCAGGCCGAGAGCAACAAAAAAAGAGACCGCGAGCATGAAAGTCAAAGTGTGGAATACCATCCAGCAGCTCAGCCGGGAGCGCGGTGTCGAGGCGCAGGTCATCGTCGGTGCCATCGAAGAATCGCTTCGGGTGGCCTCCCAGAAATACTTCTCGCACAATGAGGAGGTCTTCATCGACTTCAATCCGGAGAAGGGAAACCTCAGAGTATATGCCAGAAAAACGGTCACCGACGATCCTCAGGATCCCGCCAGCGAAATCTCTTTGGGGGAGGCACGCCAGATCGACACGGATGCGGTCCCGGGCGGTACAGTGGAGATCGACCTGCCTTCCGAGACTCTCGGCCGCATCGCAGCCCAGGCCGCCAAACATGTCCTCTTGCAAAAGGTCCGGGATGCGGAACAGGAAAGGATCTACAGCCAGTTCGCACCCCGCACAGGTGAGATCGTCACGGGAGTATTGCGGCACGTCGAGGCCAACCAGAACATGATCCTGGAAATCCACAAAACCGAGGCCTTATTACCAGAGCGGGAAAAACTCGCCTTTGACTCATTCCGGCGGGGCGATCGTATCAAAGCCGTGATCACACATGTCTTGAAGGACACCAAGGGTCCCCAGGTTATCGTTTCCCGCGGCGATTACCGGTTCCTGGCCAAGCTCCTGGAGCTGGAGATCCCGGAGATCGCAAACGGAAATATCGAGATCCGGCACCTGGTCCGGCAGACCGGAGAGAGAGCCAAGGTGGCGGTGAGCTCGAAAGAAAAGGACATAGATCCAGTCGGGGCCTGCATCGGTGTCAAAGGGAACCGGATCCTAGCCATCAGCAAAGAACTGGGCGGCGAAAAGATCGACGTCATCGAGTGGTCAGACAATCCGCTGACATTTGCCAAGGCCGCTCTCAGCCCGGCCAAGGTCTTGGATGTGTTCTATATCGATAAGGAAAGAAATGCCCTGCAGGCCATGGTCGGGAAAGACCAGCTCTCTCTGGCGATAGGCAAAAAGGGCACCAACGTCCGGTTGGCATCCCGCTTGGTGGGATGGAAAATCGAAATCAGAAGCGACTAGGAAAATAAAAATCATGAGCAGCAATGACCAAAACAACGAAACTCCCAAGGCCCAGATTCGCGAGGGGACCAACCTGAAAGACTTTTGCGACAACCTCGGAGTGAGGGCCAAAGACCTGATCGAAGCCCTGCGCAAGGAGGGCCTGGAAGTGGGCGTAAATCAGGATATCACGCAGGAAATCGCGGGCCTCATCACCAAGATCTCCGGTGTCGCCATCGAGATCACTTCCGTGGAAGACGAGATCAAGCAGCTGGCTGCGTCCAATCCGGACGAACTGGTTTCCCGCCCGCCGGTCGTGACCATCATGGGACATGTCGATCACGGCAAGACCACTCTGCTGGATGCCATTCGTGAATCCAACATCGTCGACAAGGAATCCGGCGGAATCACACAGCACATCGGCGCCTACCGGTTAGATCGCAAGGGCCATTCCATCACTTTTATCGACACACCGGGCCACGAGGCCTTCACACGGCTGCGGGCACGCGGAGCCAAGACCACCGATATCGTGATCCTGGTGGTCGCGGCGGACGACGGTGTGATGCCCCAGACCAAAGAGGCCATCAATCATGCCAAGGCCGCCGGGGTTCCCATCCTGGTCGCCATCAACAAGATCGACAAGGCGGGCGCAGACCCGGACAAAGCCAAACAACAGCTTTCCAAGGAAGGTCTGCTGGTGGAAGACTGGGGAGGCGACGTCGTCAGTGTGGATGTGTCCGCCAAGGAAAAGACCAACCTAGACGACCTCCTCGAGATGGTGGGCCTGGTTAACGAGATGCTGGAGCTCAAAGGGAATCCGAACGTCCCGGCTCAGGGAGTCGTGCTCGAAGCACGGCTTGATGCTCAGAAAGGGCCCCTGGCAACGGTCATCATACAGCAGGGCACCCTGCATCCGGGAGATGTGTTTATCTCCGGCACTCACTTTGGTAAGGCCAAGGCGCTCTTCGACGAGCATGGGAAAACCCTGAAAGAAGCGGGGCTGTCCATGCCGGTGGAGATCATGGGGTTCTCGGATGTCCCCCAGGCCGGCGATCTTTTCCAGGTCGTATCCGACCTGGAATCGGCAAAGCGCATTGCCAGTTTCCGGCTCTCGAAGATCAAGAAAGGTACACCGTCGCAGAAGGAGACGCCTCTTACTCTGGATCAGCTCTTCAAGTCCATCGAGGGCGGGGGGACCAAGGAGCTGCCGCTCATCATCAAAGGGGACGTGCACGGGTCCGTCGATACCCTGAACGACATCCTGCCCAACTTGAGCACCGACCAGGTCGCGATCAAGATCATTCATTCAGCTACCGGAAACATCACGGAGCGGGACATCGTGCTGGCCTCGGCCTCCCATGCCATCATCCTGGGATACAACATAAAACCCCAGCAGAACATCCTGGATCTAGCAAAGAAAGAAAAGGTTGAGATCCGGACTTACAACGTGATCTATCAGCTCATGGATGATATCAAAAAAGCCATGATCGGACTCCTGGATCCCGTGATCAAGGAGATCTACCTCGGACGCGCCCAGATCAAGCGAGTGTTCCACATCCCCCGTGCGGGAGAAGTCGCCGGCTGCTTGGTCTCGGATGGGAAGATCACACGGAATGCGGATGTCCGCCTCATACGGGGAGAGGAAGTCATCTACGAAGGCCGCATCTCTTCGCTCAAACACCTGAAAAACAATGTTACGGAAGTGAAGAAGGATTACGAATGCGGCATCGGCCTGGACCGGTTCAAGGGGATCCAGGAAGGAGATATCCTCGAGGCCTTTACCACGGAAAAGGTCGCTCCCGAATCGCTCTGACATAGACATTTTCGATAATCATGATCATCGGCTGCCTTGTGCTTGAGATATATTTTCCCTACTCCCACTCCCTGAAGGAAAAAAGGAAGCGCCTCAGGCGGCTGCATGACCGACTCAAGAGCCGGCACAACATTGCGGTCTCAGAACTCGACTTTCAGGACAAATGGCAGAGATCACGCATCGGGATGGTGACCCTGAACAGCCAGAGGAACATTATCGAGAAAACCCTGAATCAGATCGTCAGAGACATCGAGGAGACCATCGACGGGGAAATATTGAAGGTCGACATCTCTTACCTCTGAAAAAGTCCGCATGAATGAGAGCCTCAGACAGAAAAAAGTCGCCAGCCTGATCCAGGAGATCCTGAGCTCACAGCTCATCACCCTGATGCAAGATTCGGAAGCGGGCCTGATCACGGTCACCCGCGTGGAGATAAGCAAAGACCTTCAGATCGCCCACGTGTACGTCAGCGTCTTCGGAGAGGAGGATCCGAAGGCCGCGCTGCGGCACATCGACGACCTGCAGAAAAGTCTACGCAAATCTATTGCCTCACGGTCTAAATTGAAGTATAATCCCAGGCTCATTTTTTCACTGGACCCGCAGGTGAGACATGAAAGCCGGATCGAGGAACTCCTACACGGCAGCAAAGACCATGAACGCTGAGCCTATCAAACGAATCAAAGAAAAGATCCTGGAAAGCCGCAAAATCGCCGTCCTTTCCCATCTCCGGCCTGACGGCGACTCCATCTGCACCAGCCTCGCCCTGCTCTTCATGGGAGAGATGCTGGGCATAGAGATGGGAGTCTTTATCAAAGACCCGCTTCCTTTCCCCTTCAACAACTTCCCGGATGTGGACCGGATCCGGTTCGGAGAGATGCCGCACGACAGCTATGACTGCGTCATCCTGCTGGAGTGTGCCAACGTCTCCCGCTCGGGACAGTCGCACCTCGAAGACTATTTCAAGATCAACATCGATCACCACCACTCCAACGATCTCTATGCGGATATCAACTGGGTCGACCCGGAGGCCCCGGCAGTCGCCTGCATGATCTTCCGCCTGGGAGAAGAGCTGGGGATCACCTTCACTCCCCTGATCGCCACCCAGCTCTACAGCGCCATCGTCTCGGATACCGGGTCGTTCCAGTTTTCTAACACCAATGCGGAGGCTTTCGAGATCAGCCACAAGCTCGTCAAGCACGGAGCCGTGCCCATACAGGTGACGGAGATGATCTTCAACAACCCCTATGAAAAGGTCAAACTGCTGGGACAGGTCCTGTCGACCCTGGAGATGAATCCGGAAGGCAACATCGCCGTCATCACCATGTTCAAGCGGTTCCTGGACGATCTGAACCTGAAGGAGATCGACACCGAAGACATCACCACGCTCGCCCGCTCCGTCAAAGGGGCTCACATAGTCCTCTTCTTCAAGGAGATGAAAGAGGACAC
>SDBS01003301.1_pt1 | contig 15822 bp, 49 predicted proteins | sample 2277091 | NCBI WGS metagenome assembly SDBS01 (sample SAMN10404972, study PRJNA504765) | marine sediment metagenome | isolation source: marine sediment core GS10_PC15, 163 cmbsf | place: Arctic Ocean: Southern Knipovich Ridge | collected 2010 | reverse complement strand
GAAGAAATTATTGAAAGAGAAAGAATACTTGATAAAGAAATAGAGGAAGAAAAAGAGAAAAATGAAAGGATATAAATCAGAAACACAACAAAAGAATTTAGCTTGGTTTTTACCAAGACCAAAAAAAGATAGATACAAGGGCGGAATGCCTTTATATTGTGAAGAATGGTTAATTAATTTGGCTAAAGATATTTTGGGAAAAGAAAAACCTAAATTGCTAAATTTATTTTGTGGAATGAATCAATTAGGAGTTAGGGTTGATATAAAAGAAGAGGTTAATCCAGATTATAATTATGATGCTCACAAAGTAAGTGATTTGTTTAATAAAGAATTTGATATAATTTTAGCAGACCCTCCATATTCAATTGAGGAATCAAAGGAACTCTACGGGACAGGACCGTTAAAATACAAAAAATGGACTTCTGAATGTGATAAGATTTTGAAGAAAGGTGGACTTTTGATTGTTTATCATAAATATGTTATGCCAAACCCAGATCCAAAGAAATATGAAGTAGTTAAAAGAGTTTTCATTGGAAATAGAACTTATCATCTTCCGAGGGTTGCAATATTTTTTAGGAAAAAGTCGGCTAAGTCAGGAGGTGCGGAATAATGAAATTATATATAAGTCCCGATTTTGAATATTTAGATACATTACCTCCAGAACAATACAATAAGTTGGAAGAAGCTTTTTTAAATTTTGTAGTAAAGGAAAGAACCAAAGCCGAAGAGGATTATTGTAAGAAAAAAGGAATGACTTTAGAAAAAGTAATGAAAGATTTTAAATTATATAGTAAAATGGGGAAAGCAATTAATCAAAGAAAATATATGAAAAAATTAACAAAAGATTTAATGGGTTTTAACAAAGTTTTAAGATGGAGGGAATTAATTTCGTAATTGAATAGAAAATGGAAAAGAAAAATAAATTAAGTGTATTAATGACAGTATACAATGAAGAAGAATATATCAAAGAAGCTATTAAATCAGTTTTGAATCAATCCTTTAGAAATTTTGAATTTATTATTGTCGATGATGGTTCAACAGACAATACAAAAAGAGTAATAAAATCTTTTAAAGATGATAGAATCAAATATTATTACACTGGTAAAAACAAGGGATTTACAAATTTGGATAATATAGCAAATTTTGGGATTAAGAAATGTAAAGGAAAATATATTGCAAGAATAGATGCTGATGATATTTGTTTACAAGATAGATTTAAAATACAAATTGAATATTTGGATAAACATTTTAAAATATTTATGATTGGTGGTGGGTGCGATATTATTGACGAGAATGGAGATATAATAGATATTGTAAAAAAAAGAAGTTATCCATCAATTCTTAATAAATATCATATATTAAATTCAAATTCTTTTATACATTCAAGTATAATGTTTAGGAATGAAAGTCTTTCATTTCCATTCTATCCACATTGGAGAGATGTTTATTTGTATATAAATATGATTAGAGAAGGCAAAAGATTAAAAAATATTCCAAACAAACTTGTGCAATACAGAATAAATTCTCATAGTATAATCGGTAGGCAAAATAAATTAGGTCAAGAAAGAGAGAGAGAGAGAAAAAGATTAAACAACAAGAAGCCATTAAAAAGAATAAAGGAAAAAAAGGAGATTTCGCTTAAGGTTTGAAAATGGAACAAATAAATTTTGATGAATGGGAAGAAATAGAACAAAAAGAATATAAAAATATTCCAGATGAAATTGAATCGATGTGGATTGTATTTCATAAAGGTTCAAAACATAAAGGAGAATATTATTTTAAAAAGATAGATAAAAAGAAGAAATGTATGATGTGGAAAGAAGGAAAATGTAATTCTGATTATTATAAAAATGAAAAATGTGATGGTGAAAATAATAAAAATGAAAAATGTGATGGTGAAAATACTCCTAAGAAATGTCCATATAAAAAAGGTGGAAGTTTTGCTATGGCAGTTATGGATCAAAAAAATAGAAGAGGAGATTTCACTTAGGGTTTGAAAGGAGTCAAAATGAAAAGAAAAACAATGGAAGATGAAGAATATGCTAAAGTAAAAAATGGTTTTGATAAATTTAAAAGAACAAGAACGGGAAGAGGAGTAATAAGAGAATTGGATTATATTTTATTTAAGTTTTATTTAGAAGGATATATATTAAATTCACATAAACACTCTAAAACGAAAAGGGGGAAAAAATAATATGGCAATGATTTGTAAGAAGTGTGGAGGAATTATTCCAGATATTGTTTATGGAGGGGATATAAACGATTGTAAAAATCATAGAAAAGGAGAGGTAAATGTGGAATATCCTAAACCTATTGGTTGTTAGGTAATTCGTAAATGTTCGCATTGCCGAAAGGAGATAAAAATGGTAGATAAACAAACAGAAATTAAAATTAATAAAATAAATGAAAAGATTAATATGTTAGAAAAAGAAAAAACAAATTTATTAGGAAAACATAAACCTCATTACATAAGATTAAGTTATAAGGATTTAAGACCAGATAAAATAGTAGATTTAAATTTGCCTAGAAGACGAAAGGAGATAAAAAATGAAATGTAAAAACTGTAACAAAGAATGTGAAAAAGAACTTTGTGAAGAATGTTGGATGAAAACACCTGACGAACTCGAAATGGACTAAACCTCTGAGCTGCGTGAAACCAATCATAATCAAAAAAATGAAAACAATTAAAATATGTTGTAATGTTTATCCATATTATTGTCCTAAATGTAAGGCACTTTACTTTGTAGAGGTTGAATGTAAGTGTGATGGAGATAATTTTATGATAGAGAAATTAATTGAATCTGGAATAGCTTTACAAGAAAGGGTAGAGAAGTTAGAAGATTCGCCAACCAAGACGAAAGGAGATAAAAAATGTATGAAATAGAAATACTTAATCATGAAGTAGAGGAATTTAAGAGAGAAATGAATAACAAAGCTAAAAAGATTTCTAAGATAAGTGGAAAACCAGTTTTAGAATGTTATAAGTGGTTACTGAATTATAATTTAGAAGATTTGCCAACCAAGACTTCTACGGAGAATGGGGAATAAAAATGAGAAAACTAAAGAAATTTTATTTAAAAAATGAGAAATTATTAAGTCTAACATTAGCAATGATTGGAGTTTTTACAGTAGGATGGGGTTCTGTATTAGAAATAAAAAGTCTATCAATTGAAGGATTTATTTTTGGAGGAATCTTTTTATGGATATTTAGCCCACACAAAGTAGAAGATTTGTCTAACAAGACTTCTACGGAGGAATCAAAATGATACAATATAATAATTATTTAAATAAATTATTAGGAATGGAATTAATAAGAGTTCTCCCTAGAGAAGCTACTAAATTCGCCAAAGATTATTTTAGTGGAAAAGAAATAAAGGTAATAGAAATTGGAACATTAAAAGGAGAACATGCAAAATCAATTTTAAAGAATTTAAATGTAAAAGAAATAACTTTAATTGATCCATATGAAGATTATAAAAGTGATGGGAATTATATAAACGCGGAAATAGCAGAAGAGATTGCAAAGAAGAGATTACAAAGATATTCAAATAAAATACTTTGGATAAAAGATTATTCAGAAAAAGCAATAAATAAAATAGAAGAAAAGATGGATTTTATTTACATAGATGGAAACCATGAATACGAATATGTAAAAAAAGACTTAGAATTATATTGGAAAATTCTAAAAGAAGGGGGAATTATTTCTGGACATGATATTCAGACTAATGGTGTTAGTGAAGCTGTTATAGAATTTTGTAATATAAATAAATTAAAACTTCAAATTGGAAATAGAAGAGATTGGTGGATTGTGAAAGATTCACCAACCAAGACTTCTAAGGAGGAAAGAGAATGAAAGATAAAATTATATGGAAAAAACCTAACCATAAAAAAGTTTCAGATAAGAAAATAGAAGAAATGTGTATAAAGGAACTTGGTGGTTATAACAAGAATATTTCAACAGGTAATGTTAGAATTGAAAGAGAACAATATGGAAGAAAAATAACTTTTGAAGTTTGGAAGGTAGAAAAGGTAGGAGAATTAACTGAAGGAATAGATGTATTAACAAGACAACAAGCAATAGATGAATTAAAAAAATTAAATTCACGAAAAAAACAATCAGAGGATGGAAAATGCTAATTGAATGTTGCAGTAAAGAAGTTTTGAGATTTGAAGTTGTGAACAGAATTAAGTCTTTAGGCAAAAATGAATTAGTTGAATTCAAAATAAAACCTTGTGAAGTTTTAGAAAATACATTTAATTTAGAAATTAAATATTCACAAAAGAACAATCAAAGACTTCTACGGAGGAAGGGGAATGAAATGTAGGGCTTGTAAAGTTGAATTGGGAGAGACAAAAAGCAAATTATGTAAAAAATGTTATCTTAAAGATTGGAGAAAAAAGAATAAGAAACATATTAAGGATTATGCTCTTATGAGATATGAAAGAGACCAAGATAAAATTAAAGAATATAAAATAAAGTGGAAAAAGAAAAATCCTGAATACGAAAAAGAATATTATGAAAATAATAAAAAAGGACTAAGAAATTATAAAAAAGAATGGAGAAATGAAAATAAAAACAAAGTATTAAATCATGTAGAGAAATATATAAGAAATAACCCAGGCAGAATAAAGTATTTACATGATAGAACTTATTTTGATGGTCAAAGAGTAAAAGCATTAGAAAGAGATAATTTTACTTGTCAAAGATGTGGAATGACAGAAGAAAAACATTTAGAAAAATGGGGTTGCTCATTAATAATACATCATAAAGATGGGAAGGGTTGGGGAAAAAAGAATAAAAATAATTCATTAGGGAATTTACAAACTTTGTGTAAAAAGTGTCATGGTAAAGAACATGGTAGACCAAATAAAATTTCGCACCTCACAGTCAAGGATAAATCACAATAAAATGGAACAAGATAAATATGAAGAAATTATAAATGAAGAAATACAATTCTTAATTATGAAAAGTATTGATTATAAACATGGAAAAAGTTTTAATAAGAGAATAGAAGAATTAAAAAAATTGATTTCTCCAACCACAGTAGAGGGTAAGAAAGAATGAAAATACTAATAGCGTGTGAAGAAAGTCAAGCCGTATGTAAGGAATTTAGAAAGTTGGGACACGAAGCATATTCTTGTGATATTTTACCTTGTAGTGGAGGAGAACCACAATGGCATATTCAAAGGAATGTTTTAAATTGTTTAGGCAAACTTCCACAAAATAATATGAAGGGATGGGATATGATGATTGCACATCCTCCTTGTACTTATTTGACGAAAGCTGGATGTAGGTGGCTTTATCCAAAAGGTGTTTTAAATGAAGAGAGATATAAAAAAGGATTAGAAGCGAAAGAATTTTTCTTTAAACTATTAAATGCAAATATTTCAATGATTGCAATAGAGAATCCAAAACCACAAAAGATATTTAATATGCCAAAAGAATCACAAATAATACAACCTTGCGAGTTCGGACATAAATTAAAGAAAACAACTTTCTTATGGTTAAAGAATCTCCCTTTACTAAAACCAACAAAAGTTGTAGAACCAGAATATTATATTGATGGAAAAGGAATAAGACATACTAAGTTAATAAGTTGGAGTGCGAAAAAATCATCTAAAACTTTTGAAGGGATTGCAAGAGCAATGGCAGAACAATGGAGTTCGCAAGTCACAGTTTCTACGACAGGAGAGGAAAAATGAGTGAGTGGCAAGATAATACAAAAAGATATTTGTTTGGAATCGGATTACTTGAGGAAGCATACAAACTTAAGAAGATTAGTTTTAAGCAAAAGAAAGAAATCCAAAAGAGATTAGATAAAGCCTATCATATTAATTATTGGAAATTAAATCCAAATTTAAAAGAACCATTATTAAAAGCAATATTTAATAGAATGGTAAATACTTATGAAATAATTGATTCGCCATCTAACGATAATCAGAAAAGGGAGGAAAAACAATGATGAAAAAAATAGAGTTTTGGGAAGTGAAAGTGATGTTTAATGTTCGTAAAGGGAGTTATTCAGCAAAAGATATAAAAGAATTAAAGAAGAATGTTTTAGAAGGAATTGGAAAGAATGATATGTCATGTATAGAAGCTGAAGATGTAGAAATAGGGGTTAAATAATTCGTCACCCACATCAAAGGAGAAATTAGAATAATGGCAAAAGGTTTATGGAGCAGACATAATAGATATTTAAGAAGAAAAGAACAAATGACAGAAGAGGAGAAAGAAAGAGAGAAGAGAATGAAAAGAAAAAATTGGCATAAGAAAAAAGATTCACAAAATACATCAAATATGAAAAGGGAGGAAAAGAAATAATGGAATTTAAAGAAAAAGTAATAGAAGGAATCAAAAAGATATACAATCCAGATAAAACTACTGTTGAACTTTCAGATTTATTTGATACATTTAACATTACTGAAGAAGATTTAATTAAGAATCATTTTAAAAAGTAGTTCGTCAAGTATCACAAAGAACCATACTATTATTTTATAGTATAATCAAACGATACTATACATGCATTACATACATTACATGCATTTCCTAAACTATCACTAAAAAGGATACATTTATAAATATGGTATACTCAAGTATATCATGGTAGCAGATAAACCTATGAAAGTATCTAAAGAAGTGAAAGATTATTTAAATGTCAAAAGAAAATATCCTAGAGAATCTTATAATGAGATTCTAAAAAGATTACTCAAATTAAATTCAACGGAGGTTAAAAATGAGTGAAAATTGGAAAAATACAGGAGTAATATTTATTTTATTATTCTGTACTGCGATTATTAGTGCAGGTGTGGCATTCAGTTATATGAATTCCACAGAAAATACAAAAGACATAGATGCTATGAAATTATTAATAGAAGATAACAACAGAGAAATAAATTTATATAATGATTTAATATCTGATCTAAGTTCAGAACTAAAAAAGTTATCAGGCAAAGATTATGAGAAATTAGAGGATCTAATAGAGAAACTTAATGAAAATATATACGATTTAGAAGATGATAACGAAGACTTAGAAGACGATATAAGGTCATTAAGAAATAAGATAAATGATATTTATGTAATTCTACAAGGCGGACACTATTAACCATTTAAAATGATTATAACAATACTAATTAGCTTGGCTTCTATCATTTATATTTGGTGGATTTATTCTTTATTACTTTCTAAGAAAGAGGAAGTTTATGAGGAGCAAGTTAATGAAAAAAAGGTATCAATAATAATTCCATGTTACAATGAAGAGAGAGATTATTTGATAAAATGTATTTGTAGTGCAATGAGAACTATTGGGACATCGCAAGTAATTCTAGTTAATAATAATTCTAATAAACTTGAAACATTAAATACATTTGAATTCTTAAAGAAAAAATTCCCAGACTTACTATTTTTAAACCAACCTAAACAAGGTAAGAGATTTGCACATGCAAAAGGATTAGAATATGCCACAGGAGAGATCATTGTTTTTGTAGATTCTGATACAATTTTGGATGAAAATGCAATTATTGAATTGATCAAACCATTTGTGGATGAAAAAGTAGGGGGAGTTACGGGTCAAGTCTTATTGGCTAATAATAAACAGAATTTTGTTACAATGATGATTGAGTCAATGTTTTGGTCAGCATTTAATATTAAAAGAAGAGCAGTAGCTAACGCGGGGATGATGCACGTTATGCCTGGGGCTTTAAGTGCATATAGAAAAGCAGATCTTCTTAAACTAGGGCCAGGATATATCAGTCAAGTATTTGCAGGGAGACCATGTTCAATTTCTGATGATCGTTATTTAACAACAAGGATTCAAACAAGATTATTAAAGAAGATAAGATACCAATCTAAAGCCAAGTCTTATACTTATATGCCTTCAGGAATAATAAAATTTTGGAAAACATTAGAACGATGGCAACGAGGGGCTTTGAGAGAAACATTTTTATTGTTGAAAGAACCAAACAAAGGAAAAAATAAAGCATTGGTCTTTGATGTTTGTTTCAATTTTTTGATGATAAATTTTATTTTAGTATTTAAATTATTCTTGTTTTATAAGATAGCATTTTCATTCTCTTGGATTTATATAGCAGCGTTATTATTTTGGATACTGTTTATGAATATATTTCAGGGAGCATATATGGTAATACATAAACCCTCATTACTAATTTGGAAATATTTGTATTCACTTTTTTATGAATTCTTCTGGAGTTTTTCATACGTCCATGCGTGGATCAATGTGAGAAATCAGGGTGTATGGAGTACGAGATGATTTCATCCTCCTAATTAATGAAATTAGTAATTGACGGGGGATTTCTTAATTTATCACTAAGCCGAAAAATAGAACTACTGTTAAGTTTACTGTAAAGATAGTAGCTTAACACTAATATCACTAAGCCGAATTTGTCGCATAGTTATAGTCCAACAGTTATAAGATAATCTATAACTATATACAATCATATATGAAAAATCAAAAAGAGGGAAAATCCTCAAAGTTATATATAACTATTAAGAGTTATTAATGATTATTAACAAAATTTCCAAATAATGTTAATAAGGATTTAAATTATATCATTCATATTAATATGGGGAGTGCGTGCTTGTCCTCTTAACTGTATTAGTCCGAAAATAAATACATTTAAATAGTCCGATTACATTGAAATAACATGGAAAAAAAGAGAACAAAAATAACCCAAGACAAAACACAAACAAGATCAACAATTCCAAAAGAATTTGTTGATAAACATAAAGTTACAAATAAGGATTCAATGGAATGGGATGATGAAAGTGGGAAATTAAAAGGAGTGTTAAAGAAAGATGAATAAAATAAAAGAAGCAACAAAAGAAGCATATAAAGAATTAAGAGAAAGACATCTTGAAGAATATAATCATATTCTAAAAAGTAAGATTAGGGAAATTGAGGAATATGGAGGTATTTTAAGATGACACCGATTGAAAAACAAATACTTGAAAACCAATTATTCTTAGTTGGAAATTTGAAAATAGATGACTTCCAAGATTCTAATGCTAAAAGTTTGTTGATGAAAAACACATTAAAATTATTAGAAACAAAAGAATCTAAAGAAGAAGAACCATGCTGTGAAATGCCAGAAGAGTTCGCAGGACAAAACAGGTCTGAAGAGGTAAAGGAAGAATGAAAAAAGATATTGAAGAACATTTATCTGAAGTTATTTTAGTAGAATTTAACTGGAGATGGAATAAATATCTTAAAGGAGAACAAACAAGACAACAATTTTCAACAGACTTTAGGAAATTTCTGAAAAGATTCGTAAAAGGTAAATTAGACGAGGTGAAAAAAGATGGAAAATAAAGTTTATATAAAAGAATGTGCTTGGGGAGAACTAAAGGATAACGGAGAAAGAAAAACATTTTATAAATGTAAAGGAAATGTTTTTAGAATACCTTTCAAGGAAGAAAATAAAAGGTTTAATAAAGAATTTAAAATAAAGTTTGTAGAAGTTTGTGAAAGAGGTGATGCACTTCATCAGATGTGGAAAAGAGATGAATTAGAAGAACTAGAAAAAAACTTCGCAAAGAAACAGGATGGTGAAAAAGAAGAATGTTTTAAACATTTAGATGAAGCTATGGAGTTCACAGAACAGAATAAAACCGAGGTGAAAGATGGAAAATAAAGTTTTATTTGAATGGGAAGATATTAAAGTTCAATTTAATGAAGAACAACAAAAAGAGATGGAACATATTCTCTGGATGGCGAAATCAACTAAAGAACCACAAAAAGCCATTCTTGGAGATAATGGGATAAGTTTTGCTATTTTTCCTTCTGGTGTGATTTATAAAATAGATGACGCCTTATCTGGAGGAAGTGAAAAATGACAAAGAAAAAAGATAAAACTGGCTGGTCAGTTTTATATAATAAAGATAAGAATAACCTTCCAAAACAAATTGATTTAACAGATGTTTTAGGTGATAAACAATCAATTAATATTAATGAATTAGTAACTAAAAAAATAAAAGATAAAATAGAAGAGTTGAAAAAAGAATTAGAAAAGATAGATTTTATGAATTATATTGGAAAAAGAAACCCTTTTTCGAATGAACAGTTAAATGAACAAATTAACTTGGGAATAAATCAGAAAATAGAAGAAGTGTTCGCCTTATCAATGGAGGACGGAAAATGATTCCAGACGAAACAACTATTAATTGTAGTAAATGTTCATTATTTAATATTGGAAATCAAAGTTGTATTTGTGATGAATGTAGAGAAAGATTAATTGATGAATGGGTGGATGAGTCTGATAAATTATTTGAGCAATCAGATATAAAGAGATTAAAAGATAAATCCGCATCTAATAAGGAGAACGACAAATAATGGAATTTGATCTAAGCAAACCTGCAACAAGAAAAAGATTAAAAGAATTTGTAGAGGAAATTAAAGAAATATCAGATATTATAGGATTTAAAGTTTCAGCAAGAGGATGGTGTTATCAACTAGAAGGAAAAGGTTTTATAACAAAAGCAGAATTTGATAAAGTTGAAAATTTAATAAATAGATGCAGAAAAATTGGAATCTTACCCATAGATTTTACCTCCGAAGAAGAAGGAAGAAAGTTTAGTGGAGTGGAAGTGCCAGATACGGATTCACCCATAGAAGATTTGAGATATTGGGTTGAGAAAACAATGAGAACAGAAGAGAGTTATATTGCTGATTGGTGGAATGGAGAAGAATATTATATTCAAATGGTTGTTGAGAAAATTGATTTGAAAACACTTTTTGAACCAATATGTAAGAAATATAAAATACCTATTGCAACAAGTAAAGGTTGGAGTAGTATGAGTCAGAGAGCAATATACTCAAGAAGATTTAAACAAGCAGAAGAAAGAGGTTTAAAACCATTACTTCTATATTGTGGAGACCATGACCCAGATGGATTAAGAATATCAGACTTTCTAAGAAAAAATCTAGCAGATTTAAAAGATATAGAATGGGAAGATGGAGATTATGGATATGACCCAGTAGATTTAGAAATTGTTAGATTTGGTCTAGATGCAGATTTTATAGAAGAACACAACCTATCTTGGATTAACAATTTGATAACAGGGAGTAAAAAGAATTTGGGAAGTCCAAGCCATAAAAACCATCATATGCCTTATGTTCAAAAATATATAAAAGAGTTTGGTGTAAGAAAATGTGAAGCAAATGCTATTGTAGTTATTCCAAAAATAGCAAGAGAATTTGTTGATAATATTATAAAAGAATATCTTGGCAAGGATGCAGAAAAAAGATTTTTGGCTAAGAGACAAAAAGTGATAGATGAGGTTCAAAGTTTTAGAAAGAAAACAGGGCTTGATAAATCACTAAACAAAGCATTGAAAATGATTGATGATGCAGGAGAAGAAGAATGATAAAATTCGCAATTAATGTCAAGGACGAGGTGAAGAAAAATGGATAAAATTTGGTATTTTTTTATGAGTAGTGTAATAGGGATAATTTTAATTATTTTAGGAGGTTTTACAGAAATTATTGAAGATTTGGGATGGCTAATTATAATTATGGTTTTGGGGGGAACATTATCTCTAGGGGGATTACTTGGAGTACTTGCTTTAATAATAAATGAATAAAATGAAATTCGTACAAGCTAGAAATGACGGAGGAAAAGAATAATGGATAATAACGGAGGGTGCATTGGTTGTAAATACTATCGTGTAAAAAAAGATATGTGTGCTTGGAGTATGAAAAAAGATAATGGGAAAGAAATACAAGATTGTTTACTTGCTGGAGATTGTACTCAATATGAACAGAGATATTTAGACTATCAAAAAAGAGCAGATAAAATTTTAAAAGAATTTGAAGATTTAGTGAGGACTTGTAGATCATTAGGCAAGGGAGAATATTATAAACCAACAATTTTGAAATTAAGAGAATTATACAATGAGTTCGCAAGTGAGGAAAAAAAAGAATGAAAACTAAATTAGAAAGATGTGAAGTTTGTAAAGAAGAAACTGTTAAAGATATTGGAAAGAAACAAGGAACAAATAGATCTGGAGCATATATAAGAAGAAGGACTTCAAGATGTAGACAATGTGGAACAAGGGAGATTCATAATCAAAAACGAGGAAGAAGGGTTGTTGGTGGTAAGAACTTCGCACAAGAATCAAATTCTGAAGAGGTGGAGAAAGAATGAGACAAATGAAAGTTTTTAATTTTATTTTACCAATTGTATTAATCTTACAATTTTTAATTTATATTTTTGATAAAGATTCAAGATGGTGGTATGTTCCTCTTGTATTTATTTCTTATAGTATTGGAATTTTAATATTGTGGTTTACTGAAGATCTAGCCAAATTTTTGAATAAAAAAGACGTAAAAGAGAGTAAGGGGGATAACAAATGATTAGAATAACAATAGCTTTTATTATTGGATTCTTTGTAGGAACATTTTTTGGATTTACAATTCTATCTAAATTAATTGATTTGATATTAAATTCACTATGAACATAATATATATAAGAACAAGTACAGAAGACCAGAACCCAGAAAATCAGATAAAAGATTGTGAAACACTCTCAGAAGGAGAATATACCCTACTTGAAGATAAGCAGTCAGCTTACAAAGATAATAAAGAAAGAGAGAGTTTTGAGAATGTAAAGAAACTCATAAAATCAGGGAAAATAAAACATTTCATAGTGTGGGATTTAGATAGAATCTACAGGAACAGAATAAAATTAAAACAATTTTTTGAACTTTGTAAGATATATAGATGTGAAATCCATTCATTCAATCAAGATTGGTTAGAACAACTGAATAAGATTCCAGAACCATTCAATGAAATAATGCACGAATTAATGCTTAACTTGATGGGTTGGTTAGCTGAAGATGAATCAAAAAAGAAATCAGATAGGGTAAAATTAGCTGTAAGAAAAAAGGAAGGAAAACCAACTAAATCATATAAAGGAAACAAATGGGGAAGGAAATCTATGCATACAAACAAGATTAAAAGAATACTAACATTAAGAGGGCAAGGAATGAATTATAGACAGATTGCAAATGAAGAAAAGATTTCAATTGGTAAAATAAGCCAAATATTGTCTGTTCATAAATCATAACAAGAAAATGAATCTAAAATACCCTCCTCAAATTAAAGTTAAAGAATTACCCAATTAATGAACAAAATGAACAAAATAACTAAAGCAACAATAATAGTTTCAATAATAAGAATTTTTGATATGATAACAACTTATTTTTTAATAAATAAATTTGGAATATTAGCAGAAGCAAATATTTTAATAAGATTACAGATAGATTGGGTAAATAGTATTTGGTTAGGTTTATTAATTCATTATATTTGGTCAGTAATTTTAATTTATTTTGGGTTTGTACTTATTGATTATTTAGATAAAAAAAGAAGAAAAAATAAAAATAAAAAGAAGATAAATCTGTTTAAAAGATCATTTTGGGCTTTTGTAATAATATTTTCACTTATACCAATATGGAATTTATTATTTTTATTAATCTTAACCCCTTAATAATTAAACAAAGTATTTATAAAGAATAAAATATTTAAAAGAACATGAAAATAAAAATATATAAAAACGAACAAGAGGAATATATTGATGTAAGCAATTGGAGTATAGTTAAGGCAGTATTTGTTGGAAGTTTAATTATAAATTTAATAGTTTTGGGAGTATTCATGTTAATAGGATTACTTTGGACTTTTATGGGAATTTAGAATGAAATTAACAGAAGAGCAAATAAATCAAATAGAGAAACTAAAAGAACAAGAAAAAACAGCAAAAGAAATTGCCATTGAATTAAAATTACCAGTTTCAACAGTTCAATAATATTACAACGAATCAAATAAAAGAAGAGCAATTAAATATCAAAAAGAATATCAAAAAAAGAATCCTCCTAAGAGAGGAGATAACTATAAGAAATATCAAACGGAATATCATAAAAGACCAGAAATGAAAAAATACCAAAAAGAATATCAAAAGAAATACCAAAAAGAAAGATACAATAATGATGAAGAATTCAGAGAAAAAATAAAGAAACAAAGAAAAGAAAGATATTGGAGATTGAAAGAGAATGAAAAAAAAATGTCCAGTTTGTAATTCTTCTAAGATAACTAAAGCAATTGTAAAAGGAAAATTAATATTTAATTGTAAAAAATGTGGATATATAAATAAGTTAGAACTAAAATCTAGGCATTAAGAGTTAAAGTTTAGAACCAATTTGATCTGTACGGTTTTTCCTTGTTTCATAATAAATATTTCCCCACTTAGAAATTCTTTTTCCAGGAGGTAATGCTAATCTTGAAGAATCTCTTTTTTTATTTGACTTTCCAACCTGAGGAGGATATTTTTTTCTTTTCATAATATTAACTAGGCATTGAACTATTTAAAACTTGAGATGAATATTTGAAAATCTAGGCATTTAAATCAATCTTCAAAAACCTCAAAATTTTTGGCTGCCCTATGGCTTTGTATTAGGCACTTTTTTCCCAATAAAACATCTTTTTTCCCCAAATTACATTCTTCACAAGAAGTTATCAAATTATTAGCAATAAAATGACCTCCTTTGATTTTTGGGTGTATATGGTCACAATGTAATTTAATTTTATCTTCTTTAACATTTCGTCCACAATATTGGCAAGTAAAATTATCTCTTTTAAAAATTTCAAACCTTAACCTATAAAAGTTTCCTAATTTCCCATTAGCATATTTTATTATACCTTGCCTAGCTAAAGAAAACTTTTTAATTCCCATTTGTTTACAACATTCAGTAGAACAATAAATTTGTTGAGGAATTGAAGAACGCCATATAAATGTTTTATTACAAAATACACAAATTCTTTTTTCTGTAAAAAAAGGTTTGTCCCTTTTATTTCTTTTTTTAGATAATATGGAATTTCTATTTTTATAATAATATTTTAAAGAATATTCTTGTTTTCTTTCTTTTACATCTGGTCTATCATTGTACTTTTTATCTCTCTCTTTTATCTTTCTTTTCTTTGTTTCTTTATTTTTTCTCTGAATTCTTCATCATTATTGTCTCTTTCTTTTTGGTATTTCTTTTGATATTCTTTTTGGTATTTTTTCATTTCTGGTCTTTTATGATATTCCGTTTGATATTCTTTTTGTTCCATTGTTCTTTTTAGCTTTTTATTCTTACGATATTGTTTTTAATAATTTATTTTATAAATATTCTTTCCAATTAAACTAAAATAAATAAAATCCATTATTATTTAACCTTTATTACCCTTACTAAATCTCCTACTTCAATCTTTGAATCTTGAGGGATAGTTATAAGTTTTTGTGGTTTCTTTCCTGTGCCTTTTCTTTTCCAAACTTTCCTTATTAGTTTTTTCATATAATTATAGGGTACTCTACTTTATATATTTTTTCAATAAAAATAAAAAGGGGCTTTCGCCCCCATGATCAAAGGAATATGTAATATAGATTAAACAAACATCTGTTTAACCTTTTCCTTTAATCATTACGTTTTGAGTTCGCCAACTTTAATAAAAATAAATTAAAATCCTGCTCTTTCGTCAAATTCTTTCGTCAATTCACGCCTATCAACTTCTCTTATAACGAGTTCGTATAAGTCGTAAAGATTTTCTTCAGAATATTCTTCTAAATCACATCTATCTAATATTGTACTATCCATTTTATTTAAAAAATTCTCTTGCTTTATCTTCATCTTTAAATAAAGTTTCATTACATTCTGGACAATCAAATTCAAAATTTTTCCAATCCCCAGCTTCTCTTTCTATAAAATCTCCTTCTGGATAATTTGGTTCAAAATTTCCACACAAGAAGTTATCAGACCATTAACAAAACTTTTTA
>SDBS01003300.1_pt1 | contig 15824 bp, 19 predicted proteins | sample 2277091 | NCBI WGS metagenome assembly SDBS01 (sample SAMN10404972, study PRJNA504765) | marine sediment metagenome | isolation source: marine sediment core GS10_PC15, 163 cmbsf | place: Arctic Ocean: Southern Knipovich Ridge | collected 2010 | reverse complement strand
CACTTCGGATGAGACAAGGAGCCTGTCAGAGACCTTGGACGAGAGACTATCCCTCAAGGCGGTCGGGAGCTTCACGGTGGCGTACCTGCTACTGGCGGTGGCGGCCGCGTTCGTGCGCGGCAACCGGGAGTTCCTCTTCTACATCGTGGTAATGGTGATCCTGATTGGCGCGGTGTGGACCGTGCACCGACGGGTCAACCTGAGCCACGGCGCCCTCTGGGCCCTGAGCATCTGGGGGCTTCTCCACATGCTCGGCGGGCTTATGCCGGTTCCGGAGGGCTGGGCCATCAGTGGAGAAAGTCGGGTCCTCTACAGCCTCTGGCTCATCCCAGGCGGCCTCAAGTACGACCACGTCGTTCACGCCTACGGGTTCGGCACCACCACATGGGTGTGCTGGCAGGGTATCCTACTGAAATAGCCCGGGCTGAAGTTCTAATGGTAGGATTGCAAAAGTTAGGTATAGAAGCCAAAATACAGCTCGTAACCTGGCCTACCTGGCAAGAGGCGGTATCAGATCCCGAAACGGCATATCATATTGGCCCCATGGGTTTAAGTGCTTATTATTTTGACCCTGATCACTGGTCGCGTCTAACAGATCCAAGAGGACACGGTACTCATATGGGTGCAGCTTGGTATAACAATCCCAAGGTTACTGAATTACATAAGGAGGCACTAAGGAAAACAGATTTAGAAGAACGGGTGAAATTGTATCAAGAAGCGCAGCGTATTAATTTGCAGGATGCTTCTCATATTTGGGTTCATCAGTTAAACTATCATAATGCAGTAAGTAAAGAACTTGGAGGTATAGAAAACTTCTGTGCATACGGATGGCTCATGGATTTTAGAAACTTACACTTTAAAAGTGAATGGGAATAATCGAGAGAAAAAAATCTAAGAAATCGTTTGTAATTTGAAATTAAGGCAAAGCTGATTATTAATATTACCTGGCAAGGTATTTCCTGTCATATTAATGATATTGGTTAGGAAATACCTTGGCCAGAGTAATATTAAAGCTAATAGTTATTTACTCTTTATTTTGAGCAAAGATTAGACCAGCAATAATATTAATTAGGAGGGATTTTATTAATGAAAAATGATAAGTCCTTAAGTGTTCATGAAGAAGCAATTATTATTGATAATTTATTTGCATGTCCAAAACCACCAAAAGATTCTAGCTACTTTGAGAAATGTCTTCAGGCTGGGGTAACAGCGTTACATACAAGTATAGTTATAGATGATTTACCCAACTTTTTTGATGTTATTGGATACATTAGTTCCTGGTATCGGGGATATGAAAAGTATAAAGATCTTATTATGCCGGTTAATACTACAGAAGATATTATTACAGCCAAGAAAAAGAATAAACTTGGTATGATCTTAGGCTTTCAAAGTACTAAGCCCATAGAGAACAATTTAGATAATCTCGACATTTTTGCTCAGCTGGGTGTTAAGATTATCCAACTTACATATCAGCGGAGAAATTGGGTTGGAGATGGATGTGGCGAAAGATATGATTCTGGTTTAAGTAGATTTGGGATTGAAGTTGTTAAAAGGATGAATGAATTGGGTATTTTAATTGATTTATCACACTGTGGAGATCAGACTATTAAAGATGCTATAGAGATCTCAGAAAAACCCGTTGCTTTTACCCATGCCAATGCGCGAGCTTTGTGTGACAATGTTAGAAATAAGACCGATGAACAAATAAAAGCTCTGGCAGAAAAAGGTGGTGTAATTAGTTTAACTCTTTTCTCTGCATTTATTAAAACAGGGGAAAAGGTTTTAAGTGAAGATTTCTTTGAAATAGTCGATCACGTAGTTAAGCTGGTGGGAGCTGACCATGTGGGATTTGGCTTTGATTACGATCCCTTTAAGACAAAAGAGGAATTCGATAAATGGGTAAGTGATAATCCTGAAGCTGCTAGAGGGAGTGACTTCAATTCCAGATATCCACAAGGTATGGGAAGTATTGATTTTTGTTTACCAGAGATAACAAAAGGCTTATTAAACCGTGGTTATGCCGAAGAAGATATTAAAAAGTTCTTAGGTATAAACAACCTAAATCTTTTCAAAAAGGTATGGAAGGAATAGAGGACTAAAGTTAGTCTATTCTTTAAGACTTAACATATTATTTTAATTAGACTAAGATTAAATAATTAGTAAAAAGGGCTTATGCTTTGCTCGAGAACTTTTTTTCGGAGGGGGGGAATAATAGTTACTGTAACTAGAAAGTGTGCAGAATATATAAATAGTTTAAAATATGAAATGATCCCAAATACTGTAATTGATCAGGCCAAGAAGCTCATACTAGACACAATAGGCTGTACTCTAGGTGGGTCGCAAACTGAAATAGCATCTATCTTTCTTGACTACTTACTAAAAGGTAATAAAAACCCAGAATCCACAGTTATAGGTCATAATCTAAAAATATCCTGTCAAGATTCCGCTTTTATAAATGCGCAAATGGGACACATATTAGATTATGATGAAACTTACAAAAACATTGCCCATCCTGCTGCTCCTACACTATTTCCGGCTTTATCTATTGGAGAGATAAAGCAGAAGAGCGGGAAAGATCTTTTAGTAGCCTTTATCGTTGGCTATGACCTAGCTGCACGGATAGCTGCTGCAATGCTTCCTTCTGGAAAAAGGCGAGAGCGAGTCTGGCCCTTTGGTACTTTTCATATTTTTGGAGCAGTAGGTTCTGCTTCCAAGATGCTTTCTTTAAGCACAGAACAAACTATACATGCACTGGGGATTGCAGGTGCCACTGCTCCAGTACCAAGTACTCGACGATATATGGATAAACAATGTATGATAAAGAACTGTAATGGGTGGGTTGCAAGAGCTGGTCTTGATGCTGCTTATCTTGCTGCCAATGGATTGACTGGATTAGATAATATCCTAGATGGGGATACAGGTTTTTGGATTATGGCAGGTTCTGATAACTGTGATTATTCTTTGTTACAGAAAAATCTTGGTGAAGAATTTGAAGTAATCAACAGTTCAATTAAGCCTTATCCATCTTGTAAATGGACGCATTCTACATTAGAAGCTTTTGATCAACTTAAAAAGCAGAAGAATTTACAACCCGATAATATACAGAAGTGTATATGTAGATCGAATTCATATGTCTGTGATTACATGGGATCTGATACCTCCATTGAGACTATGGAAGATGCCTGGACGAGTATCAGATGGGGTATAGCAATGTTATGTTTAGGTGTTCCTAGAGGGCCAGCTTGGTTTAATAAAGAATACTTCAATAATAATCAAGTATTGGATATGATGAAGAGGGTAGAACTACAACCAGATCCTGCTGTTGATAAGGAATTTCCAGAAAAACTGATTTCAACAGTGGAGGTAATAACTGTACAAGGATATAAGCATATAAGTCGGGTAGAAATCCCGAAAGGAGATCCAGAAAGACCATTATCATGGAATGATATCTGTCAAAAATTTAATGAAATGGCCTCTCCAATTATTGGCAGTAACTATTCAAAAAGAGTTATCAATATTATACAAAACCTTGAAGAGCAAACAGATCTATCAATTCTGCCTGGTTTTTTAAAAAAACTAAAGTAAAAAAAGTGGTAGGTAAGTTAAAGCAAGACTCTAGTAAAATAATATCAATTGACGTAGATAAGGTTATTGATAATGAGAGGAGAGGGGTTATTTAACATGAAAATTCTTAAAATGACAATAGTAAGAACATTATTACTTGTACCTACACTGTTTGGTTTAATAACGATCATGTTTTTTTTAACATATTATATTCCTGCCGATCCGGTCGGAGTAGCAGCAGGACCGAATGCGACCCCAGAACAGGTTGAAATAATTAGAGCACGGTATGGATTTGACCAACCAATACATGTTCAATATTGGAAATATATTAGAAATATAATTAAAGGAGATTTAGGACGAAGTTTATATTCTCAACGAGATATTCTAACTGATATAAAAGAACGTTTGCCAGCGACTATTGAAATTTCTTTGATAGCGTTAGTATTTGGGTCTTTAACAGGTGTTGCTTTAGGAGTTTTCTCTGCTATATATAGAAATAGTTTAGTCGATTATTTTATTCGCATAGTAACTATTGCGGCCATTTCTATTGCTGGTTTTTGGATAGCTATCCAATTACAACTTACGTTCAGTTCGAGTTTAGGACTACTACCTTTAATAGGTCGAATTAGCAGAAATTTAAGGCCACCTAATACTGTAACAGGATTCTACCTTATAGATTCCTTAATTGCAAGGGACTTCAGGCTATTTTATGACTCTTTAATTCATATGGTACTTCCAGTAATAAGTTTAGCACTTGTGCCGATAGGAACAGTTGCTCGTTTTGTTAGAGCAGGAATATTAGGAGTATTAGAAAGTACCTTTGTACTTTATGCAAAGTCTATGGGATTATCTCAGAGATTGCTGTTATGGAAGTATATATTAAAGAATGCTTTAGTTAGTGCTGTTGCGCAGATTGGACTCGTGTTTGGTTATATTCTGGCAACTACGTTTGTTGTAGAGAAGATTTTTATGTGGCCAGGAATCGGATCCTACGCTTTAGATTCCATACTCTACCTTGATTACAAAGCAGTGTTTGCCGTAAGTATATGGGCCGGAATTGCCTATGCTGTTGGTGGGCTATTAGCCGATATTTTGTCAGATATAGTTGATCCCAGGGAGGTATCAAAATGAAGAATTATACATTATGGATAAAAAAGTTTTTAAAGGATAAAAATGGCGTGTTGAGTCTAACCATACTAACAATACTTGTAATAATTGCTATTTTTGGGACATCTATAACGCCTTATTCAAGTCATTATGTAAATCCAAAAAATCGTCTACAACCACCAAGCCTTAAACATTTTATGGGAACAGACCATATGGGAAGAGATCTTTTCAGTCGGATATTACTTGGCACTAGACTATCGCTTTCAATAGCTATTACTGCAATAACTGCTTCATTAATTGTCGGTTGTTTATGGGGGTTGGTAGCTGGTTATTATGAAGGATGGATTGGGATAATTCTTATGCGGATAGCAGATATGTTTGTCGCTCTGCCCAGGATAGTTATGGCACTTGTAATCTCAGCAGCTTTGGGGCCGGGTATTGAAAATACTATATGGGCTTTGAGCATAACATATTGGCCGTTTTGGACAAGAGTTGTTTATGCAGATGTTGTACATATAAAAAAATCCCCCTTTATTGAAGCAACCGAGTCTTTAGGTGCAAGCAAAGCGAGGGTTATTTTTCTTCATATGTTACCCAATATAGCTCCTGGAATAATTATTAGAACGACAATAAGCTTGGGAGGGACTATAATTGAGTCTGCATTGTTATCCTTTGTAGGTTTAGGAGCTCAGCCGCCAACTCCAGATTGGGGGTTGGATTTATCAACTTCGAGAAACTATCTTCCTACAGCCTGGTGGTTTGCCTTCTTCCCAGGTTTAATGATTTTGATTACAGCAATGGCTTTCAATTTATTTGGAGATTCATTAAGAGATATAATAGACCCAACTCTTAGAATTTCCGGACAAAGTGGTGATTAAAAGAAAAGCTGATAAAAAGTATATTAAAGGAGGAAATCAATCTATATCAATGAAGTTATTTATTAAAAAATAACTTCATTGGGTTGATGAATATGAGTAGCTTAATAAAAATTAAAAACTTATATGTTAATTATAATACAGAACAAGGAAAAGTCAAAGTTCTTGATGGAGTTGAATTAAAGTTACAAAAAGGGGTAATTAGTGGAATCATTGGCGAAAGTGGTTGTGGCAAATCCACCCTGGCAAAAACAATTTTATCCATTCTACCTAGTGCAGGAAAGGTTGAAAAGGGAGAAGTAATTTTTAAAGGTGAAGACCTGCTTAAAATGTCTAGGAATGAATTAAATAAACGTATTAATGGTAAAGAAATTACTTTTATCCCTCAAGATCCGTCTGATTCTCTAAATCCGCTTTTTACTATCGGTGTTCAGATGAAAGATTTGGTTATACCAAAACTCTTTAACGGTAAGCGTAAAAACATGAGCAAAATTAAAGAAATGTTTATAAAACATATTGAAGAAGTGCAATTATCCTCGCCAGAAGATATACTTAAAAGATTTCCACATGAACTTAGTGGTGGGCAAAAACAAAGATTATTTATAGCCATATCCCTGATTATAAAACCCTCATTAATAATTGCTGATGAACCAACAACAGCTCTTGATGTGACCATAGAAGCCCAAATTTTAGAGTTATTAAAAAGAACAATTAAAAATAATATGAGTTCTACTCTATATATTACACATAATTTAGCAGTAGCTAGCAAAATTTGTGATATGATTACAGTTATGTATTGCGGTCAGATAGTTGAATCGGCACCTAAAAATTTATTTTTCACAAATCCTGCTCATCCTTATTCAAGAAAGCTTTTAGAATGTTTACCAGAGATAGGGAGAAAGATAGAAGATATACCCGGGAAGGTGCCTTCCTTGATTAATCCACCAGAGGGTTGTCGGTTCCAAACCCGATGTGAACGAAAAACTTCACAGTGTACTTCTTCTCAAAAACCACCGAAAAAAGAAATATCTGCTAACCATTGGGTACAATGCTATAATCCTTTTTTAAACAATTATAGCCAAGAGAAGAACCGAAGCTAACCTGAAATTGGAATGTTAAAGAAATGTTAAAGAAAGGAAGACTAATAAATATGATGGATATCAAGAGGGCAAAAAGCTCTAAAGAAACTATATTATCTTGTGTAAAGTTAAAAAAATATTTTCGCGCTAGAGGTAAATTTTTTAATTTAAAGCCTAAATGGGTTAAGGCAGTCAATGATATATCTATTGACATACAAAGAGGAGAGACTCTTGGTATGGTAGGTGAAAGTGGTTGTGGTAAGTCTACATTTGCCAAGACGATAGCTGGAATATATCAGCCAACTGAGGGTAAAATTTATTTCAAAGGAGAAGAGGTTTCTTTAAAGAATAAGAATAAAAGTTTTTGGCGAGATATTCAATATCTTCACCAAGATCCAGCTTCTAGTTTAGATCCTTGGTGGGAAATAGGTAAAACCATTAAGGAACCGTTAAAGATTCACTGCAATGAACTTTCGGATGATGAGATGAATCATGAAGTTAAAAACATTTTGAAATTTGTAGGTTTGAAGGAAAAGCATTTTAGCAGGTATCCACATGAACTTAGCTGTGGCCAGCAAAGGCGGGTTGGATTAGCCCGGATTTTAATATTAAAACCAAAAGTAATTATCTTTGACGAGCCGACAGCAGGTTTAGATGTATCATTACAGGGCACGATACTTAAGCTTCTTGAAAAAATAAAAAACCAGTTCAACCTAACTTATATTATTATATCACATAACTTAGTAGTTGTTTGTCTGGTGAGTGATAGAATTGCCGTTACGTATTTGGGAAATGTTGTAGAAATTGGCGAGACTAAAACTATATGGGAAGAGCCGTTACATCCTTATACAAAAATGCTTTTTAGTGCACTTCCTAAAATAGAAATTATCGAAGATGAACAAGGTATAGAATCTAGCCAAGTAGAGAGTATAGTTGGTGAAATACCTGATCCACAAATTTCATACCCGGGTTGTAGTTTCGAACCGCGGTGCTTAGCTGCAAAAGATATTTGCAAGGAGAAAGTGCCTGTCTTAAAAGATGTTTCTAAAAACCATATGGTGTCATGTCATTTTTTTTAGAGGAGGTAGTAATATGCGTTTAAAAGGTAGAGTAGCATTGATAACCGGTGCATCCAGTGGAATAGGAAGGGCTATAGCTAATATTTTTGCAGCACAAGGTTGTGATTTAGCGATCAATGGTCGAAACCAACAACGTTTACAAGTAGTTAGTGAAGAAATAAAAAATATGGGTAGAAAAGTATTGATTCTAAATGGAGATGTATCAGATTTTGATAAGGTTCAGCAGTTGGGGCAAAAAGCTCTATCTACCTATGGTAAAATTGATATACTTGTTAACAATGCAGGAATGAGTCAGAAAAAAACAATTTTGGAATTGAGTGAAACAGAGTGGGATTTAATTATGTCTGTAAATTTAAAATCCGCTTTTAACTGGATTAAAGCAATTTTGCCTACAATGCAGTCGAATGGATATGGGAAAATAATAAACATTAGCTCAGTATTAGCAAAAGCTGGTATAGGAAGAGGATCGAAAGCAGCTTATGCTGCTTCAAAAGCCGGTCTATTAGGATTAACACGTGGATTAGCAAAAGAAGTTGCCCCAACAATATATGTGAATGCAGTTTGTCCTGGCACCATTGATACTCCAATGTCTAAAAAAATTACTAAAAGTAAATTATTATCTAAAAAGGTAATGGCTTCTATCCCTTTACAGCGTTTTGGGCTTCCACAAGATGTTGCTAATGTAGTATTATTTCTTGCTACAGAGGATTCAGATTATCTTACTGGAGAAATAATTGATGTAAATGGTGGAAGTTATATAGATTAATTAAAAATAAAAACAAGGGGGATTAATTTATGCAAAACTATCGTTGTGATCATATTCATTTGAAGTCCAGTAATGTTGATGAAACAATAAAATGGTATTGTAATATTTTTGGTGCAGAAATTACTTTTGAAGGAGAATTTCGTGGTTCAAAGGTATATTATTTAAATATCAATGGGATGACTTTTATTGTTTTTGGTAAATTAGAAGGGGAAGAAGATCCAGTGCCCGGTAATCTTAAGGCTAAATACGGTGTAGAACATTTTGGATTTGAAGTTGAGGATATGGATAAAGCAATTAAGGAACTTAAAGATAAGAAGGTAAATATCCTGGGAGAACCAATTACAGTACGCCCTGGACAGCGTATTGCCTATATTGAAGGTCCAGATCATGTTCGTATTGAATTAACCGAAAGAAATTAAAACTTGTCAGTTATTATTTTATAATACAATCTAGACAGTAAGAGATGACTGTATAACGTTAGTGAGTAGGTAAGGAATTATAGGTAAGATGGATTTCTGCTTAGAGATAGTGAGGATTATAGAAGAATATTTTGTTATAGGCATGGAAATAAGAGGAAAAAATGAAAAAAGGCTACCAAGAAAAAATACTACGAGTAGACTTAACAACAGGTGAAATTAAAACAGAGACTTTAGAAGAACAGATTTATAGACGTTATTTGGAAGGAAGTGCTTTAGCTAGTTATTTTTTACTTAAAGAAATAAAAACAGGCGTAGATCCTTTAGGTAAAGAGAATGTTTTAGTTTTTACCTGCAGTGTGATAAATGGATTACCAGTTCCTGGCGCAACTAGGTATACAGTAGCTGCTAAATCTCCGTTAATCAGTGGTTTTAGTGAAGCCGAGGCTGATGGTTACTGTGGCCCCAGTTAAAAAAAGCTGGCTTTTATGCTATATTGCTCACCGGTAGTTCTCCTCGGCCTGTTTATTTATGGGTCAAAGATGGGAAGGCTGAGTTGAAGGATGCCTCTCATTTAACCGGAAAGACTACTGGGGAAGCAGAAAAGTTCATCCGTGAGGAACTTGGAGATGAAAGAATTTGCGTGGCCCAGACCGGACCAGCTGGCGAAAATCTAGTACGTCACGCTTGTATACTTAATAATTCCAAACACGCTAACGGCAGAACAGATATGGGAGCTGTTATGGGTTCTAAGAATTTACGTGGTATAGCTGTAAGAGAAACAGGCGATGTTCCAGTTTATGATCAAGAAAAGATTAAAGAAATTATTAAATGGTTTGTAGCCAACTGAAAGGAAAATCCATCCCAGTAGCTATGGTATAAACATGGTACATCAGCAGGTGTTGAACCTTTAAGTCTTTCTGGCATTCTGCCAACCCGTAACTTTCGAGATGTAGAATTTGAAGGTGCTGAATTGATTTCTGGAGAAGCAATGAGAGAAAATATTCTAATCAAACGTGAAGGCTGTTACGCTTGTCCATCTAGTTGCAAACGAGTTGTTCAGTCTGATAAACGCTATAATTTTGACCCATATTATAGTGACACTGAGTACGAAACAATTGGTGCGTTAGGTTCACTTTGTGGTATTGATGATTTATAAGCTATAAAAAAAGCAAATGAACTCTATAATATATATGCCATAGATACAATTTCAACAGGAACTACGATCGCTTTTGCCATTGAATGCTATGAGCAAGGTATTATTATAGAGGAGGATACCGGAGGAATTAAACTGCAATTCGGTAATCCAGATGCTATGCTAAAAGTTATTGATAAAATTTATTTTCGTAATGGTATTGGAGATATATTAGCTGAAGGTGTTGCCCGTGCAGCTGCCAAATTCGGGGCCGAAGCTATAAAGTATGCTATGCATGTTAAGGGTTAGGAACTACCGATGCATGAACCCCGGGGTAAAACGGGACTTGCTCTGGCTTATGCTTTATCCCCAACGGGATCTGACCATCAAGAGGCAACAAACGATACGGATTTTGCAGATTATGAATTAATATTGGATAATGTTTTTGTATTAGAATTACTGAAACAGTAGATCGGTTTGATTTAAGTAAAAATAAAGTAATACTTTTTTCTATTTACAAAAGGTATGGAGTTTATATAATTCTCTTGGAATGTGTAATTTTGCTGCTGGGCCCAAATGGACATTCCCTTTAGAAAAATAGTTGAACTTAACAAAGCAGTTACCGGGTGGCGTACAAGTTTATTTGATTTAATAAAGGTAGGAGAACGCACAAATATCATGGCTCGTTGTTTTAATGTTAGAGAAGGATTTACTCCCTCTGATGATAATTTGCCAGTTCGGTTTTTTAAACCATTAGGTAATGGAGCTTTGAAGGGAAAAGTATAGATCGGGAGGAGTTCGAAAAGGCGATAAGGATTTATTATGAAATGGAAGGATGGGATGAGGAAAGAGTTTCAAAAAGTTGGCAATTGGTTGAACTGAGCTTGGAATGGGTAAAAATTTAATTTTATGATCTTTTTAATGATTAACTACCAGGAGGTTCAATAATGGATTTAAGAGGGAAGAAACCTATTAACAATAAGGTTGTAATTACTGATATGCTCCCACGAGAACGTGAAGAATATTGGAAAGATCAATGTCCAGAAGAACTTGATTTAGTTTTTGTAGATAAAGCAGGATCAGATTTAAATGAATTGATTTCGGATGCTTCATTCTTAATATGCAAGAAAAAAACAATTACTCGCACCCTATTAAAAAAGGCAAAAAATCTTTTTCTTGTTCAAAAATTTGGGCATTGGCCTATTGGGATTGATCTGAAAGCATGTAGAGAATTAGGAATTGCAGTTAGAGTGAGACCTTTAATAGTTAGTATCGCGGTGGCTGAACATACTATGGCACTCTTATTAGCTTGTGCACGCGACTTAATTCGTGGTTACAATGAGACGGTTGCCGGAAGCTATCGAAAAATGGGACTTAGTCCCATATTAACGAGTGAACGGGATATGTGTTTTAATTGGATGGCATTAGAGTTGAAGATGGTTTATAGAAAAACACTTGGACTAATCGGTTTTGGTGAAATTGCTCGTGAGGTTGCTATTCGCGCGCAGAGTTTTGGAATGGAAATTATATATTATGATTTAAAGCCTTTAGATAAATTCTGGGAAGAAAGATTAAATGTCAAATATTATGAGTTTAATGATCTCCTTCGATTTTCAGATTTTATTAGTCTACATGTTCCGCATACAAAAAGCACTGAGAAGATGATACGGCAATCGGAGTTTCTCAAAATGAAAAATACTGCTTATTTAATTAATACTTGTCGAGGTGGAGTTATAGATGAAAATGCCTTGATAGAAGCTATTCAGAAAAAAGAGATAGCTGGAGCTGCATTGGATGTATTTATAAAGGAACCATTGCAATTTGATCACCCACTTACAAAAATGGAGAATGTAGTATTAAGTCCCCACACTGCAGGGGGACCCACAGAGGGATTGCGCTACGAGGCTCTGGCTACTATGAACGAAATTGTAGAGATTCTTAATGGTAAATCATACAGTGATGTTAGCTCGAACTATGTATGATAGATGAGTAATTTATATTGTAATGCTTTTTATCTGTAATAAGTTTTGTAGAATTATTCTAGAGAGAGTATTTTCAAGGGGTGATATACAATGACTTAAAACCAAGCGTACTAACCTCCTCGAGGATGCTTCTCATATTTGGGTTCATCAGTTAAAACTATCATAATGCAGTAAATAAAGAACCTGCAGGCATAGAAAACTTCTGTTCAAATGGAGGGCTCATGGATTTTTGAAAACTATACTTTAAAAATGAAAGCGAATAAGATAAAAATGATTACAGACAATCAAAGAAAAAAGTGAGGTAATAATTGTAATTTTAGGGAAGGAGTTATCTTTTTTAAGATAAATAACACTTCTTCCCCCAATAAAAAAACAGGAGGATAAGCTTAATGAAAAGAACTGAGGTAATGGTAGTGGGATTAGGATTAATGGGAGGAATGGTCTTGGAGAATTTAGTTAGAGTACCTGGTATATCGAAGATAGTGGCTGCTGATGTTAATGAAGAAAATGGGATAAGAGTAATGAATACAACTTCCTACTCGATTGAGGTGATGCTGCAATGACTTCTAACCAAAGTCGTAAAGATAGAGTATGGGAAATAATAGAAAAGTATTGCTGGATTCCATTTACTAATATGAATAAACTTATAGAAGATAGGGATTACCTTACTATTATTAAGGGAGAAGGTATATATTTAGAAGACATAGATGGTAATAGATATATTGATGCTCTGGGTGGCATTTATTGTGCTAACTTAGGATATAACAATAAAGAAGTGGTTAAAGCTATTAAAGAACAGGCAGAAATTTTACCCTTTGTATATTATGGAACCGGAATTAATGAGCCTATGCTTAATCTATGTGAAACTTTAGGAAAATTATCTCCAGGTACTTTAAATAGAGTACGTTTAGAACTAACCGGTTCTGATGCTAATGAAGTTGCAATAAAAATAGCTCGTGCATATTTTCGGGAAAAAAGTAAAAACACAGTAATATCATTATGGGGTAGCTATCATGGCAATACATTGGGAACTTTAGGCATGACAGGACAAGAATATTACAAAGAATTTCACCATAGGAATATTTGTAATGATAATCTACTTTTACCACCGCCTAATTGTTATCGTTGTTCTTATGGATTAACGTACCCCCGTTGTAATATTCTTTGTGCAAAAATGTTGGAAACTGTAATCCAGAACCATGGTATTTCTAACGTAGCTGCAGTAATTGCAGAACCCATATTAGGTGCAAGTATTATTGTTCCTCCTGATGAATATTGGACAATAATAAAAGAAACTTGTCAAAGGTATGATGTGCTTTTGATAATGGATGAAATTGTGACAGGATTTGGTCGAACTGGTAAACTGTTTGGTTGTGATCATTGGAAGATTGAGCCTGATATAATGACATTGGCGAAAGGTCTCAGTAGTTTGTATCAACCAATTAGCGCAGTTATTATCCAAGATTATATATTTGACAAACTAATGCATAAGGAAGATATTAGACATTCTCATACTGCTATATTACATCCTATAGGATGTGCAGCTGCCTTAGCAAATATAAATGAGATAATCAAAAGAGATTTAGCAGGAAATGCAAAAAAAATAGGAAACTATCTAAGGCAAAAACTAGAAGAAATATGTAAGACATCACCCTATGTAGGTGAGGTTAGAGGAAAGGGGTTGCAGCAGGGTATTGAATTGGTAAAAGACAAGATAACAAAATCACGTTTTTCACGAGAGACAATAAACGAAATTGAGAAGAAATTTAGGAAAAAAGGGATTATTACCAAAATTAAAGGTTATATGTGTGATGTGATTTTTATTACTCCGCCATTAATTATAACTAAAGACGAGATTGATATAATTATTAATGTAATATTGGAAGTATTAAATGAAATAAATAAATCATAGCATGATTATCTCCCAACCAACAGAATATAATCACGGCTCCAGATTATGTACCTTAGTAGCAAATTTAACTCTATATGTTCTTTGAAAACTAAATATGGGAAATAAATGGTTAAAAGAGTAGAAAGATTATTATTAGGTCCTGTTGTCAAGCCCTTTATCAATCTTTTACAATTTATGGCTGATATCTTAAATCCTAAGTATAGTCTTGAGCGTACTACTCCTCCTTACCGGTAGATGATCTATCTTGTGCCTTCTTCTTAGTACCGAGGAGATACCTCTATTCCGGCTCTTTTTCTGGCTAACTCTTGATACTTGGAGGTCCCTATCTTAGCGATAAGTTGAGAACGATATAACTTTTTCTCTGATACATTAAAGAGGTAACTCTTCTTCTGTTTTACTACCGGGTAGTTTTAGCCTTTTTTGATGCTTATATTTTTTAAGGTTTATAGAGTAAATAATTAGATATGTTGTTTAATGCTATTTGTAATATTTGGTTATTTTATATTTGATCTAGTGGGAACTCCCCACCTGTAAAGGTGGAGATGAGAGCCAATTGCTAGCAAGTTGAGACAGATGGTAATCTGTTGACTTAAGTACCATGTCTGTAAAGGTGTAAGTATCGATAAATAAAAAGTAGTAAAAGGAATAAAGAATTAATTTTAACTTCTTTTTTAATGAGAAATTTTGATAAAATAAAATTTTTAAAATATTTTTCAAAAAAAGAAGAATTTTTTAAATAAATAATGTGGTATGGTAGATATTAATGATGTTAAAAGTTAATAGTTAATATTACTTACTATAATTTTGTTTTTTATGATGGCTTTAAGAAAAATATACACAGTATAAATTTTATTACGGTACTGTCAAAAATAATATGAAAGAATATGAAAACTAAATTCCCCAGATTATGAAGAAAATGTATTAATCGTTCTTTGAAAAAAGAAGATCTCGTTTAGTGAATTTGCTATACCCAAGGCTAAATAGTCAGCTCTCAGTAAAAACCATAAAGCTGCTTAGTTAACCTAAACTATTCTTCGTAGAAAGGATATGAATACCCAAAAAACTTATCTAAAAAGACAGAAAATAATTAACTAAGCTAAAGTAGCCAGCTTAATGATCTTATCCCATTTACCCTGAAGGGTGTCTATCCCCTTTAAGGGCTCTAAAGGGATAGGTACTGAGTAATTAAGACTAGTATGAGGTCGAAGGAAGTTATAGTAGGTAACAAAGAGAGTAGTTAAAGCGATTGCTCCATTTACAGAATTAAAACCACCAGCAGCCCTGGTATGAAACTTGTAGGTGCGATTTAGTCTTTCAATGAGCTCTTTAAAGGGACGGAATTCCTCTGATTCTGAATCCAGGTTTTTAAAACCCAATGACCTTCTTATGGGTTAAATTAGGCTCATAGTTCTGGTTGATAAAATGGATCCCTGCTGGATAAGAGGGATTACCATCTGTTACCAGGACCATCTCCTGTTCAGGCTTGGCAGTACGAATGGCCTCATTTATAGCGATAACAGCTGGCAAAGTATCTCTTGTCCCCTCAGTGTGATAAGAGGTGATCTTACGGCTTTTAGAGGAGACAAAGAAAAAGACAAAATTATTTTTGCCTCTCACTTTGATGTAGGCTTCATCTCCAGCTTGAATATGGTCTACTTCCCCCTTATAGGTCTTGTTGAACCTATGACAATAGGGGGCAACTATTTCGGTGTAGTTGAGGATAGTTTGATAAGAAATGGGCAGATTGAAGACATTGCGCAGAATAAAGGCCGTCTTTCTGGCGGAGATACCTAAAGAGATGTGAAAGGTAAGGGCAAGGCAGAGAGTATTAAGAGAGTTGTGGATTTTAAAAAGGCAAGAAGCATCTTTTTCTTCTGGGGCAGAATGCCTTAACTGCTTTTCATTAAAA
>SDBS01003299.1_pt1 | contig 15825 bp, 15 predicted proteins | sample 2277091 | NCBI WGS metagenome assembly SDBS01 (sample SAMN10404972, study PRJNA504765) | marine sediment metagenome | isolation source: marine sediment core GS10_PC15, 163 cmbsf | place: Arctic Ocean: Southern Knipovich Ridge | collected 2010 | reverse complement strand
GCGTGCGTGTTGACAAATTCAAACTGTCCATGCTAGCATTCCCTGGAGAATTGAATATAGAGAAAGGCTGAGAACGAGATTAGTACAGCTCAGAACAGAGTTCAGAGAGTCGGGTTAGGTGTGAGCCGATACTTATGTGAAGCTGGAATGGGCTCGGGAGCCGCAAGCTGAAAAGTTCATAACTTAGTAGGTTTCGCCGCAAAGGGTAGCGTTATCATAACCTAGGGTATAAAGACACAAAAGGGATAAGTTGGCTCCGTACCTGAAGAAAAGATGGTCGTAATCCTCTCCGTTGATTGAGGAACGACTAAATAGGGTGGCACCGTGAAGGCTAAGCCTCTCGCCCCTTGGGCGAGAGGCTTATTATTTTTGTTATTGGAGGTAATGAATATGTTTAACATATTATAAGAACATGACCCCCACGGGGGCGAATATCAGTATTAAGATGTAAAGGTTGAAATTTAAGGGCAATTAAAAAACAAGAAAGGAGACCAGAAAATGGATAAGAGAACAAAATTCACTTTGGATGAAGAGGAAATACCGCGATATTGGTACAACATTCAGGCAGATTTGCCGGAGCCACTACCAGCGGTTTTGCATCCAGGTACACGAAAACCAGTAACACCTGAAGATCTAGCTCCGCTATTCGCTATGGAGTTAATCAAGCAAGAGGTAAGCACTGAGCGCTGGATCGAAATTCCCGATGAGGTGCTGGATATATACCGGCTATGGAGGCCCACAACTCTATATCGAGCACATAGGTTGGAAAAGGCTCTGGATACGCCAGCCAAGATATTCTACAAATACGAGGGAACAAGCCCTCCTGGAAGCCACAAACCTAACACTGCTGTAGCCCAGGTTTATTACAACAAGCAAGAAGGGGTTAAACGTATGGCCACAGAAACTGGCGCTGGTCAGTGGGGAAGCGCTTTGTCCTTCGGCGGTGCTTGCTTCAACCTTGAAATTAAGGTTTATATGGTCAAGATTAGCTACAACCAAAAGCCATATCGCCGCATCATGATGGAGACATGGGGAGCCAAATGTGTGCCCAGCCCCAGCCCAGATACCAAGGCAGGGCGAGATATGTTGGCAAAGGACCCTGATTGTCCAGGTAGCTTAGGGCTTGCCATTAGTGAAGCAGTAGAGGATAGCGTTTCTCACGATGACACTCACTATGCTATAGGTAGCGTGCTTAACCATGTCCTATTGCATCAAACCGTTAATGGCTTGGAGGCAAAGAAACTAATGGAGAAGGCGGATGTCTACCCCGATATTATCGTGGGCTGTATCGGAGGTGGCTCAAACTTCGCTGGCCTATATTTGCCCTTTGTCAAAGATAAAATTGATGGAACAAAGCCAAACTTGCGCATCATCAATGTAGAGCCCACAAGCTGCCCTAGTATGACAAAGGGGCCCTATGCCTATGATTTTGGCGATGAAGCTGGCCTCGCTCCCATAATTAAGATGTTTACCTTGGGGCATGGTTTTATTCCGCCTCCAATTCACGCTGGCGGCTTGCGTTATCATGGGATGGCACCTATCATATGTCATCTCAGTAAATTAGGGTTCGTTGAAGCTAGAGCTGAGCACCAGCTGGCTACCTTTGAGGCTGGTGTAACTTTTGCCCGTACCCAGGGCATTATCAGCGCCCCAGAGCCAAACCATGCCATTAAGGTGGTTATTGACGAAGCCCTCAAGTGCAAAGAGTCTGGCGAGTCAAAAACCATACTGCTGGCTCACAGCGGACACGGACATGTTGATATGGCTGCTTATGATGCCTATCTCTCAGGTAAGCTGCAAGACTACGAGTATCCAACTAAGAAGATAGAGGAAGCACTAGCTCAACTACCAAAGGTAGGCTGAGGAGAAAAGGGAATGACACCGGAGCACTAAAGTGCTCCGGTGTCATTCCTAAATACAACCACACTACACTCATATAGACATAATTTCACTACTTGCTAAATGCTCCCGGGAATTTCAGCCGCTTCCCATTGAATAGATTATTGAGACATCCTTTCTTCGCCGCTTTACAGATGAGAAGATCTATAATATTCCATAATAATTACTAACGAAGGAAAAGGATTCATATAGTTGAGGTAATGTTCAATGGCTTGCTATTAATCGGCTTGCTATTAATCGGAAATTGCAGGAGGGAGGCATGTTGCCATAACTGGTGTTAGCAAATGGTAAGGATAGCGGTGGATACGGTGGGCGGTGATTATGCCCCGGAAGAAATAATCGAGGGGGCAGGCTTGGCTGCTCAAAAGAGAGATGCAGGAATTATCCTGTTGGGCCAATAGAAATCCTGAAGGAAGAGCTAGCCAAGCACAACAGGCGAATAAGGCAATAGCAAGAGCGAAACACACAGTTGAAATTGATTTGATTGGCTCTTTGAGGCAGAAATGCAAATGAATGAGCTATGAGCCGCGCTAACTACCCCAATTCTCAAATAACAGCAACAGTGATATAATTGAACCGTGCAGGCAAGATGTTAAAGAAAATCAAACATATCCTTATGGCATTAGCGCTACTAAGCCTAACATTAGGCTCCAGCAGCTGCTCTTTAACCTTACCATGGTCACCCACTCCACCTCTACCCACTTCACCTCCACCCAGTAACTCCAGTGAATACACCAACCCTGAGTGGACATTTCCTTCAGAGAACAGCCAGCCAGCTCAGCCACTACCTGATATTGCCAGCGTCGTTAGCAAGGCAATGCCCTCCGTAGTCTCTGTTACCACTGAGATAGTAGTGTATGATATTTTCCAGCAAGAACATAAGCAAACTGCTGCCGGCTCTGGATTCTTAATCCGCAGTGAGGGAAAATATGAGGGATATATTGTTACCAATAATCATGTAGTGCAAAATGCTGAAAGTATACAAGTAAAACTAGCTGACAGCAGGACTTTCCCCGCCAACATAGTAGGCACCGACGCTCTAACTGATTTAGCAGTGCTCAAAATCGAGGGAGCAGATTTGCCTTATGCTCGCCTTGGTGATTCAGACCTGCTTGTCATAGGTGATTGGGTAATAGCCATCGGCAATGCCCTAGGACAAGGAATATCAGCTAGCGAAGGAATCGTCAGCCGCTTAAATGTCTCAGTGACCGTCCAAGGAAACAGCCTTTCAGGTTTAACCCAAACCACCGCAGCTATCAACCCTGGTAACAGTGGTGGACCGCTGGTAAACATATCAGGTGAAGTCGTAGGCATAACCAGTCTTAAAATAGCTGCACCCGGAATAGAAGGCATGGGCTACGCCATAAGCATCAACAGTGCTAAACCCATTATTGAAGATTTAGTCCACCAGGGCTATGTAACGCGCCCATGGCTAGGCATAGCATTATATACTGTGGATTCCTTCATAGCCGCGGTGAACAACCTTTCTGTTGAGAAGGGGGTGCTTATTGTAGAAGTGGTTAGCGGTAGCCCAGCCGAGGCTGCCGGACTAAAAGAGAGAGATGTCATCATCCGCTTCGATGAGAAAAAAATAGACACGAAAGAAGATCTTATCCAAGCTATACTTACGTGCCAAACTGACCAGCAGGTAGAGATAACCTTTGTCAGAGGTACAGATACCAAGACAACCTGGGCACAACTGCAGCAAAGTCCACCGCCTCCAGATTAATTCACCTGCTTAACCGCCAGCAAAATATCGCTACCTGAAATACGATGTTTCTCAATGTAAGACCCGTGAGGAGGAAGGCCATCAATGAGTTCCCGAGATAACGTTTCCCGTTTGATATAATCTGCAAAATCAGTCATAACCTGTTCAACCGAGTCTGCTGCTTGGTAATAAGCAACGATGTATTCAGCAACGTCGAAGTTAGCCGCGCGACGCATAACCTGAAGGTGCCGCACGATTTCCCTGCTTATTCCCTCTGCAATCAGCTCGGGAGTCAATTCAGTGTTTATAGCTACCCAATACCGGCCATCAGCAGCCACGCTGTAGCCAGGTACATCCAAAAAGGATTCCTCAAGGGAAAAATCCATATTCTTGACATTTATTTCTTCTTTGATTTCGGCGGCCAATTTGATTAAAACCTCTGTTTCTTCTTCAGATTCCACCTTGGCTACAACCTTTGCCAAGGGCTGGCGTACTTTAATTCTTGCCTTCGCCCGTGCTGCCCTACCCAAACTCGATATTCTCCTAATTAGATCAATTTCGCGATTCAGTTTATCATCTACTTTAGCCTTATCAACTACAGGGAAATCAGTTAGGTGTACGCTCTCTTTAGCTTCAGTGTCAACAGAACGAAACAGATTTTGATAAAGTTCCTCTGCAATAAATGGGGTGAAGGGCGCCAAAAGTTGAGATAAGGCCACCAAACACTGATACAAAGTGGTATAAGCTGCTAGCTTATCAGCATCGCTCTCACTTTTCCAAAATCGCCGGCGATTACGCCTCACATACCAATTGGAAAGTTTATCGACAAAGCCTTGAATATGGCGCGCCGCCGATACAGGATCATAAGCATCTAGTGCTTTAGCTACCTCAGCTATAAGTAGGTTAAGCTCCGAGATAATCCAATTATCCAGTTCAGTAAAGGATTGTGAAGCTGAAGGCTGGGGAACAAAATGATCGATGTTGGCATAGAGAGTAAAAAAGGAATAGATATTCCACAAAGTGAGCAAAACTTTCCGTATGGTCTCAGTAAGCATTCGGATAGAGAAGCGATGAATATTTTCCGCTGGCGCACAAGTTAATAAATACCAACGAAGAGCATCGGCACCATATTCATTAATCACTGCTCCAGGATCGATTACATTACCCTTGGTTTTACTCATCTTCTCACCATGCGCATCAACAACGTGTCCCAGGCAAATCACATTTCTAAAGCAAGGTCTCTCAAACAGCAAGATAGATATGGCATGCAAGCTATAGAACCATCCCCGCGTCTGGTCAATAGCCTCACAAATAAAATCCGCAGGAAAGTTTTGCTCAAATTGATCTTTATTCTCGAAAGGGTAATGCCATTGGGCTATAGGCATGGCGCCTGAATCAAGCCAACAATCAACTACTTCGGGAACACGCTGTAACTCACTCCCACATTTAGGGCAACTAAAAGTAACCCTATCTACATAAGGGCGATGCAGATCTAAAAGCACATCTAAGCCATTAAGATTTGGCTTCGCCCTTAATTCGCCAATGCTGCCAACACATTCATAGTTGTCGCAGGAGGAACAGTGCCAAACGTTAAGGGGAGTCCCCCAATACCTCTCTCTGGAAAAAGCCCAATCAACATTGCTTTCTAACCAATCACCAAAACGGCCGTGCTTAATGTGCTTTGGATACCAATTTATATCCTCATTTCCAGAAATAAGCCTGTCCTTTACTGCTGTCGTCTTGATGTACCACGCCCGCTTGGCATAGTAGAGAACAGGCGCATCACATCTCCAGCAAAACGGATAGGTATGAATAATCTTCTCACTGTGGTAAAGCAAACCACGCAATTTAAGGTTATCAAGAATAAGAGGGTCAGCATCCTTAACAAACTTGCCGGCAAAGGGGTACGTACCAGTGATTTTCCCCTCTAAGTCCACAGGCTGAACGAAATCAAGTCCTTTGTCCATTCCCACGTCGAAGTCAACCTCACCAAAAGCAGGAGCCATATGAACAATGCCTGTGCCTTCCTTCAAGGAGACAAAATTAGCGCCAATCATCGGATAGGTCAAATCCTCCTTTGCTACTTGCATATTTAGAGAAGGCAAGGTTTTACGGTCCACAACAAAATCATGCGGATTAAACAAAGGTTCGTATTCAAGATAGAGAAGAGCTTTTCCTGATATAATGGCCAATTCCTTATAATCCACAAGTTCAATTTGCCCCGTAAGTTCTTTAGCTAGAATGAGGTAATCCTGCTCCCCTTCCATTACACTGTATTCAGCATTAGGGGCTATTGCCAAAGCAGTATTGCCAGGCAAAGTCCAAGGAGTAGTTGTCCAGACAAGAAAATAAGCAGGTTTCTCTAGCAAAGACGAAGGTTCAAAAATAGAGCAAAGAGCCGAGTTCCGCTTCAACAACGAAGGAATATGCAGTCTAAACTTTATGTAAACTGAAGGGTCCTCAGCATCATCTCGGTAGCCCAGAGCTACCTCGTGGGAACTGAGTGAAGTGCCACATCTAGGGCAATGTGGCGTCACCTTATAGCCTTGATAAACAAGACCTTTATCCCATAGTTCCTTCACTATCCACCAGCAAGATTCAATATAGCCATTATCCAAAGTTGTATAAGGATGTTTCATATCTAACCAATAACCGATGCGTTCAGTCATAGATTCCCATTCCCTGATGTATTGAAAGACACTTTCCCGGCACTTCTGATTGAATTGAGCTATACCATATTTCTCAATTTCAGCCTTGTTGCTGAAACCAAGAGAACTCTCTATCTCGAGCTCTACAGGCAGTCCATGGGTATCCCATCCCGCCTTGCGTGGTACGTGGTAACCTTTCATTGTCTTGTAGCGGCAAACAATATCCTTGAACAGTCGAGCTAGCACATGGTGAATCCCTGGGCTACCATTAGCTGTAGGAGGGCCTTCATAGAAGGCAAAATGCGGTGCTCCTTGTCTCGCTTTTACACTTTTACTAAAAATATCATGCTCGCTCCAAAAATGAAGGATATGCTGCTCTATTCGAGGAAAATTTGGTTTGCTACTCACCTTGTGGAACATGGATCAGCTTCTTTTCAACGAAATGACAATCTTTCTACTTGTATCTTCCCCTATGCTGTGAGTAATGACATCAGGATGATTGGTTAAAGCTAAATGAATAACACGGCGTTCAGCGGGCGGCATTGGTTCAAGGGTCACAGAACGGCGCCTCAATTTCACCTGTCCCGCCAGTCTCAAGGCTAGCTCTCGCAAAGAATCACAACGGCGTTTTTTATATCCACAAACATCAACATTTAATGGCAACCAAGCCTTTAGCCGCCCAGCTACTATGAGTCTAACGATATATTGCAGGCAAGCTAAAGTCTGACCCCTCCTACCAATCAAGATACCCAAGTCATCACCTTCAATATTCAGAATTAGCCGCATCTCATCACGTGATGTTTCAACCACACTCACTAACCCCATTAACCTAAGCAAAGTTTCCAACACGTCTGTGGCCACCTCAACGTCTTTGTCTGGCCTAGCTAACGGTTTTACTTTAATTACAGCCTCTTCACTCCCAATTCCAAAAAGTCCTGACTTGCCCTTCCGTATAACTACTGTCTCAATTTGATCACGGCTTGCCCCTAGCTGCTTTTCTGCCTCCTTGGTTGCTTGTTCCACCGTTTCAGCAGTTATCTCCAGCTCTTCCATCTTTTAAGTCCTCACTTTCAGCAATTTGCCTCAGTGCAACACAACGTTATTTTTAGTGTGCTTTCTCCCCCATCTGTTTCGGCATTGATTACGTGTGAGAGGAAGATACTAAATAACCCCAACCCCCACCAATGAAATACTGAGTTACGACACCAATCACATTGGAAGCCAGCCAATAAAGGGCTAAGCCACTAGGAAACATCAAAGCAAATAGGCCAAACATGAGCGGCATCATTAGCAACATCATACCACTTTGGGACTGCTGTTTTGGGTCACCAGATGGCGCGGTCGTCATTTTCTGCTGCACCCACATTGTAGCACCAACTAGAATAGCTAAAATTAGACCGCCAATTCCTGCACTACTACTTTGCTGCCCCAGATTAAGCCCCAAGAAATAACTGTTTAATGGAATTGCTTGATTTACTATTTGCCAGGAATAAAGGTGCCTGGATAAATTAAGCAAATTCTCCGGAGCAGTAGCCAGGGCTCTCATAATGGATTGATAAAGAGCAATCCAGACAGGAAACTGGATTAACATAGGCCATACACAACCTGCAGGATTAACACCAGCCCCCTTATAGATTTTCGCCATTTCTTGCTGAAGTTTGCGCTTATCCCTGCCGTATTTCTTCTGCAGTTCCTTAATCTTAGGCTGCATACTTTGCAAGGCTTTGGTAGCATTCAGTTGCCTTAAGGTGAGAGGCATGAGCATCAAGCGAACCACAACGGTAAGGATAATAATAGCCAGGCCAAACTCTACTGTTTCAGGCAAAAGACTGGACAAAGCAACCAACCCATTAAGCATTGGGTTAAGAATAATCAAATTCCATAAATTCACCATATCTAGAAACCTTTATTCAACGGCCAAGGGGAATTTCCAGTCTATTTTCCCTCGGTCAATATCTACAGCGTACAGGCGATTATTTTGAGCACCGATATAAACTATACCATCCAGTACACAAAGATGCCCTCGGATAGAAGCATCAATGGATGGTCTATCGGCACTTTGGGGATCATCTGGATTTTTTATTCGTCTGCCTTCGCCTGTCTGCACATTGACAAGATATACATTACCAGATTCGCAGGTTACCACTAGCAAATCGTCTGCCACGACCGGTGAAGAAACGATGCCGCTTCCAGCATCGAATCTCCACAATTCCTCACCTGTCTCGCTACTGATGGCATACAATTTACCGTCAAGGCAGCCAGCATAAACAATATCTTCACTAACCACAGGAGTTGCCCAAAACCAATTGCCGCCTGTGAATTCCCACAACGGTTTATCATCACCCACTTTCACTGCGTAGAGGTTGCGGTCAAAGGAGCCTACAAATATAGTGCCTTTATACATCCCTGGAGGCGAAACAAATCCCACCTTTGCCTCAAAAACCCAGGGCAATAAACTACCATCCTTGATTGACAAAGCATAGATATGTCCATCAAAAGTACTCACATATATAGTATCTCCATCAACCAGTGGCGTCGTCCATAACTTGCCATCCAGAGGGACAGATCTCCACTTTTCATCGCCATAAGTCATATCCAAAGCATAGACTCTACTATCTGAGCTGCACACATAGATGGTATCATTGGCTACCACAGGGCTGCCCACAATAGACTCTATTGCATCATCCGTTCTAGGGTAAGCCCACTCGCCACTCCTTCCTTGTGGGAAGGGCAAATTTTGACTCCTAGCTGAAGGATTTATCATTAACACCTTTCCATTGTAGATGCCAATACAAACCAGGCCATTTGCCATGACAGGTGTGCCATATATAACAATGGATACAGATGAACTGCCACACACCATACCTTTAGAAGGCATAGTAAAAGCGAAGGACCATTCTCCATCAGACAAGGAAGGAAAATTCAGCTCCTGGTCTCGTGCTGAAGGATTTATCGCCATTATTTTGCCATCCATAGAGCCTAAATAGAGAATCTCCTCATAAGACATAACTCCAGAGAACCCTTGAGGTTTTGCTTGCCCTCCTATACAACCACCAGCGCCTAAGGCAAGCAAGCAAAAAATGCCCATCACAATTAATATTTTGATCTTCATTTCAATACACTATAACGTCGAACTAAGGCACGGGATCACAGCCACCCTCAAAAAATGGATTACAGCGGGCTAATCGCTTAAGTGTTAGCCAACTACCTTTACCAAGCCCATATCTCCCAATCGCAGCCTGGGCATAGTGAGAACATGTAGGTTGGAAGCGGCAAGAGTGAGGAGTAACCTCTGATGCTGTTGCCTGATATAGTTTAATTAACTTCAGCGCTAGTTGCTTCACTACTTCCCAATAGTAAACATGCTTGACCCAATAAATTAGTTATTGCCTTTTCTAATTCATGGTATCCAACAGTACCTACTTGCCGTCGAACAATAAAGACAATATCCCACCCTGGTTTTATCAGTTGCAGCTTTAGTATCTGTCTAAGCAACCGCTTCAATCGGTTGCGTTGTACCGCTTTGCCTACTTTCTTAGTTACTGAGAATCCATACCTACTTAAATCCAATCCATTAGGCAATATTTTCATCACGATTAAATTATCTATATATGTGCTCCCCTTCTGGTAAACCAACGCATATTGTGCTCTTTCGGTTAAAGCCCACTGTACCTTCATAAAGATACAACTAAACTGGAGTTAACCTCCGTCGCCCCTTAATGCGTCTTGCTTTGAGCACTTTCCTGCCACCACGAGTAGCCAGCCTAGCACGGAAGCCCAATTTACGCTTCCGAGGGATTTTTTTTGGCTGGTAAGTACGCTTTGGCATGTGCAGTTAAGTTAAGACATCGATCGACGCAAGCCTACACCACCTGTTTTCCAAATGTGGCTTGGTGCGTAAGGTAATAGGGCCAAAAATCGAGCTCTCTTTATGGCTTGTGCCAATTTCCGTTGGTGTTTAGCACAAGCCTTAGTTCTCCGCCGCGACCCGATTTTGCCGCGGCTGGAGACATACTGTGATAAAACAGAGGCATTTTTATAATCTATACTCGCCCTCCCCGTGCAAAAAGGGCAAACCGCTGGTCTCCGAATAAAATTTCTCGGCTTCCTTATCTCTCCAGCGTTAACCAATTTCCAACTCCTTCACTTTAATTAAAAGGCAAATCCTCAGGTTCAAGTTCACCCTCCTCGGGGAGAGAGGTCAATGCCCGCTTACCAAGAAAAATTACCCTGTTTGCCACTACCTCAACACTAACTCGCTTCTGCCCATCCTGCCCTTCCCAATCGCGGGTACGTAATCTCCCCTCAACATAAACTTGGCGTCCTTTAACCAAGAATTGGTTGCACTGTTCAGCCAGTTTACGCCACGCAATTACCTTAAACCACTCTGTCTCTTCTTTTGGTTCATCATTGGCACCGGTATAACGATAATTGGTAGCCACACGAAAGGAAGTAACTGGGTTGCCATCCGGTGTATATCGCATCTCAGGGTCAGCACCGACATTGCCTATCAGGATGATTTTGTTTAAGCTTGCCACTTATTCCTCCCCTACTTTCACTACAAGATGTCTCAGAATCTCTCCCGAAGTTCTAAGAGTTGCTTCAAATTCTTTAAGCAATTTTGGCTCTAGCTTAAAAAGAGTCAAGGTATAATCAGCCTCCATAAACCGTTTTATCGGATAAGCTAGCTTCTTTCGTCCCCACTGCTTGGTCTCTTCCACAACTCCTCCTCTCTCACTAATAAACCGGCTCACTTTGTCCGTGACTTCGGACGCTTTTTCTTCATCAATCTCAGGACTAATCACTGTCACCAATTCATACTTACTCACTTCTAAACACCATAAAACAAATCTCCCTGTATTATAACATGCTAATGACCATAATTTAAGCGAAGAGCTAGTGACAAAGGTAAACCGTATTCCACCATTTTCTTTTGGGTAACTGCAATATCATAATCAACACGATAATGATATATGACTTGAGCACCGCTATCATAAATAGCATAACTCGCCCTAGGGTCGCCATCACGAGGTTGGCCTACACCGCCAGGGTTAATAATTAAGCGGTGCTTTTCATACTCCAAGCTTATTGTATCAGGGGTTTCTGTCACAAAGCAATTGCCATCTTCAGTCTGCCAAAAAATTAGTGGCACGTGGGAATGTCCTACAAGGCAGAATCTAGTATCAAAATCGCTAAAATTATCCTTGGCATCATCCACTGAGAGCAAATATTCCCAGATAGGCTGTCGAGGGCTGCCATGAGCCAGAGTAAAATCGCCTCGCGTTAGTTTAACAGCAAGGCTTTGCAAGTACTCTGCATCCTCGGTAGTTAGTTGTTTTGCCGTCCACCGGCAGGCCTTGGCAGCATCAGGATTGAAATCCAAAATATCAATCCTGCCAATAGCAGCCCAATCATGATTACCAACAACACAAGCGCTCTTATATTGTTGCAACAGCTCAATGCAAGCATGGGGCTCAGGGCCATATCCTACTATATCACCTAAACACCATATCTCATCAAATCCCCCTCTGGTTTCTATATCCTCAAGCACAGCTTGGAAAGCAGCTAAATTCGCATGAATATCACCAAGAATAGCATGTCTCATGATGGCAAACTATAGCATTAGCAGTCTAGATTGTTAAAGTTGAAGCTACGCTGAAGCTAATGCTATACTCTCGAATATGAAACTATCGGAGTTGGGTGAATTTGCTTTAATTAACCTCGTACGCAACATCACTAATAAATCCAAGGATCTCCAACAGGCTTCATGGCAGCAATTGTTAGTTGGTATTGGTGATGACGCTGCCGCCTGGCAAGGCGATAACTACATCCAACTGGCTACTACAGACAGCTTAGTTCAAGGTATCCACTTTGACCTAAACAATACCACCTGGGAGGAATTGGGTCAGAAGGCATTAGCAGTAAACTTAAGTGACATAGCTGCTATGGGGGGCACTCCAAAATACGCCTTGATTTCCCTAGCTTTGCCCGGTGAACTTGAAACGGAAAATATCTCTCAGTTTTGCCACAGCATAGCATCCTCAGCCGCAGAATTTGGGGTAGCCATAGCTGGAGGCAACATCACTACTGCCCCCAATATAGTTATCACTGTTACTGTCCTGGGCAACTTAAAAACCAAATCCATACTTAGAAGATCAACAGCCACACCTGGCGAGCAGGTAGCTGTTACAGGACTCTTAGGACTATCAGCTGCAGGTTTGAAAATGTTCAAGGAAAACATTAACTTAGACACTCAGACAGCCAGCATCCTAAGAAGAGCTCACCTTCAACCTGTACCTAGAATAAGAGAGGGACAGATTCTAGCCCAGCATGGGGTCAAGACCGCTATAGATATAAGCGACGGACTAATCGCTGACCTTGGCCACATATGTGAGGCTAGCAAAGTCGGTGCCAAAATAAAAATGGAGCAAGTCCCCACACATCCCTTGGTCACAGCTAACTTCCCAAACTATCATGAATTAGCTCTATATGGAGGAGAGGATTATGAGCTACTTTTCACCGCTGACAAAAGCATTATTGACCAAGCCAAACAAGCTCTAGACTGCCCCATAGCTATAATCGGCGACATAGTGGAAGAAACCCTTCCAGCTCGAGTAATCTTGCTAGACACTAAAGGGAATATCATCCCTACTAAGAAAGGAGGTTGGGAACACTTTGGGAGTGAAACCCCTAAAACTAAGCTCGCATAGCCCAGAGCAAACTCAACTTCTAGGAAGCCACTTGGGTAAGCTAGCCCAAGAAGGTGACGCTTTTCTGCTTATGGGTGATTTGGGAACAGGCAAAACCTGCCTCGTACAGGGCATTACACAGGGGCTGGGCATTAAGGAGAATGCTTTCAGCCCATCTTTTGTCATAGTCAGGCAATATAACGGAAGGCTTCGTTTATATCACATTGATCTCTACCGCCTTGATAGTGTTGAGGAAATTGCTAACCTAGGATTGGATGAACTTCTCTATAACGAGGGAGTCTGCATAATTGAATGGGCAGAAAGGGGACTACAACTATTACCACAAAACAATTTGCTCATACAACTTAACTATGTCTCTAAATGCGAGACAGAACGCACTATCTGCCTTGAAGCCAAAGGTGAGCGCTACTCAGAATTAATAAGAGAGCTCAAATCGGTTTTAGACAAGGAAAAAGTGTGGAGTTAGCCATAGATACCTCCTCCAACACTGCTAGCATTGCCCTATCTCATAAAGGGGAGATTCTAACTGGGCTAACTTGGCAATCGGCTCAAAACCACACTGTGAAACTGTTGCCAAATTTAGTTCGTCTATTGCAACAAGCTAAAATAAAACCAAATTCCATAGAGGCGGTCATAGTAGCCAAAGGCCCAGGGAGTTTTAATGGGCTGCGAGTAGGAATAGGCGTAGCCAAAGGGCTAGCTTTCTCATTAAATATTCCTTTGCTTGGCATAAGCACCTTAGAAAATGAAGCTTATCCCTTTGCTCATACTGGCCTGCCCATATGTCCCATTCACAAAGTTGGTGGCGCGGAAATTGCCGCTGCCCTTTATCAACAAAAAAATGACCAATGGCGCTGCTTGGAAAAAGAACATTTAACCACACTCGATGCTTTATGCCAGCGAGTACATCGTGAAACACTTTTTTGTGGTGAACCCCCGCCTAACACGGTAACTGAACTACAACAAAACCTAGGCAAACGAGCTGTAATACCACAAACTAGTATACTGCCTCGGGCTAGCCTCTTAGCCATATTGGGCTGGCAAAAATTGAGCAAAGGAGAACAGGACAATCCAGCTACTTTACAACCTCTGTATCTTCGCCCTCCCCACATAACGAAGCCCAAGGAAAGGAGGATCACAGGTGGAAATTCCAAAATTGGACCTTAATCTCGCTGGAAGCAAGCTTTGCTTTGCTTGTGGTCAAAATAACCCCATAGGGCTAAAACTGGAACCCGTTTATGATGGAGAAAAGGTCACAGCAGAGTTCATTCCAGGAGAATTCCACCAAGGCTGGAAAAATGCCACCCATGGGGGCATTTTGTACACCATCCTTGATGAGGTAACCGCTTATGCCATTCTCTGCCACGGAATTGATTTTGGCGTTACTACCAAAAGTGAGATAAGGTTTCGACATGTAGCGCCCACCGGAAAGCCAATCCAAATTTCTGCCTGGGTTACCAAATTGACAAAGAGGCTGGTGGAAACCAAGGGAATGCTTGCTCTTAAGGATAACACGGTTATAGCTGAAGGTAGCTCCCTATTCTACATTTGGAGATGGTCAAAAAAGGCAGTTCTATGGGATATGGATGGGGTTATCGCTGATTCTAACTCATTTCACTTTACTGCCTGGCAAGAAGCTTTTTCTAAAAGGAGGCCAAACTTTACTAAGCAGGATTTTACCAAACTCTTTGGCACCAGAAACGACTTCATAATTCATAAGATCCTAGGCGAAGGATTGTCTAAAGAGGATATTCAGGTTATAGTACAAGAAAAAGAGACAAGTTTTCGAGAGAAAGCTAAGGGCAATACAAAACCACTTCCCGGAGTAATTAAGCTACTGAATACGATTAAAAGGGGAAACTTCAAATTAGCCCTGGTTTCTTCAGCACCAAAAGAAAACATAGATTTACTCAATAATGAACTCAACATAGGAGGATATTTCAACTGCATTGTTTCTGGTCATGAAGTAACTGAAAGCAAGCCGAATCCCCGGATATATCTTTTGGCCGCGGAAAAACTAGAAACTCAACCTGAAAACTGCATTGTAATTGAAGACTCCCCATTCGGTATTGAAGCAGCTAAGGCTGCCGGAATGAGATGCCTAGCGGTAACCAATACTCATCCTAAAGAAGATCTTGGAAAAGCTGATAAAATAGTTGATTCTTTAGAAGATATGGATCTAATTACCCTGATTCAAAGGATTTAGACTGGAGGGAAGATGGAGAAAAGCTTAGTACTTATCAAACCCGATGCTATTCAAAGGGGGTTAGCCGGGGAAATAGTCACTCGCCTTGAAAGAAAAGGACTCAAAATTATAGCTATGCAAATGCTGCAAATGGATAAGAGCCTAGCTCAGCGCCACTATGCTATTCACAAAGGCGAAGCTTTTTTTGACAGGTTAGTGGATTTCATTACCTCCAGCCCTACCATCGCTATTGTTTTTCAAGGGAAAGATGCAGTGGGGGTAATAAGACGAACAATAGGCGCAACTGATCCAGTTAAAGCCCAGGCAGGCACAATTAGGGGCGACTTTGGCCTCGATATCGAACACAACCTAGTTCACGGCTCCGATTCAGCAGAGAATGCTTCTAAGGAAATTGAGCTCTTTTTCTCAACAGAGGAAATCATCGATTATCACAAAGATGTTAACAAGTGGATTGGCTAGAATTCATTTATTGGATTCTGAGTACAGGCGTTGCCTTACCCCAAAATTTATCTAGCTGGTAATAATCCCGTTCTGCTGATGTAAATATGTGAACAACCACCGACCCGAAGTCAACAAGCACCCAACCTGAATCCGAAGTGCCCTCATTATGATGAGCTACCACCCCATTTTTCTTCATTTCATCAATGATACCCC
>SDBS01003298.1_pt1 | contig 15825 bp, 10 predicted proteins | sample 2277091 | NCBI WGS metagenome assembly SDBS01 (sample SAMN10404972, study PRJNA504765) | marine sediment metagenome | isolation source: marine sediment core GS10_PC15, 163 cmbsf | place: Arctic Ocean: Southern Knipovich Ridge | collected 2010 | reverse complement strand
GCCGCCAGCGGCCACGCCGAAGGCTTCACCGACCCCCTGGTGGAGTGCCTTGCCTGCAATCAGCGCTTCCGCCCAGACCACGTTTTGGTACGAAAAGTGACCGCCGAAGACAGAGGATCTGTCGGTTATCTGACGGGGTTCAGCACCGAAGAGTTGCAAAAAAAACGACAGGATCTTGTTCAGCCTGTGTTGAATAGAGCTCTCTTGCGTTCTGCATAAAAAGATTGCGCTGATGATTGATTGATGGATTCGATTCTAATTGACTCTTATAAACCTCACCAACTGCTTTAAGAGGCAATAAATCTTTGATATCTAATTCTTCCCTTGCTGGAATTTCCGGCATGGAATCTTTTTTGAAAGACCTCTTGTGAAATAGATTCGATGTAAAGCGACTTACCTGACTACTAACTTCACCTTCCATCACAAAAACATAAGTCGTTGCAAATAATCCTAATGTGGCAAGTATGGGTGAACCTACTACAACAGCCGTCGAAACCGCCGCAGTCATTGCAGCACCTGCTATAAACTTAGAAGCGGTTGAAAAAGCCGCTCCAGCTGTTGCACCCACCGTTGCTTCTGTCTGCGTATAACCATCTTTACGCAATTCATTACGCTGATCCAAAAGAGTCGCCAATCCCGACGTGATGGGCGCTCCTTTCGCTAACCGGCCACCACTTTTAGAAAACATTTCTGATACGACCGATAAACCTGTGCTAATTGCAATATCATCTGTCTTCTCACCGCGTCTCATTTTTAAAATTGCATCAACTGTTTTTTCTCCAACACCGAGCATCGCCAAATTATTAGTTAAATACTTATTCTCATCACCGTCATAAATCTGCTCCAAGACTGTATTTCCTAAATTTAAGGCCTTACCGCATGTTTCAAGCGCAGCATCATTTTTGTGTTCATTTTTATGTTCTATTGGCATATTCCTCTCCTGATGATTGTAATTAGAAATTAATTTCCCGACTTTAAAAACAACTCTTCACTCTCGTAAAAGTGAATTTAATTATTTGCTCGAGGTGGAGTATAAACGAGATAAAGCAATCAAAACCATCCGGAAAAATCCGGAGGGTTATTTGAAGGATAGTTCTGAATTTTATGTCTCAGCAAAAACTACGCACAGATTGTGTCAGGTATTATAATAGATTACATGGACATGGGAAATATGAATAGCCTCTCTCACGAGTTACAAGCGCATTTGAAGATTGCTCACCGGGCGAAAGTTCATTTGAAGGTTGCTCGCTGGGCGAAAGTTCATTTGAAAGATGCTCGACATCTGTGCTCAACACACTAAAGCTTGCATCATCTTTTGTTTGTAATAAGTGTAATGTTTTATTAGCTGTTGCAGATTCACTACTGCACAACAACTTTAGATTAGACAAGCGACTCAGGCCTTTTTGCCAAATATATAAATTGACACCTAAAGCTTTTGCAATAATGATAGCCGACTCTTGTCTACATTTCCCTTTTACAAGTAACATTTCCAAATATGACAATATCATTTCATCACTTGAGCAATAAACATGTAGCTCTTTTCGCTTCTCATCAATTTGAATCGCCCAATCTACACACTGGCTTCTCTCTGTCTGTGAAAGCAAACTATCATTTTTACCAAGTAATATCTGCGATTTTTCTACAAGCTGTTTATAGTCTGCACTTATAGTCGCCAAACCCTCCGAAAGAAACAAAAATTCTTTCTGCATAGAATATAATATCTCCTTAGCTAGATTTGATCTGTCTTTAGGATGTGTTTTACAGAAATTCAGAACATTCCGACTGTTTTCACTTGTTAAGCCGAAGATTTCTTTTAAATCAACTGATTTAGTTGGTACTTGCAGTTGAAGTAGAATCGTAGATTTATCATCTGATATTTTTCCTGAAAAACATTGTGGACTTTTATTCCAAAAATCAACCGGGCCTTCATTACCCCCTATTCTCAACACAATACACTCAGGACAAACAAGTTTTTCTTCAATATTTAAGTGCGGCTTATCAACCTCGCTTAAGAACTCTTTTGGCACAGAAATAAACCCCTTAAAGCGCTCAATAAACACATCATAATCTTCGCGATGTAAGTCTATGATGTTCTGAATTTTGAATTTCTTAGACTTTGGATCAAGAACTAAAGTACCGCCACATATCCTCCTACCAAACATAGCAAAATCTAATAGTCCTTCGCATAGCCTTAATCGATCAGATGGATTACTCGAGGTTTCTAATAAAAAAGTGGTACTTATCACCAGGAGCATACTCTTCGAGTTATAAGCTATTTCTACATGGATTGATTGTCCGAAAATAATACTACAAACTTGTCTATTATCAAAAAATAACTGTTCTTGAAGCCCAAGGACTAAATAAAACTTTTGCAAAAATGCTTCGGCAGTTTTTTTAGCAACATCTCTATGACGCCTCAAAGGGCATGAGAATATATTGTCACTATTAAATGGCTTTTGTTTGGCTCGACATATTTTCAACTGATGCTCTATATAGGGCAAGCTAAGCTTCTCTGAAAAGGTATTTATTTCCCCTTCTCCATTATCTTGTAAGAATATTCCTGCGCATTGTTTATAGCGTTTTTCTCCATGATGGATAAACGATTTCAATATTTCGCCGAGCAACAAAAAATTAGCTCCGCACAAATTAATGATTTCATACAGCAATACTTCTTTTTTTTCTAATGAGCTGCAAACTCCATAGCCATCTGAAGTTTTCCCTTGAATAGAACCAAAAAGCAATTGCTCATACAGCTTCAATCGATCAAGATCATCTTCTGGTAAATCTCTTAGTAACGTCATATAAACATAAAGCAGCTGTTCAGAGCGATTATATGCGATTTCTACCGTATAGGTTTTATCAAAAGTTATGCTACAAATATCATCCTGACCAAAATCTAAGTCCAAATCATACCGTATAGATAGTTCATTCAAAGCAGCCTGAGCATTTTCTTCTGGGCTGTTACTTGGAAGTTTTTCATGAAGCGCATAGGCCATGCGATAATGATATTCTGCTTGGCAATACGCTTCTTGGTCCATACAATCATTTGCTAGCTGTAATTGTAATTCAATAGGAATTTTTGCCATTTCTTGATGAATTAAAACTCGCCGTGCACCCAGATGATCACGCATATTTATCCAGCCCAACATCACATTGCAACAATCTAGTGCAATATCATATTTTTCACTTATTTCTAATTGTCGAAACTTATGAAGTAAGTGCCTAAACAATGCAGAGATATCCTTATCGGATTTTTCTCTAAAATGGTTTTCAAAAAGATTAAGACACTCTAATATGCGTTTACGTATATCTGGCATCTTTAACTTTGCCAACTCCTGCATCAATTTAACAACAAAATCTTGAAATAACATCATCGGCGCTTGATTTATTTGTGAACGCACAAACAAAATAATTTCATCGAATGCTTTTAATCCGAGCTTCCAGTCCTTTTTTTTACAGTGATGCTGAATAAAAGCAAGCAATACTCTGAAATGCTCTTCAGGATCATTTTTCGGCTCTTCCTTACTGCAATTTTTTGCATCGTTTAAATATTGTAAAGCCTCATCAAATTCATCTTGCTGCTCTAACGTAACAGCAATATCTAACCTACAATTTAAAAGCAACCAATAACCATACAAACCATTTTTACATAAATTAAGCGCAAGCGAAAAATAATGCAGCGCTTTAGAGTAATCTTCTTTTAAAAACCATGCTGCAGCTATCGACACAAGCGCATAATAATGTTGAATTGCTATGCTGGGCTTGTCTCGATCAATCTCGCATAAGCAAAATAACTCATTCTCATCCACTGAATATCCATTTTCGATTTTAAAAGCAGCTAATTTTGCTTGAGCAATCGCAACCCCTCCTTTATCTTTCTTTAACTTAAATAATAAAAGGGACATCTCGTAAGCCTTTTGTTTTTCCTTATCATCTGTCTCAAGACCTGCCATATCTAACAAGACAGACGCCTGGCCTAATGTATTTTCTACTTCCTCATATGCGATAAAAGAGTTTTTATAGTATATCTTTGCACGGCTTACATTACCCTGGCAAGAATACGCACCGCCTATTTTTTTTAATATATTAGCGGTTTGACCATTGGTCTGATCCTTATAATATATTTGACACAGGATCAACGCTTTTTCCAAGAGAATGCAGGACTTCTTAACATCACGCTCTCTTATTGCAATACGACTTTGATATAGCAAACTGCTAATATCATCGTGATTCATTTGTGCAGAAACAAAGTATTCTTTTGCCATTTGTAAATCATAGTATACATTCTCATAAGAATAATATATGGAGCCTTTGCTAGAAAAAATGATAGATTGCCGTGCTCTCTTTGATTGTTCCGATAGTGCTGACGATTCCATGATTTTTTCAGCATCACAATAGTATTTTAATGCTAGCTCCCAATAGTACAAATTACTCGCAACATTTCCCAGCCCTACAAGCGCGTCAATTGTGACTGCACCTTTATCAAAATGATCATAACCTAGAGCGAGATTAAGGTACTTCTTTGCCTCATCGAAATTATTCTCCATACAATGAGAAAAACCTAAGCTACAAAAAACTTCCCCCAGATAAGCTTGGCCTTCAGATAATCCGTCAGCTTGGTTTAAACATCGTATCGCTTGCAATCCATTTTTAGATCCAAAACAATAATAACGTCCAAGCGCGAGAAACAGCTTACCCCGCAAGAAGTTTGGAGTATTATATTCTTCAGCATATTGCTTTAATTTCTCAGCATGAGGAAGCAAATCAGCATAATGTTTAATAGACTTAAGCGATCCGGCGTCCCAATAGAAATCTGAATACAATAATTCAATTACTTCTTCTAGATATTCTGAATCCAGCTGCTCAAGTCGAATTATTTCTTGTAAAAGCGGATGTATGCTCAAATAATCTTTATCCTTGGAAATATTAACTAATGAAAATTCACGTAAAGTGATTATGGCATCGCAACTCTCAACACCAAATTTTGAGAAAAGTTTTTTAGGGATCTGTGTAGAATGTAAGTAAGCACAATATTGCAGTATTTTTACCGCACACAAATCATTTGTAGACATAAGATTCTTCAAGGTAATATGAAAAGTGCTACGCACTGATTTATGATGATCCAGTTCAGGAGAACGGATTGAAGCATCTAATATCTTAGAGGGAGAGTCATCAAGCTGTTCCAAGTAATCAGCAGAATTGACTTGATTTTTATTTATATAAGCCTGCGCTTGCACAAGGGCAAGCGGAAAATAACTGAGCCTCTGAGCTAATTTCCTTGCTTCATCTTCATTTATTTTATAATTTTCATTACTTCTATAATCTTCACGCTCAATACAAAGATAATCAATCGCCTCATTCTCTGTAAAACTTGAAACATCAAACTCATGAAATTCTGAGCTACGATATCTCGATGTAAAAAGAAACGTGAATTTTTTTGCATAACTTTTTCCAGCAATAACAACAGATGAAAACTGTCGAACGCGATCGAAATCCTCAACGTTATCAAACACAATTAAGACTCGCCTTTGTATTTTATCTAATTCTTTATAGACTTCAGATATACAATCTTCTGAAGAAACTTTTATTGAGTTATTAATCAATTCAGCTCTAAGCTCAGCAAAAACAGACTCTAAACCTTGTTCCGCTTGGATCCAAATAACTGCCCCATAATTCTCTCGATATTGATGGATATATTTAGTGGCCAAAGATGTTTTTCCAGAACCACCCAAGCCTGAAAGAGAACCATATTGCGAATTCCGATCATTACGCATAAAATATTGATACATATCTTCGAGCAGAGTTTTGCGCCCCACAAATTCTTTGTTGAGCTCAGGCAAACGAAAACCTCGAATCTTAAGCTCATCTAAAAATATATTATTCGGTTTAAAATGATCTTTCCAAATCTGATAAATCTTATTATTATCTTGCTCAGAAGCTGGGATTATGATTTGATCCCTATCAACAACAGGGGATTGTGATAGCTCGATATTTGAAACCGATGCAATATGATTTTGATTTTTTTCTGAAAATTCATCTCGCTTCTGTGATATGAAGCTTATTGATGGTAATATGAAATCCATATCGCCAAACAAAGGTTGCTTGATTATCTGATGTGCGGCAACACAAACGGATACGAGTATTGCGTGTAAAATAGCATTTGGCGTCGAGCCAATGAGAAAATTAATTGAACCACCATTCGCTACTAAATAGATTTGTTTTTTTTTGTTTTCCCTAAATCGATAGCGCGATAAAACGTTGCTCTTGTATTTTAAGTCTCTATCATAATCAATTAAAGCATTGTCCTTAAATTGATCGTCACTCGAAGTCGCACAGGCAATACAAACATTATCTCGCAAATTTGAAAAATCTTCACCACTAAGAGACTGTGTGCTTGTTGCTGTAATAATCAAGTTAGCAGTTCCAAGAACAGACTTCCCCGTAGATAAAATAGTATTAAAATTATCAAAAACATGAATAAAATCGATTCGGGCTTCTTCAAGTTTTGCAGGCTTAGAATCACAGATATAAATTCTATCCTTAGATACCTCCGCCAATTTATGTAAGTTGAAAGCAATTTCGCTCCCAATATGGCCATAACCAATTACAAGAATACAATCAAGGCCACTAATTTCTTGATTAAACCCTTCTCCAGAAAAAATAGGCACTTTAAGCGTATCGATTATACTTTTTGCAACAGCACCGTCTTCAAGTGATTTAAGTGTTGTAGACGCAATAGATACAACGGGCTTTTTGAATTTTCTATCATCACGAAGTAGATCACTATAACGATTGTCACCATTCAATGTGTGTTCAACAATGCCCAAAAATCGGTCTTGATATTGAGACAATACATCATTTACGCAAGGAGCAAAATAGCCCCCATGATCAAGAATAATAAATTGATATCCCTTCCATTTCTCTGAGAAGATAAAACTTTCAATAAACGCTTTACATGTTGTCGGTATTTTCAACGATTCTTTGTTAATACCCTTTTGAATGAGAGACTGATAGTGTGTATTGTTGTGAAAAATTTTAGCAACATCAGGTACTGTTTGTGAAGCTTTTGAAATCAGAGACACAACCTCACCTAAAGACTCGATGCCTTCTAGAAAATACATCATTGAATGGACAAAATGAGCAACCACAATAAATGCAATTTTCTTTCTTTTAAATCCAAATTCTTTACTAATCAAACGATAAAATTCAGGCGCACTTAAATCATCTTGCCCATTTGCAAATGACTTCGTACACTCAACTCTTGCTCTTTCCGCACTGAAAGCAAACTCAGGACTACTCAAACGATAAAACTCAGGCGCGCGCGAATGCTCTAGCCTCACCGAACTACGGCGCTGTTCATCTTTTATATACTCCATTTTCTGTCGTTCTTTTAAAACAACCCGTTTATGTTTGGCATAATCTTTCAATTCAGACAAGGACATATTACTGGTCTCGTCACTGACTCGCTTTAAAGCAATCTTACGTTCGCGCAAGTGTTCACTATAAATATAGTCTGGAATCATTACTTTCTCCACCCTATATTCTTCCTTGATTGCATCTTCAGTATATTGTTGCGCCAATCTAATCAAGCCAACTTTCGATGTACATTTTCCAATATCTACCTCAACATCTGCAAGGTATGATGAATGATATTGATCTATTTTCTCTTTCCGCGCTCGCTCATCACTAAGATAATCACCTTGATGCATCTGAGACATACTCAAAAATTCACTCCAAGGCTCTGCTCCACTCAAAGGCATCATAACTGATGGTTCAACATAAAAACATCGATGCATCAGAGCCATGAAAACAGCTACGATCCCTATTGATATTACAAACGAGACAGGAGTCACTTCATTATTACTAGAAAACTCCACAGTAACTGAGCACTCGGCTTGTAATGCCAGACTCTCTAGAAATAAAAAACCTACAATGATGAAATGAATTTTTCTATTCATACTCTCTTCTCTAAAACACTATTCACCGTCAAAAGCAACTTTTGTATTTTTACAATTACGAAAACCAAACTTAGCACCAACTAAACGATAAAATTCAGGCGCTCGCGAATCATCTTGCCCTATTACTAATATTTCTTCTGACTTAAGTCTTTATCTAGTTGCGTCGCCTAACTGCAATAAACCTTCTTTCATATAAAATCCTCTTTAAATCTTTTGCTTTAAATATAAGTTTTCTTAACCTTATATCCCAGGCTTTATGATGTAAAAAATCGACATGAGTAACAATTAGAAAAAACAGCCATATTATATGATTTTCAATATAATTTCTCTAGGGATTTTTCCGGATATATATATAAGAATCTCAGATGGTATTATTCGCCAAAATGTTAACGAAACAACATATCAAAAATAAAAAATTATTAATAATACTAATAAAAAGATTATTGGTTGGCATTTACGTTAGTTAATTATCTTAGATTTTATTTAACCCAATTATAAGAAGAATGATAATGCCAGATCATATAAGAACCAATCAAATATTAAGAAACAATGAATCAATTGTCAGTGGAGATGGACGTTTTACATTAATTATGCAAGCAGATGGCAATGCGGTCGCCTATGAAGCACAAGTAGGAAACCCACATCATGCAATCTGGAGTTCCAGAACACATACACATGGCGCAGGTCATGAATATTTTCTTGTCATGCAAGGTGATGGAAATTTAGTCGTCTACAAAGATACTCTAGGTGCTCCAGGTGCTGCTATTTGGAGTTCTCATACTCATAATCACGGAACCGGTCATGAGTATTTTTTAGCCATGCAAGATGATGGCAATATCGTTGTCTACAAAGATACATTGGGCGCTCCTGGAGCCGCTATTTGGTCCTCAGGTACACACAGAATAGGCAACAGACAAAATTTTAATCCACCGTCGCCACCATCAAATTTCTTTCCACCTCCTAATGGTAATGGCGATGGTGGAAAAGGATCCTCTGGGCCATCTATTGGCATATCAATTACTATATGATGAACTATTTCGTAACACGTCAGATTTTATCTGGCGTGTTTACAGCGAACATACTTTGAAAAAAAACAGCTTATAATTAATAAACGAGTTTTTTGAAAAGATTACTTTTGGTTATGTACAGTATAAATTAAGATAAAAATAGCCTCTGAATTCCTTCGGAATTTTTTGGGTATTCCACCCCACCGCTACGCACAAATTAGAAAGAGCACGTTTTGCGTGGCCTTTCTAATTTGGCTGGCCGAGGTGCTTGCCGCATCGTAGTTTTCGAAGGCGGGTAGCTCATCGAAGATAAGCAAAATCTGGCGCGCCCGGAGGGACTCGAACCCCCAACACCCAGGTTCGAAGAGCAGCCCTACTCGAAGTATAACCTATTGATTAATAATAGAAATATTAAAATTAGGTAGCGGGCAACCATGACCAATTGCAACCAATAAAAACAAGGGTATAACCAACCATTTATCCGATGAGTTAAAACACAAGAGTACCAGGCATATTCTCTGGTCGTCAGATATTAAGCTTAGGAGTCTTGTTGCCCGGGAGTTATCTTGCAACTGAATTTAATCGTGTAAAAAGTTTTGAGTTTGGCCAATCTGCCAAAACCACAGCCTATGTGATGCATATAATCTTCATTTATTTGTATTAAATAATTTCTGAAATCCCTGATATAATGTGACGCTACGGCGTCTTCAGGCAGGAAGTTTGATAATTTTTATTAATTCTTAGGAAGGGAATAGGTGCCGTATTTTTAGAGCTCAAACAAAGCTTACTCGGTATCCGCCTATTCCAGACACGGTTTTTTAAGGTGGGCGCAGTAATATCGTTAACTCTTTAATTTTAAAACAAATTTCAAAAAACTGCCTTCTGCATTTATAGCACTATCAAGTCGTTTTTCTCCATTTACCGAATTTCAGGTCGTTTACCGCCTCGAGTTATTTGTCGCCAATTGAGTTTGAGAAAGTTCAGAATTTTTAACAAAACCGTGTCCTAAAAAGTGTTGACACATCATACAAGGGAAAACAGAAAAACATGGACAATCAGCTTATCTTAAAATTAAAATTGGATCAGAGCTAAGAAAAGTATTGCAGCGCTCTAAAGATGGCTTGCCTTCTCCATTTGTGGTTCACAGATTACCGGATAGATCGGCACCCTCTAAAAAGAAAAGTCACCACACTCAGGTTTTACCTAAATATGTTTCTGAGCGTTTTGTTGTCGCTAGAGACGCAGCTGCAAATGATCATCCTGACCTTTTCAAGAATATGTCAATGCTAGAACGTCCAACCTTCCATGAAATGCGATCTCTGGGTATCAAGCTTTATGAAGATTCTGGAGTAGATGCTCAGAAGTTAGCAGGACATACGAATCGTAAAATGACAGAGGATTATAAGAAAGGCCATGAAAATGAATGGACGAATGTTGAAGCAACGTTGCAAATTAATAGGTAATTTTGCTTTAAGTATTTATCCGATTTTTATCCGAAATTTATCCGATAACAAATTTTGAACAGTGAAAATTACTGTAACTATATGATTTTAAAGAGAAAAATGGCGCGCCCGGAGGGACTCGAACCCCCAACACCCAGGTTCGAAGCACGATTGTTAAACGATAGTGCTTTGATTTTTAAAGACTTTTAAACCAGAATGGCCCATTGCAAATGCCTACTTATGATAACAAATGAGAACTCAAACACGAGAATCTCACGGGCGGGAATGCATGACAAAAAGTATTTTATAAAATATTACATTTTATATAAAAATAAATTTTAACGAAAAGCTAACAAACATATTGACAGAAAAAAATAATAATAATAAGATGTGTGTAAATTTATATGGAGAAGCAGATGGACAGCAATATTTTTGATCTTGAAAATATAAGCGATCTTGGCGAGAATGTCACCTCTCAGCTCAAGGTAAGCTCTATCAGCAAAAACGATAGAAAGATATTAGATTTATTTGAAATAAAAAATACACTAAGCATTGATGAAATAATTGTTGGGCTAGCTAGAAAATATGAATTAAGCAAGGAAAGAAGCTGGGTTTCAAATAGATTATATTCTTTGTCAAAATCAAGAAAACTTGAAAAAATCAAAGGGAAAAAAGGCATCTACAGGCTAATTAATAATAAATAAAGATTATGAAAAAAATAAATAGAGAATTTAAAATTCTTTCAATTGATGGCGGTGGGTTTCGCGGAATTTATACCGCACACATACTTTCTAAAATCGAAAAAGAATTTAAAATCAACTGGCTCGAGTCATTTGACTTAGTTGCCGGCACAAGTACAGGCTCAATAATTGCGGCAGGATTAGTTTGTGGATTTTCCGCGGGAGAATTAGTGGGTTTTTATAAAACAAATGGCCGAAAAATTTTTGCTAAAAACTGGCTACATCCTTTAGGCCTTGGCCTTAGTGGGAGTAAATATAAACACAACCCATTAAAAACCATCTTAAAAGAGAAATTTTCCAACAAGAAATTAGGCGAAATTGATTTTCCTTTAATAATTCCGGCCACAGACGTTAGCAATGGATGTTTGCATGTTTTTAAATCACATTATCATGATGATTTTATCAGAGATACAAATGTTTTAGTTTCTGATGCTATTATGGCATCTTGTTCAGCACCAACGTATTTCGACCCATTCTTTTGCAGCGAAAACCTGATGGCTGATGGCGGGCTCTGGGCAAATGACCCCTCCCTTGTAGCAACCATTGATGCAAAATGTCGATTAAATCAAGAGCTGTTAAATGTACGAATACTTTCAATTGGAACTGGATGTTCAAAGAAATATTATTCCCTAAAAAATAGCTGGTGGCAAAAATTATTAGGATGGGGATTTCTCACACGATGGGGAAGAGGAAAATTTATAGATATGTTGCTAAATCTACAATCTCAAAGCACTCAAAATCAACTCAGACTACTTCTTCAAAACGAACAAATCTTACGATTGAATTTCGAGTCGGATCATCAGCTTCCATTAGATGATGTTAGCCAGGCTAAACAACTTATCAGTATAGCAGATCATGATTTTTCGCATAGATCAGCAGAAATTAAAACTTTTTTAAACATACAAGAAGAATAGGAGGAATGAAATATGTCTAGCGCCGAAGAGACCATACAGCATAATCAGCTATTAGAAAATTTAGCTGAGGCGCTTGATATATCACCCACTAAATATATGCAAGCAGTACAACGATATACGACGGTCGGAAATTGGTTATACGATTCTGAAGATAAAAGTACTTCTAAAATTTATGTGCAAGGATCGTTTCGATTAGGGACAATAGTTCGTCCCATCAAAGAAAGCAAAGAAGCCGATTATGATATTGATCTAGTTCATCAACATACAGCAGATAAACTTGCCATTAGCCCTGATAAAATAAAATTCTCTGTAGGGCATCGCTTAAAACAACATGCTACTTATTGTCATATGTTAGAGGATGAAGGACGTCGTTGTTGGACTCTAAAATATTCAGAGCAAGACGGGGTTGGCTTTCATCTAGATATATTGCCATCTGTTTCAGAAGATACACATGTAATTGAAGAAATTACATCCTTTGGAATCTCTCTTGATCAAGCACGAAAAGCCGTAGCTATCACAGATAAAAGCAGTGGCGGTACTTATACTTGGAGCACTAGTAATCCTAATGCATATGCGGAGTGGTTTAACGAACGGCAACGTTCAACTTTTGAGAAAATTGCACCAATTCAGCGACAACAGATTTTGCTGGAAAACAAAGGCACATTTTCAAGCATTGAAGACATCCCAAACGCTCTTATAAAAACACCACTTCAAAGAGCCATACAACTATTAAAACGACATAGAGATATTCGTTTTTTAGGACATGCTTCTGAAAAAGACAAGCCAATTTCTATGATTTTAACAACCTTAGCTGCTCAAATTTATGAAGGAGAAAAAGATGTTTATTCGACGCTAAAGAATATCGTTCAACAATTAAAAAACTATATGATATTGCTAGAAAATGAATCTTCAGAATCTAATGTTTTGAACGGTGTAATTAAGAGAAGGGCTGGTAAGTGGTATATCCCAAATCCTGTCAATCCACAAGAAAATTTTGCCGATAAATGGCATGAGAATGAACATCGCAAAGCTCGAGCCTTTTTTCAATGGCTAACGTGGATTGGCGACGATCTTGAAGCTCTTTTAAAAAACCCTCGAGATACAATTGGCAAATATTTTGGAAAAGAAATCGGAGATAAACTAATGTCTAACCCTGTAGTTATTTCTTATTATAAAAAGCCACCAAAAATCATTATACGTGACCCAGTCAAGCCATGGGGTTTTTAATGCCCAATAAAAGAATTATAAATGAGTTCTTAGCATTACAGAAAAACTATACGGGCCTAATTTTAGAAGAAAATAATGATAACAACTCATATACCATCAAAGGAAGATTGTTTTTTGATGCCACTTACAACGGTGTAGAAATCAACGAATGTTTTGATATTAAAATTTTTATTTCGCCACAATATCCAGAAGAAATTCCAAGTGTTTGGGAAACCACAGGAAGAATACCTAACAAATTTCACAAACTCAAAAATAAATCACTGTGTCTTGGCGCGCCAATAAATGTATCAACTAAATTCCATGAAAATTCTTCTTTACTTGGATTTCTTAATAATCTAGTTATTCCTTATTTATTCTCATTCTCCTATTTCGAGAAGCATGGGAGAATGCCATATGGAGAACAATTTCATGGTGGAAAAGGCATATTAGAAAATTACAAAAAAATTTTCAATATATCTGATGAAGTTACAGTTTTATACTTTCTGAAAATAATGGCCGAAAATTCTTATAAAAATAATAGATATAAAAATTGTCCTTGTGGGAGCAATAAAAAACTATGCTATTGTCACGGGGAACATCTCAGAAGGATCATGAGCTTTCAAAGAAGAAACCGATTTTTCTATGAGTTTAGGGAAGCTTATTTATTTTGCATAAATATTAATATATGCCTACCAGATTATTTATATGGCAAAGAAATCCAAAAAATGGATGAAAAATATATTGAACATCTCAAAACAAGATCATCACTTAATTCCTTTAATAAAACGCGCAGCTAAAGTTTTATTATATCGTTGTTCTCATCATCAACAATACTACATAGAAACACATGTAATGACACATTAAAGATCATAATATTATGATTCTACTTATATAAATTATTCATTTTTAAAGTGCTAGCGAAGTGATGGCTTTTTTAGTCAAAAGCAGGGAAATTATTATTTTCTAAAAAAACCATCACAATCAGCAATAGTTGTACATGTGAAACTCTCTCGCTATTTGAATTAGCGAACGTTTGCGAATCATTTGTGTATTATGCAAACCATCACGATTGTGAGTAAGCACCTGGTAAATTGAATGTTCTAAACGATTTCGACGTGAAGCCATATCAATCCTCTTTATTTGTTGCAACTATTTGACTTTATTTTCATTTCATCACCCTGATTAAGCAGATCAGCGTCAAGCACCCGATCCTATATTGCTATAAGATATTAAAATGGATGCGTTTTAGGGCTGAATTAAGTTTTTCTTAAATGATTAACACTCAAGAAAATTTATTCGGAAATAAAAACGCGCGATCACCGAATCGCTCGCCAGCAGGAGTTGTTATAACTCTCAGTGGACAGTTTGTTAGATTCCAAATAGTTGTTATTTTGTTTTTCTAATTATTAGTGTTTCTATATTTCTTCTGATTTTAAACTGATTTTATGATTATTATTTAAATTGTTCGATTAATTGATTTTTACCTCCTCTGCTTTTTTAAGTGAAAATATTAAAAATTAAAATAAACACATGATTAATTAGATGATTACGTCATAATATTTACTCGCGATTTATTTAAAAATGCTTACAAAAACAGACAGGCTGTTTTATAAGCGATGGATAAAAAATAGCGCAAGCGCTATTAATGGATGATAAGCAAAGCGGAAGCTTCACTATAAAGCCAAAGGCTATAACACCTCCAAGCAGATCTCATGGCTTAAAGCCGCTCTTATCTGGATTTTAGAGTTGACCAGACATCAACTTTCTTAAACTCTTCCGTAAACAAAAATGCTCATTCCAAAATTATCATTCGCGCATCATTCGAAAATTTTAGACTGCAATCGCCGAAAACCCGCATGATACGCGGGTTTCCGAGAAGCACTCATGTCCGGTCAGTGTGGACAATGTCCCCCTGTGCGCATTGCCTCATAAAAAATGACACTATCTAGGGTCTGTTGCCTCATATAAAATCACACTACTTCAATGTGATCAGTATTAATATGAGGACAAAAAATGACAAAGTCTATGAGTATTCAATCTCGCCAAGAAATGTTAGCCAGCGTTCAGCAAAAATATCAAGCGAGCGATTGGAAAACAAAAAATCAGTTGCTAGATGGATTTGTTGCTGCAACAGGCTATGAACGCAAGCATGCTATCAAATTATTTAATAGTGACATCAAAAAACTCACACAAAACAAAAAAAGGGGAAAACATCCCCGCTATAATGAAGCTGTTGTGAAAGTGCTAGAAATGCTCTGGCATACCAGCAATCAGATTTGCTCAAAGCGTCTGATTCCTTTTTTGCCAGAACTAGTGTCATCACTAGAACGTCATGGTCACTTGCGATTAACAGATGACGTTAAAAAGTGTGTTTTATCAGTTAGCAGTGCCACATTTGATCGCTTGCTGCGTCATGAACGTATAAAGCATGGCACCGGATTATCAACAACCAAGCCAGGTAAATTACTAAAAAATCAAATTAAGGTGAGAACATTTGCTGACTGGGATGAACAAAACCCCGGTTTTTTTGAGTGTGACCTTGTAGCTCATTGCGGTGA
>SDBS01003297.1_pt1 | contig 15829 bp, 13 predicted proteins | sample 2277091 | NCBI WGS metagenome assembly SDBS01 (sample SAMN10404972, study PRJNA504765) | marine sediment metagenome | isolation source: marine sediment core GS10_PC15, 163 cmbsf | place: Arctic Ocean: Southern Knipovich Ridge | collected 2010 | reverse complement strand
GTTCCATGTTAATTAAAATTTGTTGATTTAAATTTAACATTTTAAGGAACCTCCCGGAAGAATCAGCTCATCAAAGGCTGATTCTTCCTTTCTAAATTTCAACTAAGTTTGGGACAACATCTAGTCTTGATCCATAGCAACAGGCCAATTATAAATCACACTATTCTTAGTTTTATTGCCTTTTCATTATTGAAAAAACTATTTTTGTACATTAATTTTAATAATTGGGGCGTTATTTGTCTTTTTAATTAACGTATGGAAATTAAACTTAGACTTCCACGAATTAAACTCACAATCTTTCAGAAGTTGCTGATAGGAATATTTGCTATGTTGATGCTAAATACTTTGATTGCTTTTGTTGGTATTATAAGTATTAACGAACTTGAGAAAACAGCCAATGTGATGTTGGAAGAATCTCAGGGACAAAGTGCTGTTCAGAAACTGAAATTAAATGTTCAGCAACTCCTTATGCCTGCAAATGATTACCTTATCCATGGAAACAAGGTTGAAATTAATAACTTTAAACAATTGCTTTCAATAGTTCAAGCACAGGCTTTGGAATGCAGAGAAATTATCGTACACCCTCTTGAACAAAAAGCTTTAGATGAGTTTGAAAATAGTCTTATTTCAATAGTATCTCTTGCCTTAGAAATTTTGGAAATAGAAAATCCTGTCGGAAGTCCTGAAGGCACGGTTAAAATGGAGGAAATGGACGCCATTACAGATGAAGCTATAAATGAAATTGATGAATTATTAATGATAACATCATCAGAGATGGCTGAGTATATTAACACAAATCAGGTAACTATTATTCAGGCTACCAGAATAATTATTATTACAGGATTGTTTATTGCATTTTGTTTGGTGGTTGGAGGTTTTTTCTATGTAAAGGAAATTACCAAACCAATAAAACATTTAGAACAGACAGCGAAAAAGATATCTTTAGGGGATCTGTCTGTAAAAGCAGAAGTTAAAACACGTACAAGTGATGAAATTGATGATTTTGCAAAATCTTTTAATAGCATGATTGGTATTTTAGAGAAAACAACTGTACCACGAGATTATTTTAACAGCATCCTAAACAGAATGGTGGACACTTTAATTATCACAGATATTGATACTAGAATTAAAATTGTAAATCAAGCGGCACTTGACTTGTTAGAATACACTGAAGAAGAAATTATTGGACAACCATTTGAAAAGATACTATCGAGAGAAAGTAGTAAAGAAGTTTTGAATACCAATGACATTTCTGCCAAGTTAGAAGAGTCTGTACAAAATGTCTACAATACCTATTATTCAAAATCTGGTAAATCAATACCGGTATCTTTTTCCCGATCACTAATGTATGACAATGAAAACAATATCTCTGGAATGATATGTATTGCATTTAATAATGCAGAAAACCTTAAAGAACAACAACAATCAACTGATGAAAATTCAGGAAACGGATCCAGGTATATCAAAGCCGTAGGGGAGATTCCATTAACCACCCGGGAATTGGAAGTCATAAAATTAATTATTGAGGATTTAAGCAATCGCGAAATTGCAGATAAGCTGTTCATCAGTGTGAGAACAGTTGAAACTCATAGGAAAAATATTATGCAAAAATTACATACAAAAAGCGTAATTGCCCTTGTTCATTACGCAGCTCAAAACGGAATAATTTAAAATATACACCAAAAGTTCTACATCCGTTTTTGAAGATTAGATATTATACTCCTCGGAACATCAATGCGTATTTCATACTAATTTTTAATTAAGTATTCGACGGTATTATTCTGATCCGTAGTTCGCGGTATTTTTTTGATAATAAGAATATATCCGTAGTTCGCGGTATTTTTTTTCCATTATCAACAACTATATTACTGGTGATTTAAGGTTGCCATTATGACTTAATTCAAAGCCATAATTACTCCTAATACTCAAAACAGATAAAACTTAACATTAAAACAAAAAAAAACTTAATTATGAAGAAAAAAGATTCAATCTCGAAATTAGCTAAACTTACCGGATTTTTGCTGTTAAGTGTTGGAATGATTATCCTATTCAGCAGTTGCGAAAAAACTAATGATAATGATAATGATAATGATCCACCTGTAAAGATAGTGAGGGGAACGGATAGTTACGATATTGCTGATGCCACACCCCAGGATTATTTGGAAGGGTTAGTAGCCGCGACAAGCAATGGAGAAATTTTTGCCGCTTACGGCTTGGTTCCGAATGGACAGTGGTTTCTAGATGTACCTCACTCAGCTGTAAATTGGAAAACAGCTTATATGGGATCAGCTGCCTTTTTAACGGGTAAATTTAGTTGGTTCGCATTAAAGAATTTTTCCTTTGATGAAACAGATCCATTAAAAATCTCCTTTGAAGCAAAAGTTATGCTGAATTCTGTGGTAACAGGTCAGATCCTTAGAGATGATGGTTGCTTATTAACTGATTTTAATACCGATGCTTCTTTTATTGATGAACCTGCAAACTTAGCGGTAATTAAATCTACTAGTGCTAGTTATAATGTTGATGATGCAGGCTATACTGTTTTAGCTGATTTAACTTTCCTCGGTAAAACACACAGTGTAACGATGAATCTGGAATATGTGGGTAAGAAAGAAGAAACAAGCTATACTATGATAAGTTTTGATGCTGAATTTCAGTTTAATGCTATCTCGGACCATGGACTTGGCGCCACCACCGTAGCAGATTTAGTTACCGTTAATCTAAATCTAAATTTAAAAAACAATAAATAATTGTCATTTTTCAATAAACTAATTTTTAGAAAAATGAGGCCCATTGTCTATTTACTGATTATTGTTGTTTGTGTATTCACCTTCTGTGAAAAAAGCTATGTTGCACCACCGGAACCTATACCAGATGTAAGTTTTAACGAAGATATACTTCCAATTTTGGTTTCGAATTGTGTAAGTTGTCACCAATCAGACAAAGTTTTTCCGGGTTTAATTCTAAGTGCCGAAATGGCTTATGATCAGTTGCTATTTGATGGCGTAAATGCTCCATATGTCAATACTAATGACCCTGAAGCTAGCAGTTTATATTTTAGACTTAACCTGGATATGCCCCAATTTGGATTACTTTCTAATACTAAAATCGCAATGGTATTGAAGTGGATCCAAGACGGTGCTAAAAACGACTAAACTCCGGCCTTATGAAACTCATTCTAGTCGCTATTGCAATAATAATTGGAATTAGTTCAGGATTCTCGCAAGAGAATCCTGAAGATTCTAAAACAACCAAGCCTAAAGAGTCCCCTAAATTGATTAAAGACTCTTTTGAGGATATTATATTGATAAACAATCAAACCTCTGAGGTGCTTAGAAAGCATACCCTTCAAATAGAGATTCAACACCGGTTTGGAAGAATCGACCAGGGCTTTCAGGAGGGTAATAATTTTGATTTATTTGGAATATTCGGGTCTTCAAATATTCGTCTTGGTTTTAATTTTGGATTAACAGATAGAATAATGATTGGGATTGGTGGGACAAAAAATAATAATCTCTACAATGTGCAATGGAAATATAAACTTTTTCGGCAAGCGGAAACAAAGGGGATGCCTGTATCTGTTACTTATTATGGCAATGCAGCTATCAACATTTCATCGAACCCTGATTTCCTCACAGTTTCAAAAAGACTATCCTATTTCCATCAAATACTTATTTCTCGCAAATTCAATAAAAAACTATCCTTACAAATTGCCCCATCAATAGCCCATTTCAATCTTGTTGATTCTACCCGTTATCAAGACATTTCGCATGATAATTTCAGTATTTGTTTTAGTGGGAGATATAAATTCACAGCACTATCATCTGTTATAATTGAATATACACAACCTATTACAATCTCTGAATCGGTTGGCACCAAACCTGATTTAGGTATGGGCATTGAGATTGGCACTCGAAGTCATACTTTTCAGATATTTGTTGGTACCGCGAATGCAATTATTAATCAATATAATGTGGTGTATAACTCTCTGGATTTCACTAAAGGAGAGATACATCTTGGCTTCAATATTATGCGTAGATGGAATTTTTAAAGACCGTAATCAATAGGCATATCATTATTATGTTATGTTCAATAAACTTGTTGAGATATTTGATAATTATTAAAAGGAGGAAATGAAAATGAAACAATTGAAAAATATAATTTTGTTCTCGGCCCTGGTAGTAGTTTGCCTGGGATTTAAACCTACGAAGAGCCCTAACCAATCCATATTTGGAAATATTGAAAAGGAGTATCGCCTGTCAAAATCTTTCAATTTTTATTCGCAAGAGAAAGATACTTCAAAATGGGTGGCTCCTGCAGAGGCAGATAATCTTAAAAATCCGATTGATGTCAACGAAGAAACTCTGACTGAAGGATCGAACATTTACAAAATAAACTGTAGATCCTGTCATGGCCGAAAGGGTGATGGGACAGGGGTTGAAGCTGCCGATTTAAATTCAATAGTTACTGACTTCACCAATTCCGATTTTCTTAAACAAACCGACGGGGCAATATTTTGGAAGATTGCTGAAGGAAGGATCATGAAAGAAAAGAATGCCCAAGGGAAGGATGATATGGAAGCGTTCAAAGATGATTTAGAGGAAGAAGAAATCTGGCTACTGGTCAATTATATCAAGACTTTCTCGATCGAAGAAGATAAATAGTCGCATGCATGGATGATGAGTTGAAACACAGACAGAGATTCCGAAAACAGTTTTTACCTACAATCATACTTTGCATTTTATTTAGTTTGCTTGGAGCTCAATTTCAGAATGTTATTGGGCAGTCTGATGCAGCTGAACTTTTTGACGAGTTATGTGCCGATTGTCATTCTATAGGCGAGGGTGACATGAAAGGGCCTGACCTTATGGGTATTGAACAAATACATACTGAAGATTGGTTGATAAATTTTATCCAGTCAGCCCAAACAGTGATCAATTCAGGAGACCCTAAAGCAATTAAGTCCTGGGAAAAATACAACAAAAGTAACATGCCTGATAACAACCTTTCCGAGGCTGAAATTATGTCATTGATTGATTATATCAGGAGCTTTAATAAAAATATAGTAGAAGAAAAATATACTGATTCCTCAACAGGCAATGATCCAGAGGCGTTGGGTGGTGCAGATAAGACAATAGAGAATCTAAATTCTAAAGTCAATGAGTACGAAGGTAGGCTGCTAGATATTGAAAAAAAATTAGATCTTATTCTGGAGTTTCATAAGAAATCATTCTCGGCCAGGATTACAGATGAAGAAATTAATAAAGGGAAAGAATTATTTGAAGGTGATAGACCTTTTTCAAATGATGTTCCAGCTTGTGTTACATGCCATAATACTTTTAAAATAGATACTCTAAATTGGAATCCTTCAGCTTATGATATTGCTACAGCATTTTCTCAGCAAAAAAATGTGGATATGAGCGATATTATAATTAATCCATTATCTGATAAAATGGAAGAGGTTCTGAGGGATCACAAATTAACAGATGATGAGGCATTTTACATCACTGCCTTTTTACAAAGCGTTGAGAATACCGGCCTTAAGGAACATGTAAAGATACCCATGAAGCTAATTGTTTTTATCCTAATAAGTATCATCATGGTAATGTCTTTATTTGATTTGATATTTACTAAAATCATCAAGTATAAGTTGATAAATATTAATGTATTTCTTATTGCTGCTGTTTTCGTAGGTAGCACAATAATAGTTAATGGTAAAAATGTGGGTCTAAGTCAAAATTATGCACCGGATCAACCCATAAAATTTTCACATAAGATTCATGTAAAAGATAACAATATAGAATGCATATTTTGCCACAATAGCCCTGAATTTAGCATAGAATCAGGTATCCCTACCACCAACGTATGTTTGATTTGCCACGATAAAATTAAAACGGGTGAGATGAGCGGTCAATTTGAAATTAATAAAATCAATAATTCATTCAAGGATAAGAAACCAATTGAATGGATAAAAATTCATAACCTGCCCGATCATGTTTTCTTTAGCCATGCCCAACATGTGACCGTTGGGAAAATAGAGTGTCAGACTTGTCATGGAGATATTGAAGAAATGCATATTACATCTCAATATTCAACACTTTCAATGGGATGGTGTGTAAAATGCCATAGAGAAAGCGAAATCCAATTTGAAGAGAACAATTATTATTCAAATCATGAAGAACTGCATAAAGATTTAAAGGCTGGAAAAATAACAAAAATTACCGCTGATAAAATTGGTGCAAATGATTGTCAGAAATGTCATTATTAAAATATAATATATTGATGAATTCAAATTAAATCACGTTTGTAACTGATTAGATGAAAAAGTACTGGAAAAGCATAGAGGAAAAAAGCCAAAAGATTATTCTTCAAAAAGGAGGGGATAAGCATACATCTCAAAATACAAATATCGGGACTGAGATTGATGATATGACATTTGAATTTACTGCCAGCCGAAGAGACTTTTTAAAATTATGCGGATACAGTTTGGCTGCAGCCACAATAGCAGCAAGTTGTGAATCACCTATAATTAAAGCAATTCCTTTTATAATAAAACCTGAAGAAGTTGTATCTGGTATAGCAAATTATTATGCCTCTTCTTTAATTGATGGAAGTGATTATTGCAGTATTTTGGTTAAAACCAGAGAAGGAAGGCCTATTAAAATTGAAGGTAACGTCTTATCATCAATCACAAGAGGGGGAACCAATGCCAGGGTACAGGCATCAGTTTTGAGTCTCTACGACTCTGAAAGATTAAATGGACCTTTACATAAAAAAGTAAAAATTTCCTGGGATGAGATAGATAAGAATGTAATTCCACTTTTAAAATCCATTAATGCCAATGGAAGTAAAATAGTCATACTTTCTTCTACAAATATTAGTCCATCGACAAAGAGTGTTTATGAAGATTTTATCGAAACTTATCCCAATGCCCGAATAATTTATTACGATACAATTTCTGCTTCTGGAATTTTGATGGGGAACAAAAAATGTTTTAACAAGCAAGTAATTCCAGATTATAGATTTGATAAAGCTGATTTAATTATAAGTTTTGGTGCGGATTTTCTTGGCACATGGCTCTCACCAATTGAATATACAAAGCAATATGTTCAAAACAGAAAGCCCGACGGTAAAAACAAGATGTCAAGACATATTCAGTTTGAAACCGGAATGTCCCTGACCGGTAGTAATGCTGATGAAAGAATTTCTATAAAACCATCTGAAGAGGGAATAATTCTAGCCAATCTTTATAATGGCCTTGCAAAAATTAAGGGTTCACCAATTCATAATATTAACGTTTCTGTATCACCTGTTGAAATAAAATCTCTTACAAATGAATTGTGGGTAAACAGAGGGAAATCACTCGTAATTTCAAATAGCAATGAGCCAAGTATTCAGACACTTGTAAATGCCATTAATGATTTATTAGAAAATTATGGTAATACAATCGATCTGAATACCCCTTTAAATGTAAAACAGGGCATAGATAGTGAAATGGAAGCCTTTGTATTAGATATGGAAAAAGGCAATGTCGATGCACTAATCGTTAATAACGTTAATCCTGCCTATGATTATCCAGATGCAGATAGATTTAAAAGAGGCCTGAAAAATCTAAGATTATCAATTTCATTGGCTACTACGATGGATGAAACAGCAACATTAGTTAATTATGTTTGTCCGGATAATCATTACCTGGAATCCTGGAATGATGCGGAACCTAAAAAAGGATTTTTTAGTTTGGCTCAACCCACTATCAATAAATTATTCGACACACGGTCATCACAGGAGAGTTTACTGAAATGGGCCATTAAGGATATTGATTATCACGATTACATTCAGGAGTATTGGAAGAAAAACATATTCCCTTTACAAGGTAAATTTATCAGCAAGGATTTGGAATTCAGACAATTTTGGATTAAAAGTTTACAGAACGGCGTATTTGAAGTCCCTTCGTTGTCGAAATCTGATACGCCAGCCAGATTCGACTCTAATTGTCTTCAGGAAACTATATATAGCATTACCCAGAATATAAGATTTGTTTTTGGAGATATTGAAATACAGCTTACTGAAAATATAGCAATTGGAAGTGGCAAGCAAGCTAATAATCCATGGTTACAGGAGCTACCTGACCCAATTTCAAAAGTCTGCTGGGATAATTATGCTTCTATCTCACCTGGTACCGCTTCTGAATTTAGACTTGAAAATGGCGACATTGTTACTGTTATTTCAAATTCTAATGAGATTGAATTACCTGTTCTACTACAACCAGGCCAGGCTAAAAATACTATTTCAATAGCTCTGGGTTATGGTAGAGAAAATGCAGGTAAAGTTGGAAATAAGATTGGAAAGAATGTTTTTCAATTTGGGTATTTAAAAAATGGAAATATTATAAATAATAGAAATGGCATTAAAGTTATTAAGACCAACAAAAAACATTTATTTGCTTTAACTCAGACACATCATTCCATGGAAGGTCGAGCTATTGTCAGAGAGACCACTTTAGATAAATATATTGAAAATCCTTCCTCCGGTAATGAAATGCATGAAAAATATAATGAAAAAGCAGAATCCCTTTATAATGAGCAGAAAGATATAGGTTATCAGTGGGGTTTATCTATTGATCTAAATGCCTGTACAGGATGTGGTAATTGCGTTATAGCTTGCCAGGCAGAAAACAATATACCTGTAATAGGAAAGGATGAAGTCAGGAAAAGGAGAATTATGCATTGGATGCGAATAGACAGGTATTATTCAGACTCAATTGATAATCCACAGGTTTATCATCAGCCTATAATGTGTCAACATTGCGATAAGGCACCATGTGAAAACGTTTGCCCTGTATCAGCTACAATGCATAGTAATGACGGTCTTAACCATATGACTTACAATCGCTGTGTTGGCACCAGATATTGCATGAATAATTGCCCTTATAAAGTTAGACGCTTTAATTGGTATGCATATTCCCAGAATAATAAATTTGATTACCATATGAATTCTGATTTAGGAAGAATGGTGCTTAATCCTGATGTTGTTGTCAGGTCAAGAGGAGTTGTTGAAAAATGTACATTATGCATTCAAAGGATTCAGGATGGTGTTGCAAAAGCGAAGCTTGAAAACCGTTTATTAGTTGATGATGATATACAGCCAGCATGCTTGCAATCTTGTCCCGCTGATGCTATTACTTTTGGTAATATGAATGATGAAAACAGCAAAATATCGAAACAATTGTTAGATAAGCGGAATTATCATCTTCTCGAAGAATTAAGCGTTTTACCTTCTGTTGGTTATCTCACAAAAGTCCGGAATCAACCGAATAAAAAAGTATAAATATTTAGTAAATATATTTGTAAAATATATTCCATGTATGACGTAGAAATACGAGGTCCATTAATAAAGGGAAATAAGACTTTTCATCAAATAACTGAGGATATTTGTAAGCCTTCAGAACAAAGACCTGGCTATTGGTGGTATATAACTTTATTATTGAGTTCTGGCGCCTTAACTTTTGGAGGCTGGGCTTTATATATTACTCTTAATGAAGGTATTGGAACCTGGGGTTTAAATAACACTGTCAGCTGGGGTTCTAGCATAATAAATTTCGTATGGTGGATAGGTATTGGACATGCTGGAACAGCGTTTTCCATCTTTCTTCTAATATTGCATCAAAAATGGCGTACTTCTATTAACAGAGCTGCTGAAGCTATGACCGTAGTTGCGGTGATATGCGCAGGTGTTTTCCCCGTAATACATATGGGAAGACCACAGCTTGCCTTTTTCATGTTCCCATATATAAATGACAGAGGACCTTTATGGTTAAATTTTAATTCTCCTTTAACGTGGGATATTGCGGCAATCAGTACTTATTTAACCGCATCTGCAATTTTCTTTTTCATTGGAATGATACCTGATTTAGCAACAATTCGAGACAGGACTACGTCAAGGGTTAAAAAAGCTGTTTTTGGTTTCTTTAGTTTTGGCTGGGTTGGATCCTCTAAAGACTGGTTACGATTTGAAACACTCAGTTGGTTATTAGCCGGTCTGATGGCAGCTTTGGTTGTATCAGTACATTCGATTGTTGCCATGGATTTTGCAATATCGATCTTACCAGGATGGCATTCTACAATCTTTCCTCCCTATTTCGTTGTTGGGGCAATTTTATCCGGATTTTCAATGGTATTGACATTAATGATAATAATTCGAAAGATCTATAAATTTGAAGATTATATTACAGATTCACACATTAATGCCATCTGTAAAATTCTATTATTCATTAGTCTGATAATGGGAACTACATACTGTACAGAACTGTTTATTACCTGGTATTCAGGCAATGAATATGAAATGTTTACTTTTTTCCATAACAGGCTTACCGGGAAATATAATTATGCATTTTGGATCATGTTAATTAGTAACGCAATTATACCCCAACTTTTTTGGTTTAAAAAAATCAGAAAAGAACTAATCATTGTTTTATTGATTTCCATAATAATAAATATTGGAATGTGGTTCGAACGATACGTTATTGTGGTAACTTCTCTCACCAAGGATTTGCTTCCATCAAACTGGACAGATTATACACCAACAAGTGTTGAGGTCGGATTATTTGTTGGAACACTGGGTTTTTTTATAATGTGCTTATTATTGTTTTTCAGATATCTGCCCATGATCGCAATCAGTGAGGTAAAAGGTGTTTTGAAATATAGTTATGGTAAAAAATGATATATGAAAGGAGACTGAAATGAAAACTAATGTTATAGGAATATTCATGGAGGAAGAATTATTGATATCAGCTTTACAAAAAATTCATGATAAGAATATTGAAATAACTGAAGTTTTTACTCCTTATCCGATACATAAGGTTCTTAAAATCATGAAAAGAAAAACTAAATTACAAATTGCGACATTTGTATTTGCAGCTGTTGGATTAGTTATATCATATTGGTTTTTGTACTGGACTTCAGTAATCAGTTATCCTTTGATTTATGGTGGTAAACCTTATCACTCAATCCCGTCATTCATAATCATTTGTTTTATCACAACCATTTGTGTTGCTATAATTCTATCGGTTGTCACATTTTTTATAAGATCGCGTTTATATCCGGGTAAAAAACCCACAATTATAGATCCCAGAATAACTGATAATGCCTTTGTAATACTTATTAACACCAAACCTGAAATGTCGTCAGGTGATATAAAAACTATTAATTCACTTTTAAAGACAAATGGAGCTGTTGAAGTTATTGAAAACTGATCATAGAAAATTTTGAAATATTTAAAATATATCGAATCAATCAAATAAAGGAAACATCATTAATGATAAACATAAGGTTAATAAGATATTCTTTGTATTGCGGAATAATTGTATTATTCCTTTTATCAATGTCTTGTGAAACTGACCGGAATAAAAGAGGCTACGAATATTTCCCCGATATGGCTTATTCTGAAGCATATGAGACCTACGCGCCAAATAAGTTTTTTTCAGATGGGAAGACAGCACAACCTCCTGTTTCAGGTACCGTTCCTCGCCATATGGTTCCATACCAGTACCTAAAAACTCCAGATGGTTTGAGATTAGCTGGTTTAGAACTTATTAACCCTTTTGAGCCTAATGAAGAAAATCTTATTCGTGGGAAAGGAGAATATAATACTTTTTGTGCTAATTGTCATGGATCTGATGGCAGAGGTGATGGTAATTTATACATAAGCGGTAAATATCCCTCTGAACCTCCATCATTAATCACTAATGAAATGTTGAAAATGCCTGATGGGGAATATTTTCACATAATGACTGTAGGGTCTGCAATTATGGGACCTTTTGCCTCAATGATACGACCTCAGGATAAGTGGAAGATAATTTTATATATAAAAAACGAACTTCCCCCAAAGGAAATAAACAATAAACTGTAATGGATGAAAAATATTCAATTTCACCTAGGCTAAATTTCATAGCAGTTATATTTGTTTTTATTGGCATAGTGACTGTTAGTTTTGGACTTTATTTTGAATCAGAGAAAACCTGGGCCAATTTGCTGTTAAATAATTATTATTTTATAGCTATTGCAGTTGGCGCAACATTTTTCTATGCCATACAATACATTACGCAAGCCGGTTGGGTTGCTCAATTTATGAGAATCCCACTGGCGTTAAGTAGCTACCTGGCCGTTGCAGGGGTTTTGATCTTATTTTTGATCTTTGGAATGAACTCTTTGTATCATTGGTCAATTTCCGGTGCTGGAGCTCATGATGTGTTGATTGAACATAAATCTCCTTACTTAAACATTCCTTTCTTTTTTATGAGGTTAATAGTCTTTTTTGCACTTTGGATTATAATGACAAGATTACTTAAACGGGCTTCTATAAATGAAGATCAGGTAGGTGGAATGAAATATTTTAATAAAAGTGAATTGTACTCTAAGGTATATATATTCATTTTAGCAATTACCTTTTCTTTATTAACCTTTGATTTAATTATGTCGATCGATGTACATTGGTTTAGTACAATTTTTGCCATTAAAAATTTTATTTCAGGATTTTACCATGCCGCAGCTATTATCACATTAATAGTAATAGTTTTAAACCGATATGGATATTTTAAAAGTCTTAATAAAAGTCATTTAAGTAGTTTTTCTAACTATATTTTTATTTTGAGTTTTATTTGGGGGTATTTATGGTTTATGCAGTTTATTGTGATCTGGTATACTAATATTCAAGAAGAGACTATCTATTTTATTATCCGAACCAAAGGAAGTTGGAGAATATTTTTCTTTCTAAATATTATTTTAAATTGGGCAATCCCGTTCATGGTCTTGATGTCAGGTAAATCAAAACAAAGTAAACCAGTAATCATGGTAGTTTGTTTTATACTGATAATCGGTCAGTGGGTTGATTTATATTTACAGATAATGCCTGGAATTGTGGGAAAATCCAATATAGGAATCATTGAAATGGGAACGTTTGCAGGATTTGCTGGACTTTTCATTTTTACAGTAACCAGAGCTTTAAGCCGGATTCCATTAATTCCTAAAAACCATCCTTATTTGAATGAGAGTATTAATCATCATTTTGATTAACTGTTTCTAGTATTAAGTTTCCAATATAATATATCAGTATGCATTTTTTATTATCTTTCAATAGTTCGTTCAACAGACTTGCCAAATATTTATCAAAAATCTGAAATAAAAATTCTTGTGAACACTTTGCAAATAGTAAGGATTACAGTCACATGCACATGGATTCTTGCAGATCTAGGCTTATTGCTTTCCCCTGTACTGCAGAAAACTTATTCGGGACTTATTAATCTGTATTACCTCTGAATTCAGATGATGGTATTAGAAAAATTTAGCATTATTGTATTTACTACCGGGAGCATTGATCATGGATTGGTACGCTGAAGAATTATTCTGTCATGACCTACCTACAAGGCCAAAGCCGGTAATGGGCATCGTACTTGTCACCGGGGCAACGGGATATATAGGTGGAAGGCTGGTACCCGAATTGCAGGCGCGGGGATACAGAGTACGGATCATGGTCCGCGGCTCCTCCCCCGAACATGGGGAGCGATGGCCTGATGCCGAGATTTGCGTGGCGGATGCGTTGAACGTCGGAAATCTGAGAAAGGCACTGGAGGGCGTAAGTGTGGCTTACTATCTCATTCATTCAATGTTGCTCGGCAAGAAGGAATTTGAGTACGCGGATATTCAGGCTGTTACAAATTTCAGGTTCGTTGCCGAGGATATTAACCTGAAGAGGATTATTTATCTCGGGGGACTGGGAAGTCATCAACAGAATCTGTCCAGCCACCTGAAAAGCAGGCTGAACGTGGCAGAGATACTGATCCGGAGCAAGGTTCCATGTACCGTTCTCAGAGCGGCCATTATCATAGGTTCGGGCTCTGCTTCCTATGAGATCATCAATAGCCTTGTCAGAAACTGGCCGGTATATGTCGTCCCTGCCTGGACCTCAACCCTCTGCCAGCCCATAAGCGTCCGTGATGTGGTCAAATACCTGATGGGTGTATTGGAACTGGAGGAGACTTCCGGCAAATCCTATGAGATTTGCGGGGATGACATTCTCAGCTACAAGGAGATGATCCGGACTCTGGCCAGGATTCTCAGGAGAAGAAGACTGTTCCTGAACTCCCCTATATCGAGCATCAAGCTATACAGCTATTTCACAAGCCTCTTAACCCCCGTACCCACCCCCATCATCAAGTGCCTGATGGAAAGTGTCAAAACGGAAGTGATCTGCGGTGACAGTGAGATCAAAAAACTGGTGCCTTTCAAAACCATAGACTACAAAGTATCTCTCCTCAGGGCCCTTTCAAGGGAAGATCACGATGCTATATATACTCGCTGGGCCAATGCCTACCCGCCTGCCCACGAACTGGCCATGAAACTGACAGATCTGGAGAATCCTCCGCGCTTTATAAGATCCTATTCCATTTTTACTGAAAAATCCACCCAAAACCTGTTCAGTTCCATTTGCAGGATAGGAGTCAGGGAAGGCTGGTTCCATACCAACTGGATGTGGAGGCTGAGGGGATTCATCGACAGGATGTTGATTGGGGTGGGAACATCGCGCGGAAGAAGACCTGAGTCAGAACTGCGGATCAATGATATAATCGGTTTCTGGAGAGTCGAGGATCTTGTGACGGAAAAGAAACTGCTTCTCAGGGCTAAAATGATATTGCCGGGAAAGGCATGGCTTGAATTCAGGATCTGCCCGGAGGACACACAGAGGAACAGGTTGTCGGTACATGCTTATTTCCAGCCCAGGGGAATTCCCGGCAGGCTGTACTGGTACAACTTTCTGCCGTTCCATTTTATTATCTTCAAGGATCTGCTGAAACAGCTTGTGAAACGCAGTTAAAAGGAATTTTCATGTCATGGGAGGATCATCCAAGGGCGGAGTAAAACAAAGCCATTCAGAGGATGGTGCAGAATTATACCCAAACACCCCAGGATGGCGAGCAGTATCATCAGGCTCCAGATAATTAGCTGGTGATTTCGCTCATACTCTAAAGAGTCCTTAAAAATTAGAGAAAGTGCACTCATAGTATTTGTTGTTGGTTTTTGGATCTAAGTTTATTACTGACTACAATCGAACCTTCCTGATAAATGTATTGCTATTACCGAATTGATGACTTACTATTATTTTTAGGTTGATGATTTCGCTGACATACTTTCATCCCATCCCAAAGATTACCTAGAGAAAAATGGGATGGGATAATTACCATAGTGGGGGTCCATTCAGGCAATCGTAGTGGTTCATACACGTTATTCACTAATTCAATAAGGACGAATGCAGCAGTGGCATAAACAACGATAACATGAATTACTTTACGCCGTTTCAGCTCTTGCCAGATTTGGGTGATTTTATTTGTAGGCTGTGGCATAATAAAATATTAAACTTCAAAATTCTCTCATTTGTATTCACCTTTTCCATCAGTTTTTTGAATCGCTCTTCGCCACGGATGTTTTCGAGGAAGGGATCATATTGATTAAGAAAGGGGTAATTGATCTACTGCAATTACCATTTGAATTAAAATCATTTCTTTTTAGGTTTTCCCTTATTATTTCCCCCTTTTCCTTTAGCACCTTTATTTTTTGTATTCTCTTTGAGGTTGTGGAATTCAGGTGAGCCAGGTTTAATTCCTAATTCTTTGGCAATAAATCCCCATCCTTTATCTCTGTTAAGTTGTGCAACTAACTTCGATTTTCATTAAGTTATCGGGATGTTGAAGAGATAATGAGGATTAGGGGAGTAGAGGTGGATCATGCCACTATCCAGAGATGGGTTTTTAAGTTCATGCCAGAAATTGAAATTCAGA
>SDBS01003296.1_pt1 | contig 15832 bp, 13 predicted proteins | sample 2277091 | NCBI WGS metagenome assembly SDBS01 (sample SAMN10404972, study PRJNA504765) | marine sediment metagenome | isolation source: marine sediment core GS10_PC15, 163 cmbsf | place: Arctic Ocean: Southern Knipovich Ridge | collected 2010 | reverse complement strand
GGAAATGAGCCTCTCGTTTCTAGCGTATAACATCAAAAGAGCAATCAATATCCTGGGAGTGCCCAAGATGATCGAAGCCCTGGGGTGATCCAGGGCTTTTTTTGTCTTTCATCAGTTTCGGCGGTCAATCTATTGGAATTCGTCGATACTCGCAGCTAGAGCTGAGAATTTGCAGCCTTTTAGCTGCTTTTCACACGGTCTGGCGAATGGTTATGCTGCAATATAAGATTAGTTTCGAAGCAATCCTAATTGATGCAGCTTTTCAGCAATTCCTTCACTTTTTAATGGTGAAAGTTCCCGATTCAAAATATCTGTGATTTTAAACTTCGGTGTTATGACTTTAGTGATGAATGGCGCATCTACTTCTGGGGTGATTTCAGAAGCAAAGCGAATAACAAAATCATGAAGGCGTATCCGATCAATTGGATCACTCAGATCAAACTTAACATCTGATCCTGAATTGAGTTCCTCAAGATAAAGGCCAAGAAGTGAATGTACTAGATTGAAGCGGCCATCGTAGGAGAACCGAATTGCGCCAGGTCCCGGAGAATTATCATAACAATGATAGCGTCTGTCTGCAGAGGAAGCTGGATGCCTGGTTTGTTCTGCCCAAAGAATTCCAAAGAATTTTGGATTGAGGTCTTCGTCATACCCAAGAACATAGTAACCCACTCGAGATAATTGATCTTTATGCGGCTGATACTTGCTCCTAAGGTAATCATCGACCATGCCCGCTAAATCTTCTATTTTCAATTTCGAGGGCACGGAAATGTTCTCAGACAAATACTGAAAAATCTTATTTCCTGTTCTTTCTCCCCATGTAGCGACAACACCAAGTCCCTCGTACGATTCAATCTTCTTACCTCTGTCGTATTCTCTATGATCTTCGAAATACCTCGTTATCGCGCTATCCGCGGTCACTGCGATGAAAGAAGAAGAAATGCTTGCAAACAATATGGTCATTCAACGTCTTCCTTTGGGATCCAGAGCAGCATAACTATTATTGAATGGTTACCACCCATATAGCAGGATAACTGATTGTACGGAACAATGAGTATATTGTCTTGTATGGATAGTTATTGCGACTCCAGTCCGCATAAAGCATGATATCGTAATCAATGATCCGTGTCTGTCCCCAACGAACATTAGAAAAACCCGACCTCTTGCGAAGTCGGGCTTTTTTCGATGGGAGTGCCTGGCTCCCCGCTCCGCCAAGGCTTTATAGACTTCTCTCCATTGTACATTAAATCGTGCAACAGATACCCAAAAAACGACCTTATCCAGCAGGGAGCTTCATTATTTGCACGGATAAATTGCCTGTAAGCATAATTAGAGGAAATTGATGCTTGGTAACGTTCCCGGAAGTAATTCAAGAATGTGAGGATTGATTATTGCTAGATTTGGTTATGAGAATGGGGCTTCTCGAAAGCTCATATTAAGAAGAATTAGACGAGTCGTAATACTAGAATCGCATTCGTCGAGCAAATGAAGGATTTATCAAGTAGAACATCAACCTGCAAGCCACCGGTAAGATGAGTTTACCCTATTCCTGTATCAAGATCTCTTTTTGTTTTTCTGCCTTTCCTCCCTCTCCTTCCTTTTCTGATTCTTTCTAATCTTCATAATTTCCTCGAATTGGGCTCTGAGGTTAATTTTCAAGTCATATCTAATTAGTCTCTGAGCTTCACCTATGGGTCGGATAGGATATGAAATGTGAAAGTACACAGATATCGGGACTTTCCTCCACTGAAATTTAAATCCCAATCTGTCTTCTACCATAAGCTCAGTCCTGATTGTTATTGCTAGATCGAATTCTGGGTGAGGGATAGTGAACGGCAATGTCTTTGGAGAAACTTGTACTATCGCCCATGACGCGAGAATTCTTGGTCCTCTTTCTTGTTGGACAGCGATCTGACGAAGAGAAGCACTCCAAGGAGTAGTTGATGTAAATCGAAATAAACAATTTAAATAAATGAACCCTCCCAAAGATGATTTATGGCTTGTGGCTTTTACTAAATCAATTTTGTAATGAGGGGAATCTTTTTCATAAACCCAGAGTCTACTTTGAATATCTGCGTAAACTAAAAATGCAGAAATAGCAAAGCCGGATAGCATAAAGATAATTGAAAGCTGGGGAGATATTCCTTGAGAAAGAAAATCTACCAGCATCGCAGGAAATAAATCCTTCGGAAGATAAACAATAAGATAATCAAGCGCAGTGGGCAGGAAACCGAGAATCCAAACTCCTTTCTTGATGACGCTTAATAGCCAGAGATTGAAGAGGCTAAAATATTTAATGAGAATCATTAATACCCCCTAATGGATATTTCTCCAACTACAGAGATGGACCATGAACAGTGAATATATCTAAACAAAAGTACATTTTCGATCTCTCAGTGAGGCTACTACTAATGTAATTCTTGTTAGATCTCACTTCAGACGTAAGTAAAGAAGACCAATGGATGTATGGATACCAAGCGAGTATCAAGCAGAATTGCCAATATCTTATTCCGGAACAGGAAAAAAAGATAACTTTGCTGTGTCGTGATAGGAGCCGTTAACAAAAGTGGCATCCGATTAAGGCAACTGAATTCCGTTTGATTATGAGAATAGATAATTTCGAAATGAAAGATTTATTTAAATTCCCATTTGATATTGGTTATGGGAAATACGGTTCCAATGACAGAAAATCGTGACGTGGTTAATAAAAGAACGGCATGTCAGAGATTGGATACGCCTTCTATTCTCATCTAATAGTACCCGAACCTGCAACCTACCGGACAGAGGTGTTATTCCTATTCGTATACAGATTCTTGATAGAGTCTAACGGTCTTGAGCTCAGCCGTCCCGCTCGGCCCACCGCTTGCTTTTCAAGATTCTCAAATCTGGGCTATCGCCTGCAACTCGCGCAGCCCGCAGTGTCGGCCGCAGCGAATAGCTGGCCTGACAAAGTTGTGAGCTGCTCAACTCCGCCTCGTTAGGATATGCGTCTGCGAATACGCTCGATCATATCGTCCCAAGTCTCAATCGATACCTGCGTCTCCCTGCGTAAGGCCTTGATGTTATCGATCCAATCGAGATCCCACTTTCTCCCAATGATGAGTTGGAGATCTGGCTTGTAGACATCAATCCCGTAACGCTCCCGAAAGCGATTTCTCACCTCATCGTCATCAAATGCCCTGCCATAGTCTCTTAGTTGTGTGATCGAGTGGAAGAGCTTAGCTGAGAATGACAGATGACTGCTCCTAGGCCTGAGAGTCAGCTTCTCCCGGGGAAGTTTCAGATCGATTATTTTAGAAAACTCAGTCTGGCTGATCGGGGCCAATACAAAATCTGCACGCCATGGTGTCTGCTCATCTCTGGAGATGACAGCTTGTGGGACAACGCGATCGTAGTCATCTCCAGTCAGCAAATGAGGATGAGCTTCGAGGAAATCCTGCAGGTCTTGCTCCTTAGTGTTGGGATCGTTTATCAAATTCTCAAGATCCTTGAGAAGCGCTGCCCATCTTCCATATACAGGGACGAACAGTTTAGAGGGTAGTTGACTGCTTCCGTCAGCAAAGACCCAAGATCCATCCTCGAGTTGTATTGAGACTTGAATGTGGCCATCAGGCAGAACCTGGAATGTGAGAAGGCGTGAATCCACAATTTTAAAAACAGCTCTCGGTTTCTCACGGATGAAGGCGCGTATCGTATCACCAATGGATTTGCTGTGAACGAGGAGTTCATCGGGGATTTCGAATCCGAAAGCCTCCTCACAGGCCATTATGTATTCAACAGCATCAAGGGAATCGCCTTTAATGTCCTCGCGCCAATCACTTTCGAGTGTGAAGCTACCGGGTTCAAGTCCGAGCAACTCGACCGCGATATCCTTTAGTTTCTGTTCAACTTGTACCCACGGGATACGGTCTGTGCGATCCATTTCTTCACCAGTTGTATATAAGGCCATCAAACAATTGAATACATAGAAGTATTGCTCATATATTATTCCGAAAAAAAAAAAGAAAATTTAGGATATTCTTTCGAGAAGAGGCCTAATCAAAACATAAACCCCGTGAGCATGCGGGATCGGCTTTTCACCTGGGGCTTAAAAGGCCTTATGTTTCCTCAGAGACATTTTGCGCAAAAGGGCCTCGGTAGTTAAATGCGAGATTGAAATTCACACGCATATCGGGCATCAATGATTCCCAATTTTCATTATATTTTCTATGAGTAAATATACTATCTTGAAATTTATCTCGAGTAATAAAAGCATAATTTGCTTCTTTTCTCGAAATTATTCCATTAAATTCGACAAGTTTTTTGTCTTTGTATACTTTCCCTCGCGGTTTCTGACGTATTCGAATGTCTAGTCTGGCTTTGCCTAATTGATAAAATATTTGCTTAGCCTCTTCAAAGTCACCATCTAGGTATACAAATCGGGCATACCAGAATTGGGCCGCGAAATTACTATCACCATGCGTAAACGAGCTTCGAAGATGGTGTCGAATTTCTGCATTGCTCTGACTCGGCAGTATTGACAGAAGCATTCCCAATCTAAAGTTTAGGATCTTGTCTCTAGGATTTGCATCAAGGCATTGCCTGATTACTTCTATTGATTCTTCGAACCTGCCAGCATCTTCATACATGTTAGAAAGCCTAGAGGCAATATAGGGGTTTCGTACATTTCTTCTAAAGGCTTTCTTCAGTATTGCCAATGCCTTTTCGTTTTGATTTAGCAATTCGTTGAAACGTGCCTGGGCTTCTAGGAGATGACCATCATCAGGGTGTGCTTGATTAGCATTGGCGATCGTTTTCTCTAGATTATTCATTTTTCTTTCAATGCTTCGCTCATCGCCATCTTCAAGAATATCTTCAAGTTCTTCTAGGCCTACGACGATAAGTGTGTGGTACGGATGTGCAGAATATGTTCCATCAGAAATCAATTCAATCGCCAATTTCTTGGAATCATCTCTATACTTTTTTTTCTCGAGAGGTATCTTAGCTTGCTCAGCTTTCTTAGATGCTAAAACGGCAAGGGAATGCTTGACGGGTTTATAGTGGGGAGCGATTTTGCTTGATTTCTCGAGCAAATCGGTTGCTCTGTCAAGGCTTCCTCCAGGTGAAATCATCTCAAAAATTGCCTCTTGTTGAAGCAGCTTCTCATTGTTCTCATCGCGAGAATGTGCAATTGAGAATAATTGGCGAATCATTTGGGGATCATTGAACATACCTAGAAGTCTCTTGGCATTCATCAAGCCCCTAAAAGCATCCATATCAGAGGAAAAATCAATATCTAGTGCACTCATGACTCTTGATATTTCATTGAACCGATCTTCGGGATCTGATAGGACTCTTTCGAAAACAATTTCTGCGATATGAGAGTGTCTGGCACGATACTCAAAGTCTTGAATTATTTTGTTCATGTGAGCAAAGACGATTAATTCGAGCGGCTTAAATAACTTTTCTTGAAACTCGCGAAAAGGGATATTATGGACACGCGAGATCAATCCGGCTCTTGCTGGAACGCCAAGCATAGAAAATATGCAAACTGTGAGATAGAGGTTTTTAGCTCGCAAAGAAGATATAGATTCGTACTCATCAAAAACAATTTCTTCGAAGGGTTTGCCTAAGGTAGCTTCGTGGAGAGCTACGAGAAGCTGACGACCAGCTCGTTTTACTAGAGCTTCAAGTTGTGCATCCTTGCCTAGATCCTCCAGATATCCAAGAGATTTATGTTTTGTAAGCAGGTCTATTAGGTGCTCAATTTCCGTTTCACTTAAATACCTTACTTGATGATAATCGGTAACGAATGGATCCAGGTTTTCGCATTGAATGTTCCATTCGTGAGGTCGAACTGCGCCAATAATTGTTAAAGGCAATTCGTCTCGTTGAGATTGTATGAGGATGTTTTCGACAACTTCGTTGAAATCGTTGATCGGATCAAAAAAGAGGAAAATACGCTGATTACAATATCTATAAAGCTCAACTAGAGGCTCATATTCGATATAAGATGAAAGATTTGCTTTTAGACAAAGCTTATTAAATGAGATTGATGCATCCCAAGCCAATCGATTGAGGATTACAGATTTTCCTGAACCAGCGTGTCCGCGAATTATGTAAAGCTCTTGTTTCTCGGGTCTCTCTTCTTCCGATGAAAGAATGACTTCTGACAGGATGTTCTCAGTTATTCCCCTGGGTACATCAAGATCATGGATAATAGGGGACCAATCAATAAAGTAGCCTTTATAGAAAGCCTTTGGATCAAGATCTGTCGGGGTAATTTCCTTATTTACATATTCCAAATCACGGGTTATTAGAGTATGTAATCTTGGTGATGGATCAGCTTCAATGCTGGGATCAAATTGGGGATAAATTGGATGCTTATGTTCACCTCTTAGCGGGGTAAGCCGACGAAATTGTGAAGGAACTTCACCGTCGAGAGCGACAAGGAATTCTTTAAAGGAAGCTTTGATTGGGGAGATCTTCTTCGCTTGCCAGAACGTTATCTCAGCATCAGTCATGCTGGGTGTGACAATATATGACCGTGGTCTTGCTTCACCAAGTTTTTCTAAGCGCAAAAGGATAGCGCGGATATCCATATCGCCAAGCGAATGTCCAACGAATATTATTGGGTATTCGTTAGAAAAGCTCTCAAATCTTTCAAATAATCTTTTTCTGCCATTAAGATGCGTAACATATTGATCTGGAGTCAAAATTAGCGGTATATCCGGGTCGTTGATATCTGTTATGCAGCCATGGAGTTTTACATACATTAGACTCGCAGGGGAGCGGATTTTTTCTTCGATCCGTTCGCCGTCCTTTTTAAACACAGATAGTCGTTGAATTGGATCTACAACTTCAGCATAAGCTCTTTCAAGTATCAAATCATAGTTGGTGGTAGCTATCATACGCCACGAAAATTTGGGGATTAGCTTATGGAAATTTGCAGGAGAGAAATCTTTAAATATACTCGCGATGAACTCTTGGACTTCAAATAGGTTTGATTCAGATATTGCCAATTCCGCGATATTTGACAATGCTCTGTCGGAGAAGTCTTTTCCTAGAAACTTGTCTGCAATAAGTTGGGACAGCTCTACTGCAGTTGGAGGTTGCTTTCCACCTGGGTGGAGACAGCCCCGCGATGCTCCTGCGCCGAGGAAAAGGATAGTTCTTCCCTCTTGGGTAAAATCAACGAGAATTTTTGGCAGTTTCATTTTGTTTTCCCCCACTAGTGCCTAGCTAGCTGGTCCTCTAATCAACTAAGGCTCGAACTTGGATGATTAAACGGGCTAATAGCGAGTATGCAGAAATAATTCCTCATATTCTCCCCACGGGGAGATCAATTACAAAATTATTTATCCTTCTCAGCTATTGGGGTGATAAATGGAAATACCTCTTGATATCCCCCCAAAACAGGGAAACTCAAACTTAAAATCTCTTCTTTTGAGCTCATGACCCAGTGTCATTGGTCAAATAACAATTAAGCCCGAATCTCTAGGAGAGTCAGGCCTTTATGTAATATCTGAATTGACATCCCCCGACGCTTAACATCATTTCGAAAAGGAATTTCGGAGAGGCTTAGCGTTCATGTTTATCTTACACCTTCAGCAGTTTTCCTCAAATAGTACTTACAAATCACCCCTCGACATGAGGGGGGCACGCCGAGGGGTAAGTACCTCAATAATCAAACCATTGGGGTACCTGTCTTGAATTCTACGATAAACAACCAACCAGAGCAATGGGCAATAAAATCCAAATGCGGTTATTTGATCGCAAAAACTTGCCTGTGATAATCATCCTTCTGAAACGCCTGGCAGCCTAATTTTCAAATCTACTATTGCGTGTGAAAATGAATATTGTCGGCAGGGAATAATGGGGCACCTTGAATTGACTGATTCGGCGAACTTAATATTGCATGAGCGTCTCCCGATCGATAGGCATCCGGTCGCAGTTTATCTCGTGAGCCTCAGATCTGAGGGCAGTAGAAGAGTCCAGGCATCTGCTCATAAATCCATAACCAAGCTCTTAGATATGGATGTTGAGGAGCTGGCGGGGCATCGTCTGAGATATCAACATGTCGCTGCGATCGCTGGCAAACTGGCCGATGAGTATAGCCCTGCACCAGCTAATCGATTTTAGTCAGTCCTGAAGGGTGTCCTGAAACAATCGCGGCTTTTAGGTTTGATGGATGCTGAAGAATATTATCGATGTATGGAAGTCAAGGGGATCACAGAGGAAAGAGTGGCCGGACGAGCACTCGCGATTGGTGAGATCAGAGCACTGTTTGAAAATTGCAGGAATCAAAAAAGTCTTACGGGATTGAGAGATGGAGCGATTTTGATGTTACTGGTTGCGGCCGGTTTGCGGCGTTCTGAGATAGTAGGTTTGAATATCGCTGATTACGAATTCTCGACAAGCGCAATCACGGTAAGGCTAGGTAAAGGACGTAAGGACCGGAGGGTATCCATTAATAACGGCGCAAACAGGGAGACAACAAGCGATATCGCTACAACGACACCAATCTCTCGCAGGTATAAAGCACCCGATCCTTTTAGAAAATCCCCTGTTGATCCAGGATGATCATGAGTGGAATGAAGATCACAATCATGCTCGCCGCCAGCACAAACAGCGACGTGATCAGCGTAACGCGGATAGACGCTCTGTGACCCTCCTCGATTATTGCCCTGCGCAGCATCTCTCTCATCGATGCTGCTCGCTGTCGGAAGGGTTCCACGATCTCCTGCCCTTTGACAATGCTTGTCTGCACGAGCTGCAGGAACTCATCGAATTCGGGTGTTATCGGGAGTTCGTCCCGCACCATGCTGTTGACTTCGCTGATCGGTCTCCCGGTTCCAGCCTGGGCTGCGATCAGGCTGCATGCACGCCCGAACATCCCCAGCGATGATGACTGCCCAAGCGCCTCGAGCAGATCAGATCCGGACTGTAGGAAGAGCGAGATCTTCTCAAGGCCGAACCCCATTTCGCGCTTCAGCACATCACGGCGTTTCTTTATGGCGTTATCGAGGGCTCGATCTGGAAAGAGGAAACCGAGTACCGTAAACAATGTCCCCGCGGCAGCCACAAAAAGAAAACGGACAGGAATGCCGATGGCGATCATGGCGCTGACCGCGAGGACGATGCCCAGGAAGGCAAAAACCAGGCTGGCAACGATACGGCGTGCGTGAAACTCGGCAACCGATGGGTAAAACCAACCGGATCTGCGCAGGCGCTCTTCCAGGTCTCCACCCTCTGGTTTGATCCGTTTACTGATGTCGACCATGAAAGCGCGGGAGATATTTCCCTCCGCCATCCCTCCGAGCCTGGGACCCGCGGACTCATCCATGATCCGCCGTGTTGCGGCAGTGAGCGGAACGGAGAAGGAGGCAAAGATCAAGAATATCCCGATCCCGCTTAGAAGAGCCAGCGCTGCTGCTTGTATATATGCGGCATCCATGTCCTTCTCCTAACTCGCTTCAACTTCCATCACACGGCGCACGCGCCGCATCGTTCGCTGTCCAAGCAGGAAACCTGTGACCGCGATGGTGTAAGCAACGATCTGCACGATCTGCCCGGTCATGCTTGCGTAAATACGATCCATCGCCGGTGAGGTCAATCTCAGGAGCAAAACGAACCCTGCCGGTGCAATGGCGACGATGAAGAGCTGCCAGCGAGCCCGCGTCAATTCACTGTTCATGCGGCGGCCTTCCATGGCAATTGCCCGGATCGTCCCGCTCAGCGGTGCCAGCACTTCATGCAGGGAAATGGTCGCCCCCCGCCGGGACCACACCTCGAGCGTATCCGCCATCATCGCCAGTGAATAACTTCCCCTGCGCTTCACGACATCACCGAAGGCGGTCTTGACGCTGGCGGTCTGGGTGAGCTGGCTGGCGATGAAATTGAAATCTTCTTTTACGATCTCTGGCGCTGTCTCTGCGGCGTGATTCATAGCTCCCTGCAGCGTTGAGGTCAGGGTGGCCCCAGCGGAAATGCGATCGCACATGTCGGCGAGTGCCTCTTCGTATTCGAGCCTTTTCTCGTCCCTGCGCCATTGGAGCCAATAGACATAGAGAACCACCGATCCCACGGTTGTAAAAGCGGCGACGATCAATCCTCCACTCACCAGATAACCACCTGCCAGGCCGACCAAACCAAGAAGGATGCCGGTCCGGACAAATCCCGCCGGCGTAACGTCCAGATCTGCCTGAGCCAGGGTAACATCCAATCCTCGTTTGCTCACCGAACGGAAGAAATCATCTTCCATTGGCTCAACATCGAGGGTCTCGTCTGCCGTCCTACGCAATTCGCTGATCCTTCTTAGATTTTGTCCCGCCCGCGACCAGCGCAGAGAAATGATGGCCACGAAAATGCCTGCGCCGGCGATCAATGCGCCCAGAATATGTAGTGACAATCCCATACCTGCACCCTCCTCAGGCCTCTCAAGCCGGTGAGTACACGTTCTTTGCGATCCCGGCCTGTTCGAGCATCTTCGTATGTGCCGACTCATGCAGGGGACCGGTCAACTTGACCCGAGCCGATTCTCTCTGGAAGATGGCCTTCATTTCCGGCTCGTAAGCGGTTCCCTTCTGGACCACGTTTCCTGTCAGTTCGGCGATGGTGCGCACGAAGCGTGTGTTGCCGACCATCTCGAGTGAAACAGCCACATGCAAAGTCGAAGCGACTAAATTAGCGGCCCGATAGGTATCCAGGTGCCGACCGCGCTCGCTTTGGGCCAGCATCAAGAACATGCGGCTGAACAGCTCTTCAACGCCATACGCGTGGATGCTTGTCAGACCGTTCTTGTGGCCGGTGTTCAACGCGTTCAAGAGGTCGAATACCTCCGGTCCACGCGCCTCTCCCAGCGTAAGGGCGTCCGGCCTCTGCCGCAGCGCCAGCTTCACCAGGTCCTCCTGCTCGATGGCTTTCAACCCCTCAATCGTCGCAGGTCTTGTTCTCAGATAAAGCACGTTGTTGGGTGCTTCTTCTCCGGGATACAGGTCGATCTCGGGCGTGTCCTCAATGATCAGGATGCGCTGACCCCTGGGTATCTTGCGCCCCAGGGCCATCAAGAGAGTCGTCTTACCCGATCCCGTCGGTCCCACGGCTACGATATTCAATCCTGCCAGCACAGCCCCGTGAAGGTAGGCTGCTGCCTGGGGCGATAACAGCCCTTCGATATCGCCTTCCATAAGGCTTTTATAATCACTCACGGTTCCATCCGTTGGGGTACCCTGCGCGGTCTCGTAGGGGTTCACCATATCTTCCAGGTTGATGTTTTTCGCCCTGGGGATGCGGATGACCGCTGTGGGGTGGGGGGATGCGACCGGATAGGTGACCACGCTGATGCGCTCCTTACCCCGCAGCACGGCATCGGCGATCGGCGTCACCATATTGGCCTTGCGGTTGGAGTGCGCCAACCCCCGGTTCAGAATTTCCAACAGTCGATCCGCTGATGGGAAGGAGACATTCTCCTGCTCCCAGTGGCCGTGTCGATAGACCATGACCTCATTCGGCCCGTTAACCGCGATATCCTCGATGGTTCCATCTTTAAGCAGTGTATCGATTGCGCCCATACCCAGGAGATCTGCCAGCGCCATATCGATGAATTGTTCCTCGGGGATCATCAGGCGAGGTAGGGTCTTGGTGAGCGCGTCCTGGTTGTAATCACGATACTGCTGGGCAGCGACGCGAGCCGCCGCCTCCGTTACCCGGGGTCCGGCGTTCGCCAGTTTGTCCGCTGTAAACTCTTTGGACAGCTGTTTTCGGATCCGATCGAGGACGGCCTGATACGGATCTCCCCCGCTTTCATTCCTAACGACCCCTGCCGTTTTGGCGGCATGGGAATCTTCAAAGTCCATAGTTCATCCCTTTCAGCCTCTCCTGAACAACCCCTTCTTTCCAGCTCGTTTCAACCGCTCGGACCAGGCCGCGGCGATGGGCGGATAAAACTGCCCGGACAGGGAAGCGAAGCCATGCAGCGTCTGTTCAGTTTCCTTGGGATTGCCTTTCTTATTCGCAAAGCGAGCCACGAAGGACTGGCCTTCATTCCCGGCCAGGGTCACGTTGCCCGTCGGGTCGTTGGGGATGATGCCCATCGCCGATACTTTGGCGAATTTGGAGGCCTCTTTCAGCGAAACGCCGAGGCCGTCCTGCCACTTGTTGATGACCAGCCCAAAGCGGTTGATGTTCATTCCCATGCGGCTGATGATGCTGCGGTGCACGCTTTCTTTGACATCTGCCACACTCGTCAGGTCCGGTTCGCACAGGACGATGATGAAATCGACGCTGCGGATGACGCCCTGGTGGACGCCCACGTTGATGGAACTCCCCAGATCGATGATCACGAAGTCGTACTGACGTTTGAGGGTTGCGATCAACCAGTTCATGAACTCGATGCCGGCATCTCCCACGACAGCTTCATTAAGCGACTGCTCCATATTGAGCACGCCAGGGAGGACCTTCAGATTGGGCGTGCCTGGCATCGGGATCAGGTAAGCCTTGAGCTTGTTGACGGCATCTGACTCGAGCGAAGGATGACCTTTGTGGGTGTGGTAGGTTGAGGCGGCGTTCAAGAGTCCGTAGGGTGCGTCGATGTTCAGACGTGTCTTCACGTGCCCACCGTTCATGTTAGCGTCGATCAGGACCACATCGCGACCGCCGATGGCGGCCAGCATTGCTGCTAATTCGCAGGCGACAACCGTTTTGCCCACGCCCCCTTTTGGCGACCAGGATGCGATTGCCTTCTTCTCCCAGGCGGCGCCACCGGCAGCGGCCGTCGCAGCTTTAATCGCCTCGGGTGCAGCTGCGCCCCAGGCACCTTTGCCCCAGCCTCTCGCTGCTTCCTCATACTTTCCTGGAAGCTCTTCATCCATGCGCGCGAAGGTTTGCTGGCTGAGGGGCAGGGGGTATGCTGCATCCAGCCCGACTCCCAGCATCTCTTCCATCTCGCTCGACCCGGCTTGGGCTAACCCAACCACAACAAACGGTGCAACCGCTTTCTGCCTCAGATCCACGATCTGCGGCAGGCTGAACCCCTCCACTTTGGCGTCGATGATCACGACCTGTGGTGCCAGCTGCTGCATTACTGTTGTGGCGTTATCCAGGTTGAAAATCGGCAGGAAGGTCGCCAGTACAACTTTTCTGCCACTGGCCATGTGCATGACACTCATCATCTGGGTGGAGATTTCCGGCCGGGCGAAGAGCAACGCGGTTAAATTTTCGCTTTCATGCTCAGTCATTCGTGGGACCTCATTTCTAACTGCTCAGATTCCAATCAGACCTAGGGTGCATCTGCTTCTTCTGTCAGGGTTTCGCGATCTGCGATGAATAGATCCAGCAGGTCTTGCAGGGAAGCGCCAAGCGTGGGGACGTCGCTGCTCTCGGCTACGAGCGGAGAGAGCAGCGCAATCTGCAGGTTTCCGCCGTTCATCGCCATGGTCACGAATTCAAAGGCTTCACGCGGGATGACGACGTCCAGACCGGTGATGTCGCCCTCGATGATCGACGCCGAGCCATCCGAACTTACGGACGCCAGCGAAGTATCGCGGCGTATGGCGATAACCTGCGCACCCTGAACCAATAATTTGGTAATCGGCTCGCGCAGCAGCGGACCTTCGGGTGTTGGCTCTGGTGTCGGTGTCTCTTTTGCACTGATGGGAGCAGCGCCCTCAGGCGGCTCGACCACGTATCCAGCTTCTGCAAGCACAGCCGCCAGCGCCTCGTTGGGGATCCCGGTCAGGGTAGAACCGGGCAGCGCCGTCAGCGTTGTGCCCTCTTCTTCCTCTTTTAGCACCAGGATGTCATTCACATCCGTCACGGCAACGGCCAGATCGATCCTGTCGCCGGGCTGAATACCCGCCGGCACATTCGTGTCGTCCCCGGGGATGGTGATGACGACCAGGTCAGGGTCGTCCAATCCCAGGCGCGTGACCCGAGCTGCGGCCGGGTTGTCCGGACTCACCACCGAGCCCAGTGTGAGCGGCTGGTACTTGTAGACATCCTGAATCAGGATGGCCCCTGCCGCTCTCATGGCCTGCAGATCTTGCGGCTGTGCTACACCCTTGAGCATCATTCGAGCGCTGCTGTTGGTGAACTTCACCGGGATCTGCACAAAGGCATCCTCTGGAAGATCGCTCAGCCTGGTGCCGGCGGGTATGTTGTCTCTGGCGGCCACGATGAAGTCGGTTGGAGGTGATAGGTACAGGTTGCCCACAAAGACAAGCCCTGCTCCGATGATTGCGATGATCACCCCGATGATGAGAAGCGTACGGTTTACGGTCATCGTTCTATCCTCCCTGCATGGTTAAGTCCTTCTGTAAGATTGTTTTTCATGTTTAACACCAGCAGTTCGATGGTTTCTTGTTGAAGGGGGGTGAGAGAGGTAAGGTCATACCCCATCAGGATCTCCCAACCCCGGGCAATGCCCTCCACGGCCTCGCCGATGCCATCCATCTGGCTCAGATCACGCGCCCTGGAGGCTGCAATCGCCGTTGAGCATTCGCCTGCTCGCTGGATCATTTCCCCTAACGACACGACCCAATCCGCTGCGTGTTCAAATGCGTTCAGATGATCGCGAACGCTGGCGTGCATCCCCATTACCCGCCACCTCCAAAGAAGACGGTGTTCAAAAAATTCGCAGCCTTCTCGTCTCTGGTTTTCTCAATCAATTTGCGTGCCTTCCGTTCGATCCTCAGGCTCTGGGCAAGCAATCGATTGATCTTTCCATCTTCAGCCATCTTCGAAGAGAACGCCATCGCATTTCGGCTGGTCCCTCCCCGGGCCACATACACGCACGCCAGTTGGAGCGCCTCCGGACCTGCCCCTTGAGCGCTTGCTTTCCTGGCCAGGCTTTTGGCGCTGCGAAGGGGTACACCGGTCAATTCAGCCACAGCTCGCAGCTGGTCTTCATCCTCCAGCGACATCCTTGGCGCATCGTCCTCCGTTGGCTTTGTGCGACTTGTACCGATCGTGTCGACCGCGGTTTCGGGACTGATGCCTTGATCGAGAAGCTCCTTTATGTACTGGACTTCACGTTTTGTAGCCCCATCCAGCTGCCCGGCCAGTTCCACCTGCTTTTTCTCGGACAGCTTTGCGAAGGTGTCCTGCAGTTCAATAACAGCCCTGGGAGCCATCCCGGAAGCAAACAACCCGCGCAGGGCGGGTGTGGAGGCTTCGTAGGCAGCAAGCAGGTTTGAAACCGTTCCCTGGCTGACGCCGGCGTCTTCGGCGAGTTTGATTTGGGTGATTCCGGGGTTACTCTCTTTCCATCGAATGAGACCAACAGACCGTTCGAACGCCGTCAGGCTTCGCCCCCCTGTGTTCTCCGCCAGTGTCAATAAATGTATGTTGTCGCTGCTCCTAGCGACAATCGCCGGGATGGATTTTCGTCCGGCTATCTGCGCTGCAGCCATGCGGCGGTGCCCGAAGACAACATTGTATACACGCTCTTCTCCGGAATCACTCGCTCTGCAGATCATAATCGGCTCAAGCACACCGAATTTCTTGATGCTGTTGAGCAGTTCCGCGTCTTCCTTGTAGACATCCGCATCAAAGGTTGTAACCCTTGACTGCATCGGGCTTTCACCCACGATCTTCGCTAAGGGAACCTGCAGGATCGAGCGCTCCAGGCGGGCTCCTTTATCCACTGGATTTACCTTGCTGCTGGCTTTGACCAGGTCACTCAGTTCCAGGCCCCCAAGTTCCTGAACCGTGCTCCTGTCAATCTTGCTCCCCCTCATGGATGTGCTCATGCCGCAACCATCCCCTCAACCAGTAAAATTTCATCCTCGACTTCGTCAACTACCAATGCGTGTTCCTCGAATAATTTGACATAGATCGCATCCAGCATTTCCGG